>JAAUYB010154169.1_pt1 | contig 18864 bp, 10 predicted proteins | sample 7278071 | NCBI WGS metagenome assembly JAAUYB01 (sample SAMN14350121, study PRJNA611818) | marine sediment metagenome | isolation source: surface marine sediment (1.8m) | place: French Polynesia: Moorea | collected 2018-08
AGCTAAATCATCATCGATGGTGACCTGATGACAACCGTCGGGGGTAATGCGATAAATGCGGGAGTCCCCCACGTTGGCCAAATAAACCTCGTGGTCATGGACTAAACTCAAGACTACGGTGGTCCCCATGCGTTGTCTATCTTGACGCTGTTCAGCGTCGTTTCGTTCACTAATACGATCATTCGTTAAGTTAATGACTTCTGCCAAGTCTTGTAACCCTTGTTGACTATCGCGAGATTCCCTAAACATAGGCAGTTGAGGAATTTCTGCCACCAGGGTATCAATAGCTAACCCCGAAGCAATTTCTCCCCCGTCTTGTCCTCCCACACCATCACAGACAATGGTGAAATTAGGGTCTTGGGCAGTGGGTTCTACCAGTTCCCCGGCCTGAGGATAACAAGCGTCTTCGTTATGACTGCGGGTCGGACCGGCATCGGTTAGGGTAAAAATTTGATATTTTTTGTCGTACCATTGTCCACAGAGGGCCAAAGCGGGTTCAAAGTAGTTTAACAGATATTCAGGATGGGGAATTTTGCCCCGTTGTAAATACTCACACAGGGATTGAACATAATCTACAATCAGGGGGGAAGTGCCTTCGATTAAGGATAACCAGAGTTTGCCTAATTCTTTGAGGTTGTGAAAGTTATGTTCGTCTTGATGCAAGTCTAATAATTGAACCACCCCTGCATTGACTCGAACTAGGGAGGTATCGAGTAAGCTGGATACCATCTGCTGTCCTTCTAAGGGTTGCCAGAGTTTGGCCATTTGCCATAACCAGTTTAATTGTCGTAGGGGATTATCCTGGGTTTGGGGCCAAACTTCGGTTAAGAGGGGCAATAATTCAGGGTGAGAGGGGTCTCCTGAGTCGTTGAGGGGAATGGTTCCATATTCGAGTAAAGCAATTTCACTCCCTTGCTCTTCTTCGCTTTCTTGAGAAGGGTTATAGTAGGTGTAGATTTGGGGTAAATGGAGACGATAATGAAATAAGCGTAAATATTTTCTGATGTTTTCGGGAATATCTTCGCTAAAGTCAGGAGGAACCCCTGGTTTGCTATCGAAGACGGCCTGATGGCTGAGCAATAGATAGCGTTCATCCACTAACTGTCCGACTTCCAATGATTTGACCCAGTCCCCTAAAGGTCGTAAGTAGCGTTTCAGCAAAGGGGTTTCACATTGCTCACAGACTAGGTTCTCTAGGGGGTTAATGGTTTGGCATTCAGGGTTAGAACATTGAATAGTTGCCATAGGTTCTGTCATGACAGCGATGGTAGGGACAGTTAAGTGAATAAGCCCGATAACATCTGCTATTATAGCGTTTTTGACCTCAGACCATAACAACAACGTTATACCGCTACGCAAAAGGCAATCATGCAAAAGTAGCTAAAATTCGAGTCACAAAGGGCGAACTGACCCTAAACTTTAATGGAACTGGGTTGATCGACTGCAGCAATAATACGATGACAACCGGAGTCAGGTTTGGCCCATTGATATTGATATTCTTGAGGGTTCCCCCAACATAATCCTAAGTATAATTCCGTTCTGGTTCCATCAATTTCAGCCCACTCTACCTCATGAATAAAATCTTCAATGGAATCGGAAGAAATGGGACGATGACGGTGGGCCGATAACCAAAATTTCATGCCTTTGGTCATTTTCCACCAAAAATTGATCACAGCTTCTTTATGTTTCATTAATATTTCTTTATCCCCTGGAACAGCAATAAGTTGGTTATGTAATTCTGGATACTTGATAGATTGGCCTTGATAGGTACAGGTACGCCAAATAATCCCAGAAACCCCTTGTTGGATCTGATATTTATGAATTTGACGACGAAAATCTTGATAAGCAAACACTTGATTCATTTTATCGGTATTTAATGCTTTGGCAATTACGGGGTTATTAATGCGCTTGTGACAAGATAAAATGACTCTCTCTCCTCTCCAGGTTGCTTTTAATTCTTGATCAAGTATGCGAATAAGTTGTTGAGTGGTATAGGTCATGGCCAAATCGGGAATAGGGTTTTGATGCTGGTTTATTTATTCTGTCCCTAGTGTATATAGAAATTTGAAAATTGTTCGTATTTTTAAGAAATGAATCATAACTAACAGTTGCTTTAGGACGTATCCCCTATGATGGTGTAAATAGCTACAAATTCTTATTATTGTCGTCATTATTTATGGAAACTGGACAAATTCGCTTAAACAAAGTAACAGGAGAATGGGTAATTTATGCACCGAGTCGTCGCAAAAGACCTCAAGATTTTCAGCAACCCAGTCAAGACTATTCTTTAAAAGATAACTCGCGAGAAAATTGTCCTTTCTGTCAAGATAAACAGAAAGAAACAGAGACAATACTCCTAGAAATTAAGGATAGTCAACAAAATACCTGGCAAACTAGGGTGGTCGCTAACAAGTTTCCTGCTTTAAACTTTCATGACAATCCCCACCGCAACCTAGAAGGAATTTATATGGCTATGTCTGGTTATGGTCACCATGAGGTTGTTATCGAAAGTCCTGACCATCAGCAGACCATTGCTACCCTGGCTTTACCCGAAATTGAAGCAATTATTGAAACCTACCGTCAACGGTACTTAAAATTGATGGAAGATAAGGAAATAATGATGGTAATTATCTTTCGTAATCACGGTAAAGCTGCCGGGGCATCTTTACGCCATCCTCACTCTCAAATTATTGCGACAAGCATTGTTCCCAGTCATCGTCGTATTCAAGAAGCAGAAGCACAACGCTATTTTGATCATTGGGCTAGATGCGTTTATTGTGATATTTTAGAATTTGAGATGAAAGAAAAAATAAGGATAATTGTAGAGAACAATTTGTTTGTTTCTTTTGTCCCGTTTGCTGCTGAATTTCCTTGCGAAATTTGGATTATGCCTAAAAATCATCAAGCAGATTTTGGGAGCATTACTCCTCAAGAAAAGACGGCTTTTGCAACAATATTAAAGGATAGCTTAAGTCGTTTATATTATAAGTTAAATAACCCTGATTATAATTATGTTATCAATACTGCTGCCCGTTATAAAGCAGAAGAACCTCAGCTACATTGGTATTGTCAAATTAGACCCCGTCTAACCACTCCTGCTGGTTTTGAATTAGGTTCGGGTATTAGTATTAATCCCTCTATTCCTGAAGTGGATGCAGCCTTTTTACGAGACTAAAATCCTCTAATCAATAATAATTGAAAAAAGTTATGGTCAGGATTGAAAATGTTAGGGGTAAACAGTATTAAAAAGGTTTTAGCTTTATTATTGAGAGTACGATAAGTAAAAATATGATACAATAGCCAAGAATTAAAACACTTTGCTTAATTATCTATCAGGTTAAATTGATGTTAGATCCTATTTTGATTGGTGATTTTTCTCGGAATAATTGTGTTAGTATTTGTGCGTTTCTAGTTCCTGCAAATTTATTGACCACCCTATTAAGTTTGATTTTTATTGTTACGAAACCATCCCCTATTAAGTTATTAACTTCGGTTACCATAGCCATCCTCTTTGCTATTACTTTATCCCTTCATGTTGCCAGTTGGTGGATAGTTGGAGTGATTCAAGCTCCCACCTTTATTTTACTAGCTTTAGCAACGGTTTGTATCAGTTTAAACCTTTGGGCGATCGCTGAATCTAAACAAGAAGAATCTTGGTTATCTAAAATAGTAAAACGTACCCTGAAAGTTAGATTTTCATCATGAAAATAGGTTAGTATATTAGGGTGATTACTTGGACTGGCATATTTTATCGCTGAATGTGTCTATTTTATTTAAGTTAAAATTGCAAAATGCCTCAACCCCGTTTTCAATTTAATCGTCAACTGGTTCGTCACTTTATCGAAACAGCACAACCCTATTTTTTCCCTACAGAGTCGAGGGAAACAACTGAGACGACAAAAGTTAGATATATCACTAAAAATACCTGGATATTTTTAGGACTGATTGTAGTGCTTTTCCCTACAGTTGCGAGTTTAGCTTTCTTTTTAACCATTGGCTTAACTTTATTAGGAAATAGTATTTTTCCTGAATTTTTTGGCGATGTTGCAGGAGGTTTGGTAACAAGTGTTAATAAGTTTCTAGCATCACCGCTTCCCTATATTGCTCTGATCATTATGATTGTTGGTGGGGCTATATTTATCTCGCAAAAATCAAAAATAGGAGACAAATGGAAACAATGGTCATTATTAGGATTACTCTTGTTTCTCTCATTAGTAGTTAACGGATTAAATGTAATTTTAAGTTTTACTTTTCGTTTCCTTGATACAGCATTGAATCAAAGAAATGAAGCGACTTTTTATCAATTCATGATCATTTATGGGTTGATATTGGTGGTTGCTCTTCCTATTATTGTTGGCTATCGTTATACAAGACCAAAACTCGGTTTAATGTGGCGAGAATGGCTAACAGAACACTTCTTAAATAAATATTTTAATCATCGTGCTTATTATGAATTAGATTCTAACTCTATTAATACAGAAGTTGATAACCCGGATCAACGAATCACTCAAGATATTAAATCTTTTACCGAAGTTACCCTTGATTTTTTGCTGGATATTCTTGACTCAATTTTAACTCTATTTTCCTTTTCAGCTATCTTATATAGTCTCTCCAAAGAAGCAACAGGAGGACTGATTATTTATGCTATTTTGGGGACAACAGTTGCTTTAACTGTAGGCAGTCGTTTAGTGAGTATTAACTATGATCAATTACGTCTAGAAGCTAACTTTCGTTATGGAATGGTAAGGGTAAGAGACAATGCAGAATCCATTGCCTTTTATCGGGGAGAAGCGTTAGAAAGAAAACAGGTTACTGATAGATTAACTGAGGCCATTAAGAATTTTGATCTGTTAATTATCTGGCTAGCAATTATTAACTTATTCAAATTAGGATACCAGTATTTTCCTCGTTTAATTCCCTACCTTATTATAGCCCCATTATACTTTAGAGGAGAGAAGGACTTTGGTGCGATTACTCAAACAAATTTCGCATTTTTTCAAGTATTGGGCGCACTTTCTTTGATTACAAATCGCATTCAAGATATTGCAGGATTTGCGGCGAGTATCAACCGTTTAGGGGAATTTTATGAGTCATTAAATCCCTTATCCTTTAAAAAAGAGAAGACACAAACTAGCTTTATTCATACTCAAATTGCTTCAGATGTTGCTTTGGAAAATGTTACCCTACGTCCCCCCAATTCTGATAGAGTATTAATAGAAGATGTCTGCTTAAATGTGATTAATCATCATAATTTATTGATTATGGGAGCCAGTGGAACCGGGAAAAGTTCCTTATTAAGAGCGATCGCAGGATTATGGAATTCAGGGGATGGAATCATCTATCGTCCTGACGATAAAGATATCTTATTCCTCCCTCAAAAACCTTACATGATTTTAGGAACATTAAGAGAGCAATTATTGTATCCTAATCTCGAAAAACAGATCACAGATGAACAATTAAACAAGGTATTAAAAACGGTTAATTTACCCAACTTAGCAGAGAGATTTAATCAAGGTTTTGAGACAGAAGAAAACTGGGAAAATGTCCTATCATTAGGAGAACAACAACGGGTTGCTTTTGCCCGTGTTTTAATCACTAAACCCCGTTATGCTATTCTAGATGAAGCCACCAGTGCTTTAGATGTGAAAAATGAGGAAAGATTGTATCAAGAATTATCCCACATGGGAACCACTTATATTAGTGTCGGCCACCGCCCAACTTTAACCCAATATCATCAACAATTATTAGAAATATTGGAAGAAGGAAACTGGGAACTTAAAGAAATTGAGAATTAAGTTTTAAGCAAATTTATGTCTTTAGAAACCATATCTATTAAACCGCAAAATAGCGAACCTAAATATCTTCTCATTATGTTACATGGTTGGGGGGCAAATGCAGAAGATTTAGCCCCATTATCTTCGATGTTAACCCTTCCCGACTATCAATTATTGTTTCCCAATGCCCCTTTTTCTCATCCACAAGTTCCTGGGGGACTGGCCTGGTATGCCTTAGAAACGGGAGAATATGAAGGAATAGAAGAAAGTCGCCAACTCTTAAAAAATTGGTTACTTTCTCTCGAAGAAAAGACAGGTATTCCTTTATCTCGTACCATTTTAAGTGGGTTTTCTCAAGGAGGGGCGATGTCCCTTGATGTGGGAATTAATTTACCGTTAGCGGGTGTTTGTAGTTTGAGTGGTTATTTACAGTTTCAACCACAAAAATTATCCTCTCCTATGCCACCTATTTTGATTATTCATGGTCAAAATGATATGGTTGTTCCTGTGGAAATGGCGCAAACAGCTAGGGATGAATTAACAAAAATTGAGGCTACTGTTGAGTATCATGAGTTTCCTATGGGTCATGAAATTCCAGCAGATATCCTACCTGTTTTTGAGAAGTTTATTAAGACTCAGCAAACAGATTAAACAATCTCATCAAGCATTTTAGGAACGGCAGCCGTGAGGACTTCATGGCCTGTTTCTGTGACCAAAATATCATCTTCTATTCTAATACCAATACCGCGCCATCTTTCAGGAATTTCTGGTTGTCCTTCTGCGGGTTTAATGTCTTTACCGATATAAATTCCTGGTTCAACGGTTAACACATGGCCGGGTTGTAAGGGATGCCAGTTTTCTTCATCTTTTTTATACACCCCAACATCATGCACATCTAACCCTAACCAATGGCCAGTTCTGTGCATATAAAAAGGTTTATATTTTTCTTCTTTAATTATCTCTTCTAAATCTCCTTTCAACAACCCTAAATCAATCAATCCTTGCACCAACACACAAACAGCAATATCATGAAACTCATTGTAAGGTTTGCCTGGTTTAACCGATTCAATGGCTTTTAATTGCGCTTCTAACACTAACTCATAAATAGCCTTTTGTTCCCCTGTGAATTTACCGCTAACAGGGAAAGTTCGGGTAATATCTCCATTATAATAACCATAGGAACAACCAGCATCAATTAATAATAAATCATGATCTTGAATCTGACGGGTATTCTCAATATAGTGCAGAATACAAGCATTAGAACCGGAGGCAACAATAGAAGGATACGCCGGGCCTATGCCGCCATGAAGTCGAAACGTATGCTCAATTTCTGCTTGAATTTGATACTCATAATGACCTACTTTAACAAATTCTCGCGCACGGTTATGGGCAGCAGCAGAAATGTCCATCGCTTGACGCAACATTTTCAATTCCGAGGCACTTTTAACCTGTCGCATGGGGTGTAAAATAGGACTGGTATCTTCAATGGCAACGGGACCCGTTCCCCGTTTTTGATAGGTTCTCATTAATTGTTGCCAATGGGATAAAATGACATCATTAAAATATTTATCTCGTCCTAAATGGTAATAGATACGGTCAGCTTTCTTGAGATAGTCGGGTAATTTTTCGTTTAATTCTGCGATGGGATAAGCAATATCTGCCCCATACTTTTCTTTTGCCCCTTCTACACCGCAACGATAACCCGTCCAGACTTCTTTATCGGGGTCTTTTGGTTGTACAAAGAGGATAAAATGGTGTTCTTCATGATGAGGGGCAAACACGGCTACTGCTTCCGGTTCATTAAACCCTGTTAAATAGAAAAAATCGCTATCTTGACGGAATATATATTCTACATCATTGTGCATAACTGATGTTGGTGCGCTACGAAAAATGGCCGTTCCTTGGCCAATTTTTGCCATTAATTTTTCTCTACGTTGACGGTATTCGCTGCTATCAATTGCCATAATACTTTTTTGTACAGTCACTAATCTATTAGCATAACTCAAAAATCCCATTTAACTTTCTTCTTCACTTATGGACTCGCTCCATAACACCACCAAAAGAAACAGCTACGTTATAGCCAATGCGAATACCAAAGAGTCGCGCGTTTGGGTGCTTGTTGCTGAGGTTACGTGATGCTTTCAGTCCAGTTTTATCAACTTCATAATCACCTGTTTCAATGTCAATGATGACCATCTTACCGATGTTCTCTTCTGTCTCTACTTTTTCACGAATACTGCTGGCGTACAATTGCTTTGCACGTTGGGCAACTTCTTCACGACTTAACAGGATTGCTTGCATAGGCTGACTTTTGATCGCTATTCGGTTTCTATAAACTTCTCTATGATATCTTACCGGTCGGTAGGAAGGATAAGCTAATGCTTAATTATTAGACTTACAGGGAACTTTGCCACCGAAGCCATCAAAATTATATGGTATGTTGATGGATGAAAAACAAGTTTTTGAGTCCCATGTCTAATATTACTCATTTAACCGAAGAGTTCTATCAGAAACGTCAAGAAGCAGTAGATCCTCAAAATTCACCAGAAATGATCGAAGCAAGTTATGTCGGTTGGAGTTCTGTTGCTGTCCAACTTGAAGCTTTTGAAATTGCTACTAACTTATCCTGGATCAATTGGGATGAAAATACAAGTGTTTTGGATGTTGGTTGTGGATATGGACGATTACTTGATTTTTTAATTTCTAGAAAGTCTTATCAGGGGAAATATTCTGGAATCGATATTATACCCGAGTTTATTGAAAAAGCGATTCAAATTCATAACAATGAATCTGACAAACCCGAAAGCCAATTTCTTGTAGGAGACTTTCTCGAACAAACTTTAGATCCGAACAAATTTGATGTTATTATTTGCTTGGGAGGTCTGGGAGTAAATCAGGACTATCCACAACCATTCGGGCAAAAATCCCTTGAATATGCTAAAAAACTAATATCAAAAATTGTTCGTCTTTCAAATATAGCTGTCAGTCTGTATTTTCCTAATGCTGACCAGATTGTTACAACAGAAAGAAAACCCCGTATGGCATACTATAAAAGGTCTGATATAGAAGAGATGTTTTTGGATGCTTGTGGTCAACGTTGTCAGGATATGAAGTTCATTTCTTATCCTACTCAAAAAGATAGGAGAACCATTGTTCAAGTGAAATTATCCAAAAATTAGAAAACAAGCTGTACATTGCTTTATTCATTAATAACCTAATGCTAAACCATCGGCACGGGGTTCGGAACCTGCGATGAAAATACCGTTATTTTTTAAGATCATTTGACCTTTTCCGAACATGGTTTCAGGGGCTAATTTAACATCATGACCTCGTTGTTTTAAGCCGTCAATAATTTCTGAGGGTGTACCCCTTTCTAAAAGTATTCTATTTCCTTCTAAAAATCGCCATCTAGGAGCATCTAAGGCAGTTTGAGGATTCATTGTATAATCAGTTAAATTAACCACCATTTGTAGGTGTCCTTGGGGTTGCATGGGCGCGCCCATGACCCCAAATGGTCCAAAGGGTTGATCATCTTGGGTTAAAAAGCCAGGAATAATGGTATGAAACGGACGTTTATTGGCTGCTATTTCATTAGGATGACCTTTTTCTAAGGTAAAGGCTGACCCTCGATTATGTAAAGAAATGCCGGTTTCTGGGATTAAAATTCCGCTACCAAAACTATCATAATTCGATTGAATAAAAGAAACCATTAAGTCTGCATCTGCGGTACATAAATAAACGGTTCCCCCTTGAGGAATTCCTGGATTTGCTAAAGGAATGGCTTGGTTTGTAATTAATTTTTGTCGTTTTTTTGCATAATTTTTATCGAGTAAGTTTTTATTAGATACTTGCATATAATTGGCATCACTAACGTAAGCATAAGCATCAGCAAACGCTAATTTCATGGCTTCAATTTGATAATGAAAACTATTTACAGAATCACGATCATATTGTTCAATATTGAATCCTTCCAGAATATTTAAAGCCATTAATGCTGCAATTCCTTGACTATTAGGGGGCATTTCCCACACTTTTAATTGTTGGTATTCAGTAGCAATGGGATCAACCCATATAGGGCTATGATTGGCTAAGTCATCAGAGGTTAAATAGCCCCCTGTATCGGCAGAAAAATTGTTTATTTTTTGCGCTATTTTTCCTTTATAAAAACTTTCCCCTCCAGTGTTAGCAATTTCTTCTAATGTTTCGGCATGAAGAGAACTTCCCCAGATTTCTCCAGCTTTAGGCGCACGACCTTTAGGAAAGAAAACTTGTTGAAAATATTGATATTCGGGTCTTTTTTTGATGAGATAAACTGCCTCTTTTCTGCGCCAGATTTCGGCGGTAACGGAGGAAACAGGAAAGCCATTTTTAGCGTAACGAATAGCAGGACTAAATAACTGTTCAAAGGGTAATTTTCCCCACCGTTTCCAAACTTCATACCAGACAGAAACTGCCCCAGGAACCGTTACCGTTAACCAGCCCAACTCTGGCATTTTTTCTAAGGTAGAATAAGCAGATAATGATAAATTTTTAGGGCTTTTTCCCGACCCATTAATACCCTGTAATTTTCCATCCCAAACTAAAGCAAAAGCATCCCCACCGATACCATTAGAAGTGGGTTCAACGACTGTTAAGGTAATAGCAGTGGCAATGGCAGCATCCACTGCATTTCCTCCTGCTTGAAACATTTCGATTCCTGCTAACGTTGCCAAGGGTTGACTGGTAGCAACGGCACAATTTTGTGCTAAAATAACACGACGTTGAGACCCATAAGGATAAGCATTAAGATTAAACTGCATCATAATTTGATTGACAGAATATTGTTTATTTTGAAAACTATTTTTTGATTGTTATTCCCTGTTCCCTGTTCCCCATTCCCTATTCCCTATTGATCTAAAAAAACTCTAATAATTCATCCTTTCTCCTCAACTCCTATCATAAAATTGACAGCAACAGAAACATAAATCATAAAAATTGATGGAAACCAGCATCAAAATTAATCCTCAACCGGATACTCCTAATAACGAAACATTTATTAATATACTCTCTTCTCAAGGGGCCCAGATTATTCTCGGTGAACAAACCGCCGAAAGTTTAGTGATGCCCCTTGAACCCTCCCCCACCACCATGTTTGGTCCGAGGGGGGCTTGTTTAGTGTCCGAAGACGGTCCATTATGGGTGTGTGATACCGGTCATCATCGCTTGTTAGGCTGGAAAAATCGTCCCGAAAGTGACGGTCAACCGGCAGACTGGGTGATTGGCCAACCGGACTTTTACCACGAAGGCCAAAACGCCAAAGGAACCCCCCAAGCCAATACGGTGAGTGTTCCTACAGGTATCTGTGTTTGTGGGGAAGGGTTGGCCGTAGGGGATGCTTGGAACCATCGGGTCTTAATTTGGAAAACATTGCCTCAAAATAATAATACTCCTGCCGATATCGTCTTAGGTCAAGCAGACTTTCACCATAACCAAGTTAACCGAGGAGAAATAGACACCGCCGCCGATAGAATGCACTGGCCCTATGGGGTGATGTATCATCAAGGACGGTTATTGGTGGCTGATACTGGCAACCGTCGGGTGTTGGTTTGGAATGAACTACCGACTCGTAACGGACAACCGGCCGATTATGTTTTGGGACAGGTAGATATGAGTCGACGGGACGAAAATGGAGGAGGCAGTCCCACGGCCAGTAGTTTGCGTTGGCCCCATGGGTTGGCTATTTGGCGGGATAATTTAGTGTTGGCTGATGCGGGAAATAACCGTTTGATGATTTGGGAGGGGATACCGACGGAAAACAATGCCCCCTGTCGTCTGGTGTTGGGACAAACGAACTTTGAAGGGGCCGAGTTAAACCAGGGGGGTTATTTTCCTACCCCTAGCAGCCTCAGTATGCCTTACGGGGTGGCAGTGATGGGTGAATGGTTAATGGCTGCTGACACGGCTAATTCTCGTCTGGTAGGATGGACGGATGAGATGACCATGGGAAAAATTGCCCAAGGGTTAACGGGACAATTTCATTTTCGTAGCAAGAGTGAAAACCGTTCCTATGGAGGCCCAAGTCGTTCGAGTTTAAGTTGGCCTTATGGTGTTACAGTTTGTGGTGAAACAGCCGTTATTGCTGACTCTGGCAACAACCGTGTTTTATTATGGCGGAAGGACGATTAAAAAATGAAATCTTCAGCCGTTAATGTCAACTCATTATTAAGATTAACAACAAAGTCTTGACTATTCACTGATATTGTGAGACTGCCGTCTGTCTGGGTGATGGTTAAATCATTGAAGGAGTCAAGAAGCAGGTTTGATAAGTCAATGTAGTCCCTTCCTGGTTCAAAGTCTGTAATGCGATCGGGGTTTGTTGTCGTGGAGTCGTTGAAACTGTTGTAAACGAAGATATCTACGTCGTTCCCTCCGGTTAAAATATCGCCACCGAGTCCCCCTGTAATGATATCATTGCCGTTGCCTCCGTTGAGGACATCATCGTTAGTTCCCCCGGTTAGGGTGTCATCATCAAAGTGTCCATAAAGGGTGTCTTGTCCATCTCCTCCGTGAAGGAGATCCGAACCGTTCCAACCATGGAGTTGATCGTTCCCATTGTCACCCGAGATGGTGTCGTTTCCGTCTTCACCATAGAGAAGGTCATCCCCTTGATTCCCGAATAGAATATCATGACCAATATTGCCGAAAAGTTGGTCATTACCTTCACCACCTTGCAGACTGTCATCCCCTGCATCTCCATACAGTTGATCGTCTCCAGTATTACCCAGTAGGGTGTCATTTCCTTGATGTCCATAGAGGGTATCCGAACCGTCACCTCCTTCTAAGCGATCATCTCCTTCGTTACCGTGAAGTTGATCGTCTCCTTCGTCTCCATAGAGTGAGTCGTTGTCTTGTTGTCCATATAAAGTGTCATTGTCTAACCCTCCATATATTTCGTCTGAACCAACCCAACCGTGTAAGTTATCATTTCCTTGGGAACCTTCTATGCGATCGCTTCCATCACTCCCTTGGATATAGTCGTCTCCGTCTCCTCCTGTGATCACATCATCGTTGCTACCTCCGGTTAAGTTGTCGTTTCCGTTTCCTCCATCCATGACAACGGTATAGTTACCAGAGTGGGTAAATATATCATCTCCGTCGTTACCAATGACCATTTCTAGGTTAGCGTTTCCTAAGTCCAGGGTGACAGCATCAATAGTGGTAACGATCGCAATATCTGTACCTTCTCCTCCATCAATAAAGTTGTCTTGTGCATCGATATAGAGTAAGTCGTCTCCGGCAAAACCTTCTAAGCGATCGCTTCCTTCATCTCCTACTAACCAGTCGTTTGCAGCACTTCCTACTAGGGTGTCATCTCCTGCTTCTCCTGAGAGGAAGATATCATTATTAGCTGTGGTGTAAATGGTGTCGTTACCAATGTTTCCGATGGCAACTTGTAGGTTATTGTCTGCGAGGTTGAGGGTTAACCCTGTTTCGTCTTCATGGATAAAGAGAGATACTGCGGTGTCATCTTCTGCAAGTATTTCTATTCCGGTGTCGGTTTGGTTGACTTTAAACCCTGTTTGGGTGACGAGGAAGGCAATATCTGATATTTCTCCACTGCTTCCGTCATTTCGGTTGAAAAGTGAGCGTTTTTTGATGATATTGCCGTCTTGGATGGTTTCAGTGGTGATACCGTTTAAGTTAATGCTGGTGATACCGTGATCTGTGAGGGTTTTGAGTTCGTCGGGTTGACTGATACCATCTTGGTTAATATCTTGCCATACCAATATTTGATTAAACTGGGTATCTGTTACGGAAATAATACCGTTTTGGTTGCTGTCTAGGGTTGCTAATGCGTCTAACCCAGAAGTAGGGGAACCGTCGTTAAAGTATTCGGAGAAGACTTCGGTAATATTGTTTATGGTTCCGTCTTGGTTTAAGTCTAGGGTTAGAATACCGTCTTCGGGAGATACCCATGCGGTGTTTTCAGCGTAACCATCAGCATCAAAGTCAAAACGAATTAAAGAATTATCAAGATTGATAAGGTTGATTCCATTATCATCTAAATCAATGATAAGAGGATCTATTTGTTCTGTAACCCAATTGATAGGTTTAAGGGTTAACTTAAATAAAATATCAACTAAACCAGTTGTTCCTTCTAAATCAAAATCAAAAAGTTCCTCGATTGTCCCAGGTATTCCAACTCCAGTAAACGCTGATAAGAATATACTTTCAACTCCATAAACAGATTTATTCCAACTTTTAACATTTATTTTATTTTTTCTCTTTTCATCAAGTTCATTCAACTTAAGATCAAGAGTGGAAGTAACATCATGAAATGCTGTTCTTTGTCTCCACTTATCACTAAAAGTTGCTTGCAAATTAATTTTTTTAGTACCTGTAATTCCAAGTCCTGCTTGATGTTGTGATATTTCTGATGCAGGAATACCTGTTAAAAAGTGTAAAATAGCCCTAGCGTCTTGATGTGCTGAAAAACTTTCATAATTTGGATATTTCTCTTTAAAATATCTGTTTTCTTCTTTTTCTTCGTCAGTTTGGAACTTGTCTATTGTTAATTCTCCTGTTTCTATAATTTGTTGTGCTGTTACTTCTGGGTTAAAGATAATTAAATCTAAAAATGTTTGCTGTAAGTCTTCTTTTGTAAAATCACTAGAAACCATTCCTTCATAATCAAAATTCTTGATTCTATCTATCACTCTCAACAATGATTCTTCTACTTGTTCAACACTGGTTGATTCTGAGGTATCGCTATTTGCTATTTTTTCAAGTGCTAAATCTTTGATGATATTTTCATCAATTTCTTGAAGGGTAATAGTAGTAGTTTTGGGTGGTTCATATTGAATATAATTAATTGCACCATTGGCTATTTGTTGAATTCCTTGTAACCATCCTTCTAAGCTTCCATCATCTGTTATTGTTTCAATTCCTGCTGCTAAGTTAACTGATAATTCAACAGAACGAAGAATCTCTGTCATCTCTTCTAAAAATCGATTATTATCAACAAAATCTAAATTTTTCCCTAGTGTTACAACAGCATTTAAAAAGCTAGAAGTCGCAGCTAACCATTCTCCTTCTTCTGCTAATTGAACTCCACTATTAATATTTAAAGCTGCTTGAGATAAGTAATTATATTTTGTTAATTCAGTTATAGGTAAAGCTGCACTAAAAACGTTTAATAATGCTGATAAATTGTCTCCTGCTTCTGCGGCTTGATAACCGTAATATAATCCTGATGTAACTTGTCTAATATCTTGAAGTTCCTTGAGTTGATTAAGTTCTTCAATAGGAGTTAAATCTTGTGCTAATACATCAAGTTCGGCTGCTCCTAATACTGCCATTCCTGCATTAAAAATCGCTGCACTCCAATCACCATTATAAGCTGCTTGAACTGCACTAATTCCAGCACTAATTGAACTTAATGTTACACTGATAGCTGGTTGAGTAAATGACCATGCTGCTAAAGATGCTCCTGCTGTTATTGCTAAAGATGCTACACTTAAAACTAAGGTAACTGTTCCTAATAATTCGTTAACAAAGGCTTTCTTTCTAGCTTTTCTTTCTTGTATTCTCCCCTCAATAATTTGATTTAAAATATCTTTAGATTGCTTGGCTAATTCACTTGATAAATCAACCGCACCTTCTGCATAGCCAATCTTATATAATACTTCTAAATAGTCTTGGTTAATCTCGTCGCTTTCTTCTCCTAGTTCCTGACTGATAATAATCTCATCATAGAGGTCTTTAGTTGCTCCTTTAAGGTCGGTTTCTGACTGTTCTAATATCCCTAGTAATTGTTCTTCTTCTGCGTCTAATTTGGCTATTTCTGTTTGTAATTGGTTGGCTTCGGTTATTAATGCGTTGGCACTATTTAAGAGATTTTCTTGTATAGTTTGGACTTCTTTTCCTTGTAATGCGTCGTGGATATCGGCGGTGGTTTCTGCGAGAATGGTTTGAATATTTTGGGGTAATTCGGGTTGACTTTGGATTGTTTCTAAATCACTCAAAATACCGGCTAATTGCCCTTTATATTCGGCTTGTTGGATAATATCTTCGATGGGTTGCAGTCCTAAGTCTGTTCTTAGGTCATTTAAGGCTTGTTGTAGGGCATCTTCGGCTTGTAATTGGTTTAATTGTTCCAGTTTTGCCGTGGCAATGGCACGATCTCGTTCAATATCTGCTTGTTGCTTCTCAAATTTAGCGGTTATAGTCTCATCAATGCCGAGTTGTCGTTGTGTTGCGAACTCTTGTTCTAAGGTAGCTTGGGCTAAGTTTAATTGTTCGACTTGCAGCAGTTGGACTAGGGTTTGTTCTGTCCAGTTTCTCAGGTATTCGAGAGCATCTATTCTTAGTTCGGCAATATTTAACTGTTGCTGTAAGCTTTCGATGTCTTCTTGGGTATTATTAATACTGCTTTGAATATCATTGAATTCTGTTTGTGCGATCGCCTGTTGTTGTTGGATGAGATCGATTTGATCTTCGGCAGTTTCTTTAACTATGGCAAATTGATCGGCTTGTTGTTGCGCTTGTTCCTGTAATGCCCGATATTTGACCATTTCGTTGTAATAATAGTCTGCTTTGACGGCATCATCGGGTCTAGCTATCCCTCCGGCGCAACCGCCTCCTGTATCAGTCATTAAGTCCCGATAGTCGCGGTAGTATATTTCGGCAGCAGTGGCGAAGTTGTTCTGTTGCGCAACAGTTAAAAGATAGGCTGCTTCTTGACTTCCGGCTTCTGTTGCTTCTATTAAACGGGTTTGTAGTTGGGTTTCGAGGGTGTTAAGTTCTAGCTGTTTTTCCGTTGCGAGGAGGGTATAGTTTTCTTTGAGTTCTGTTGCGTCGAGAAGTTGTTGCAGGGTTGACTGTTTGGCTTGTATTTCGGTTAAATATTGGTCATTTTGCACCTCTAGAAATGCTTGTAAGTCTTCCATAGAAGCGGTTAAAGCGATGCTGGTGGCTTCTGCTTGTTGGGCCAGTTCTTGGACTTCGGCGAGGGCGTTTTGTGCGTCTAAGAGTTGATTTTCGAGGTTGCTATAGTCGCTGTCGGGACTGTCTATGGTGGCGAGTAATAGTTGATGTTCCGTTTCAACAACAGTTTTTTGTGCTTCTAGAAGGGTGATTTTTTGAGTCAGGGCGGTTTGTTGCGCCGTTAAGATGATCTGTTTTTGGTTGAAGAGATCGATTGAATGTTGTAGTTGAATGGTTTTAGTTTCAGTTTCGGGGGTGGGAGTTTGCAGGGCGATCTCATCTAGTTGGGTTTGCAGTTCTAACTGTAGCGCAACAGTTTCTGAGAGTTCGGTGTCGAGGGAAAGGGTTTGCTGTTCAACCCACGCACGAGTATTGGCTATTTGTTGCAGCAGGTTTTGAGTATTGGTGTCTAGTGTGGCTTTTTTTTCTAGGACATCATTGAGGGCAGTTTGATACGCTTGACTACTGTTGTCATATTCAGCAAGTTCTGTTGCGGTGTTTATTTTGGCTTCATCTGCTGCTTGTTGAGCGATCGCCAGTTGTTCTTTGAGGGTGGGGAGTAACTCGGAAAAGGTTTCTAGTTGGGCCTCTTGTTCAGGAAGGAGTTGCCGTTGCGCTTCTAATAGTTCCAGTTCAGCGATAAATTGATCTAGAGTTAGTTCTGCTGTATCTGCTGCTTGGTTGGCTTCTTGCCATTGGGCGATCAGTTGGTCGGTAAGGTCTTGTTGTTGACTATCTTCGATAACTTCTTGGTCGAGGTTGGCTGCGTGTTTTCTCAGGTTGGTTGCTTGTTTGGTGTAGGTATCCCAGATGATCCAATCATGATCAACATGGGTAACAGTGACAACATGACGTTTCTTTCTTCCACTTTTGCCTCTTTTCCAAGTAACACGCTGTTCTGTCCAAGTGGGTCCAGCTTTTCGGCTTAATTCCCAGTGTATTTCTGCTTGTTCTTCATACCAGTCTGCTTGAGATAAGGCTGCGGTTGCATTGGCTTGTTTTTGAGCAATTTGGGTTTTTAGGGTTTCTAGTTGTTGTTGGGAGTTGGTGAGTGAGTCGCTTATTTGTTGTTGCAGGTTGTAAAGGGTGGTTGCGTCAGATAAGGCTGGATAATATTGATTACGGAGTTGGTTAAGAGAGGTTTCGGTTTTATCACTAGCAAGATAAGCTTTTAGATAATTTTGTAATTTATCTGGGTTTTGTTCTGCTTGTAAGGTTAAGTATGCGGTTTCTACTCTTAGATTTTGGAGACTTGAAATTGCTTTTTCTTGATTGGTTTTTGTTATAAAATCTATCTCTTGCTGTTGTTTGTTAGCAACATTATTGAGTGCTACATAAACACCGTCACTGGCAAAACCAACAATATCGTCTTTACCATCTCCATTTACGTCGGCTAAAAAGCGAGGTACAGCATTTTGATTAGTCCAAGTATGATTAATCCCAAAACTGTTATAAGCAAATTTGGCTTGGTTAAAGGTCTCAAGTCCATAAAGTTTATTGTTAACATCATCAATAGAAACTTTAAGGCTACCTAAAGTTTTTTCTTGTTTTTGTTCAATATAATTATGTAAATTGGTTTCTAACCATTGTTCTTGTTGTTCATTAGATAACTTAATTTCAATAACTAAATCTTGCTGTATTAGATCAATTTCTTCATTTAAAATCCCAATTAAATCAGAACGTAATAACTCAGAAGCTTGACTTCGTAATGTTGCATATTTCTCTTCTAACCTCGTTAAAGTTGAAATATGAGCAATTTTTTCAGATAATAAATTAACCTGTTTTTGCTGAGTGTTTAAAACAGCGATCGCCTCTTCTAAACTATCAACAGACTCCCCTAAAGCATCAGCAAAATTAACCTGAGCTTCTTGACGTGAGATCGCCTCTTGTAACTGAATTTTATCTAATAAATAATCCTCTTCTGGATCAGCTAAATTATCCTCTATATAAGTCTCTAACTCATTAACGGCTTCGGTGCCTTGTTGCGATAAATTCCAGACATCAACAGTCAACTTATGAGACTCTTGTAAATTCTCTAACCAAATAGCAGATAAACTTTCAATTTCCTCTGCTAACTCCGCACCTAAAATAACATAACCTTCAATACTATCTGTTTCTAAAGCAA
>JAAUYB010064284.1_pt1 | contig 18821 bp, 20 predicted proteins | sample 7278071 | NCBI WGS metagenome assembly JAAUYB01 (sample SAMN14350121, study PRJNA611818) | marine sediment metagenome | isolation source: surface marine sediment (1.8m) | place: French Polynesia: Moorea | collected 2018-08
GCGTAGGGAAGATAGAAATCCAGATTGAGAAACTGCGTCCATAGGCGGTGGGCATTGGCTCCCATGGCCTCCAGGCTGAATAGGGACGTGCCGGCGGGGTTTTCATAGCGGCCCTGAACCAGGATGCGCTGCCACAGGTAGGGCCCGAGCATCAGGGGGGTGCCGGCCAAAAGCCAGGCATGGCGCTTGAGCCAGTCCTTCTTGATATACAACGCCATGCCCAGGCCCATGATAGCGGCATACAGGATGGATTCATGCCGAACATTGGCCATCAGGATGAAGGTCATCAATAACAGCGCCATTTTGAAACGGCTGGGGGCCGTCATGAAATCGTAGAGCAGGGCCAATGAAAGGGCGAAAAAGGCCGTGTTCATCAGGTCGTAGCCGCCGCCCGTGCCATAGACGGCCACCAGGGGTTGAGCGGCCGCCAACACGATGGCGGCCATGGCCGTTGCCGAACTCGTCCATCGGCGGCATACGATCCCGACCCCGCTCAGAAAGACGAACATCACCACGGCGTTGAGCACAAAGGCATTGACGTAATGGTAACCGCCCAGCTGGTGAACGATATGCAGGCAAAAAGGAAAGAGCAGCGGCCGCAGAGGTACCAGCCGGGTCAAAGGAATGTAATTTCCCTGGAACCAATCGGCCTGGGTCACCTCCCAGGGCCCGCGCTCGAAATAAAACGACTGGGAGATCGACAGCAGCGTCGCCTCGTCGTTGAGGGTCTTGTAGCCGATGGGCGTGGTTGAAAAGATGCTCGCGGTGAGCAAACCCGCCAGAATCAGCAGCGGGTAATGGCGCTGCATAAAAGGCCGGACGGCGTATCCCTCGGCGCGCACACAACGGATGAGGCTGATCGCCCAGAGGCTCACCATCCCCAGCATAATATAGTACGACCCGTAACCGAAAAGGGGCCGCAGAATGTCTGGCCGGAAAAAGCCGGCCAGCGTGGCCGCCAGCGGTGCCGCCGCCAGTATCAGCATACCGAGCAATTGCCAGCGCGGCCGCCCTGAGGTCATTGGCCCCCCGACTCCTTGATTTTGGCAATAACCAGCGTGCGGTCGTCTTCCGGCAAGGTGCCCCGGGTGAATTCCTGCAAGCTTTGAAACAACTGGTCCACCAGCACGGCGGCGGCCGCTTCGGCGTTTTGGCGCAGCAGCGTTTTGAGGCGTTGCTTGCCGAACATTTCGCCACGTGTATTGCGCGCCTCCCAGATGCCGTCGGTGCCCAAGGCGATGATCTGCCCCGGCTGAAGGCCGCTTTTGTCAATCGCGCTGTAGGCCACCGCCGGATTCAGCCCCAGGGCCAGTCCGGGCCCCCGGAGTTCTTCAAAGCGGTCTTGCTGCGGATCGTAGAAAAGGGCCGGATCATGCCCGGCGCGCACCCAGGCGAGCGATCCCGCCGCCGTATCGAGGCCCATCAGAATCAGCGTCATGAAACGGTCGGTCTGCTGCGTGTCGGACGTCAGATGGCGGTTCAGGTCGGCGACGATGTCCGCCAGGGACCCGGATTGCTGCGCCCGCATGCGCAGAAACGCGCGCGCCGTCGTCATCAGCAGGGCCGCATCGACCCCGTGGCCGGACATGTCGCCCACGGCGACCAGCAGCGTGGTGGCATCCGGCGGCGCGATAAAATCATAGTAATCCCCGCCGATCTCATCACAGGGTTCACTGCGCCCGGCGATCTCCAGCCCCGCCACGTTGGGCGGCGTATGGGGCAGGAGGGTTGTCTGAACCTCGCCGGCCAGTTTCAGGGATTTGAAGTGCTCGGACATATCCGTCACGAAGGCCACATGGCCCAGATGCTCGCCGCTGGAGGCAATCAGGTCGTTGCCGTGGAACAGTACCGGAATTTCGCGGCCGTTTTGGGCCACCAAACGCCCCTGGACCCGGCGGTAGTCGGCCGCCATGACCGTATTTTGCTGGGACATGCAGTATTGACGGAAATCTTCCGTGCCAAAGTCGAAGGGGCGCCGGCCGATGACCTCGTCGCGCGTAAAACCCAGAAGACGGCAGAAACTCGCGTTGACATCCACGATCCGGTGGTTGTCATCCATGAGGATAAAACCCTCCCCGGCGGTTTCCACGATGCGGCGGTATTTGTCTTCGCTGGCCCGAACTTTGTGCTCCGCCTTCAAACGCTGCATTTCCGCGGTCGCCCGCGCGGCGAAAATCCGGAAGATGGCCTGCTGGCGGGCCTGCTCGGGCATGGGCTGCCGGTCCAGCACCGACAAGTGACCCATGATCTTCCCGGCTTCATCCATCAGCGGAATGCCCAGATAACTGACCGCCCCCAAATCGCGCGCGTGATCGTCGTCGGGGTAAAGCGCCAGGACATTGTCGGGAAGGTGAATCAGGTCTTTGGCGGTCAACACGGTTTCGCAGGCCGTTCCGGCAACGTCGTAGGTGAAATCATGGGTCATCGTCCCCCCCATCCAGAGGGCGATGGCACGCAGCTGATTCGTTTGCGGCAGGTATTCGGTGACCCAGGCGCCGTAGGTGTTCAAAGCCGCCGCCAAGTTGACCACCAGGGCATCGAAAAACTGGTCACCGGTTTGGGTGGCCGTGCCTTCCAGAATGCGCCGGATCATCGAGTTTTCGTCGTGAAGATCCATCAACACCTCTGCCAATCACCATGGCGTTCAGATTTGGGGCGCTTCTCCAACCTAAATAATGAAGACGGACTAAGGCTTCAAGCGCAATTGTCTAGACGCTCTTGGCCGGCGCCGCCAATAGCTGTTTGAGCCCCCGCCAGCCCACCACATAACGAAAGAGTTCCGGATAGCCGACCTGCCCCTGGAAGACGTCCAGAAGCCTGGGGGCGATCCGATCCCCGCAGCGGGATAGCAGCGGATGGCTCAGCCAGGGCAGCCGGTAGAGAATCGCCGCCAGCCAACCGGCATAACGGAGCTCCCGCCCCACGGTGGCACGCAGGGTGTCATCGTAGGTCGCCCAGGGTATCCCCCGGTTGAAGTAATCGCCAATCGCGGTCGCCGCCAGCCGGGCCGTGCGCAGGGCATAATAAATGCCTTCGCCGGTAATCGGATCCACCATGCCGGAGGCATCGCCCACGACAAGGCCGGCACGATTGGCATAGCGATTGCCGGCATGCGGGGCATAGGGGATGGGGTGCAATCTTAGCGAACGGGCGCGTGCGGTGCCCAATCCCTTGCTTTCCAGGTAGCGTCTGAAATCACGTTCAAGCATCGGGGCCTTGCTGCGGCGCGTTAGAATCCCCGCGGATAGATGGTCCTTTTTGGGAAAGACCCAGCCGTAGCCCTGGGCGATCACACCGAAATCGAAATCGAAGGCGTGACGGAAACGGGCGTGAGCCGGCGCATCCACCTCGAGTTCAGCTTCGATCGCCGTCATCACGCGGCAGCGCAATGTCAAGCCGAGATGTCGGGCCACCCGGCTGTGGGCCCCGTCGGCCCCCACCAGACAGCGTGCCTCCTGCTGTCCGGCACTGGTGTCGATGATGACGCCGTCGTCCGTGAAAACCCCGGATCGAAAACGCACCCCGGCTTCGACTTGGGCCCCCGCCGCCGCGGCCTGGCCGACCAAAAAGGCGTCCAGTTTGTCCCGCATGACCATGCTGACCACGGCCTGCGGATAGGTCCGCTTAAAAGCGCGGCGGCCGTTGACGTAAAGGCGTGCGGTGGTGGCCGCATCTTCGACAATCTCGCCCAGGTCAAACGGCAAGTGCTTCCGCGCGCGCGTGGTCAGCCCCCCGCCGCAGGCCTTGTAGCGCGGTATCTGCTTCTTTTCCAGCAGGACGACGCGCAATCCGGACGTGGCCAGCAGATAGGCCAGATAACTGCCGGCAGGACCTGCACCGGCAATGATGACGTCACACTCTGCAGACGGCCGCATGAATCCCGACATCCTCCTGAAAGTCATTTATGTTGATCCATCCACAACCGCTCGAGGGTTTGGGGTGCGGATGCGACCTGCACACGCCAGTTGCAAACCCGTGAAGCGCATTGGGCAAATCCCTAAAGCACATCGCCGGACGGACCCTATCTATCGTGCCCGGCGGTGATTGGCAAGGGGCCCCGCCTAGGCCCCAGCCCGGCGCCCCATGTCCGCCAGTTGAAACATCGCCGATCGGAAGGCAGCCGTCCCACGGTTTCCCCGGTCGCATGCCGTTCAATGGCCGAATCTCCTTAATGATCATCGGATTTGACGAGACAAGCGCTGCCAATCGCGCTATAGGATTCCAGGTCCGTCCGACGGATTATCCCGCCGTGCGACCGATCGCTCCTCTGCCGATCGGTTCGGCCGCCCCCTAGCATTTAGCAGCAAGGATGATGGTTTTGTAAAAACGCATGTTTCGGACGGTCTCGGAAAAAGTTCGAGAGACGGCATGCGAAGCCCGAGGAATGAAGCGTACTTATGGTACGCTGCCGTGACGAGAGCTGAAGCGTAACGCCGATATCGGGCTTTTTACGAGACCGTCAAGGATGCACCCTTATGAAACATTCCTATGTGCACGGCTATACCCCGGTCGAATCCGGCCGCCTGCACGACCAGGCCCGCACCCTCGAAGCGCTGCTTCACGGCGATACACACTACCCGGCCGGTTGCCAGGTGCTTGAGGCCGGGTGCGGTGCCGGGGCCCAGACCGCCATACTGGTGCGGCGCAGCCCAGAGGCCCGCTTGACGTCGGTGGATATTGCCGCCGCATCACTCCGGGAAGCGGCCCAGCGCATCCGGACAATGGCCACCGCAACCGTATCCTTCGAGCAGGCCGACTGCGCCCGGCTACCCCATGCCGACAACTGCTTCGACCACGTCTTTGTCTGTTTCATGCTGGAGCACCTGGCGCGGCCAAACGACGTCCTGGCGGAACTCAAACGGGTCCTCCAGCCGGGGGGCACCCTGACGGTCATCGAAGGCGACCACGGTTCATTTTACTGCTATCCCCAGACCGATGCGGCCGGCCGGGTTGTCCGTTGCCTGATCGACCTCCAGGCGGCCGGCGGCGGCGATGCGTTGGTCGGTCGTCGCCTCTACCCCTTGCTGGCCGGTGCGCACTTTGAGACCGTGCGGGTTACGCCCCGGGTGGTCTACGTGGACCCCAGCCGTCCGGAATGGGAGCAGGGTTTCTCCCGCGATACCTTTATCGCCATGGTGGCCGGGGTAGAAGAAGACGCTCTCGATCAGGGCCTGATCGATCCGGCCACTTGGCGCCGGGGTATCGCCGACCTGAAGGCGACGATCGGACGCGGCACCTTTCATTATACCTTTTTCAAGGCCATCGCCCGCAAAGCGATCGATTGACCGCAGGGCCGCCCCCATCCCCTGGCTGCCAATATCAGGTCGGCTCAGCGTACGGTATGGATCATTTCTTTTTTCTGGGAACGCCCCGAGCCGGCCATATCGATGAAAAGCGTGAAGAAGTAGACGGCCACGGCCACGGCCAGAAGGAGGCCGGCCGTTTTGAGCATGGCTTTCGGCCGGAAGCAGACCAGGAGCACCACAACCACCGCCAGCCCGATCGCAACGATGGTGTGGCTGTAATAAAAATCGGTGAGACGGCTGACGAGACTTTCAATATCCATTGTTGGCGCCTGAACACTGTGTAAAGGTGTGGTCGCAGGATTGGCGGCCATGAAGCCACTGCCTAATAGATAGCATGGCCCGCATTCCGACGGCAAGTTGTCGTTACCTCCATCCCACCGACAGGTTCACGGGGATGGGTGGCCGCTGGGCTTGCGACAGATGTTAAAAACCACGGCTCAAGAACGCGGGACGTATTGGGCCGACAACTTCGCCATCTCCCGCAATCTCATCTCCTGGGCGGCGATTTCGTCCTGATCCAGGATTTCCAGCGTGATCCGTTTGGTTTTCCACTCCCGACGTTTGTGGATCTCGATCAAACCATTTTGGCGCAATCCGTAGAAGGCCTCTTCGACGGACATTTCCGGAAAATCCTTGTCGACCACGATGCCGTATTGCTGCAGCCCGGCAACGAGCGCCTCGTGCGGAACCAGCCTTGCGCCCCGGGCGCAGGCCCGGAGCATAAGGATCGACTCAAGGGTGATATGCTCGCCAATGCCCAGCATATTCTCCAGGGCGATATAGGTCTCCTTATCCATGAAGGTCTTTACCCGGGCGGCATCGAGTACGAACAAGTCCTTCAGAGGGCCTATCAGGTAAACGTCACGAAGTTGGCGTTGGTTAGGATCTTCGGACAAGGCCGGGTTGAATTGCCAGTAAAGCAGGGTCTTGTCGTAATCAAAGCCCATGTCCTCGATGGTGGCCTTGGCGACTTTCACGTAGGTGATCGCCCGGGCCCGCCCTTCCTGAATATCGAGAAGTCGGGTGTTGAAACCGGCCACGAAGGCTTCGCGCACCGCGGCATCGGCGGGCATCCAGGCACTGTCCTGCCAGACAACGGTGACAATCATCAACACCGCCGCCAGCAGGGCGCCGACGATAACCGCCAGCCTGCGACGTTGCCACCAAACCTGAAGCCCGCCTGCCCGGACGCTTTTAAGACGGGATCCGCAAACAACCATACCGGCGTGCAGGCGCTCGCGCAGGTCTTCGCCTTTGAGGTTTTTCAACCAGGCAACGAAACCCTTGGCCGTGTCGACGTCTAATTCGGGTAAGGCCGGCGCTTCATCCGTTGCCGGGGGCGGCTTAGGCTGTGGTTGCCGGGTGGGCGGCGCGGCGCTCGGTCCCCGCTCATCCGCCGCAGCGGTTTTACAGGGTCGCAGGCGGCAGACGGCCCCGGCCTTGCGCATCAGGCCTTTAAAGCGATGGGCGTCGGCCAGATCAAGTTTTTTCTGGATCACGATCCGCCGGCCGCTGCAAACCCGCGCAACGTCCTGGCGGCTGATTTTGAGGATCTTTCCCAAAAGGGTCCGGACCCGCTCGGGATCTGCACCTTCCATAAATTGACCTTCGAATACGATGTCGTATTTGGGATTTTTCATCGGACTCCCATCGCGAATCGATCGCTGGATGCAACGCCTGGGGATTTCAGTTGCACAATTATAGACATGCGGTCCCTTCCACCACAGCCCCCTCGAACGGGGCGGATCGGTCAAAGTTTTGATATAACTTGCATTATCCTCGCCGCTCTCCGGCGTCGGTTAATGGGATGCAAGCCTTCGCGGCTGCACTTGGTAGAGATGCAAAATGTTTACCAGTTTGACCCGTCTAAACCCTTGGCAGGATCACTTCCGCGCCCTGGCCGCAGCCGGCCTCCGATTGACTTTCCGCCTCCGGTTACCATTTTTATAATGTTACTCACACGGCAATCGACCACGCTGGATTCCTATCGACCATTGTTCGCCATTCCCCTGCCGCCTGCCCCGGAGAGACCGCAACTGCGCGCACCGAGTCACGGTAACGGATCCTGCATCAAGTCTGGCAAGCAACACACGATCGAACATCGCGAATGCCGCGAATGCGCATTGGCCTCCCGGTTCGTTTTCCGGCCATTTTGTAAACCTGCATTGAGGGTCAAAGGGGGATTCAATGGACATTACCAGACGTCTTTTTGCCGGTTTGATCGTCGGTATATTTGCATGGATTGTGCTGCCGGCAGTGTGCTGCGCCTCGGATGAAATCGTGCTCGGCGCAATCCACTGGAAAGATTTCGCCTATGCCGAAATGATGAAGAACTCCTACGAGATGGCCGCCGAGGCCGTCAATGCGAACGGCGGCATCAAGGGTCAGCCATTGAAACTGATTACGGCCGACGACCGGGGGCATCGACGGGGCGGCGAGCAGGCCGTCGACGAACTGGTTAAAACCCACGGCGCCGTCATGCTGATCGGTGGCTATTCGAGTTCGAATACCCTTTATACGGCCATGGCCGCCGACCGCCATGAGGTCCCATTTTTGGTAACCACCGCGGCGGACGACCGCATCACCCAGCGCCGCCTCGAAAATGTCTTTCGTCTCAACCCACCGGCCAGCGCCTACACGAATGGACTGGAGGCGTTCATGCTGGAAGCGGTGCGCCCCCGCTCCATGGCCATCATTTATGAAAACAGCCCCTACGGCACCAGCGGGGCCATGAAGATGATGTGGTTCGGTCGTGAAAACGACATCGAACTGACGGCCATCATTCCCTATTTTCGGGAGAGGGCCCGCCAGGACTATTTCGAACGCATTCTGACACCGCTGAAATCCCGTGTGCCGGACGTGATCTACATGGTTTCCTATCTGAAGGACGCCGTTCAACTCGTGAACACGATTCGTGGGATGCAATTGCCGGCCCTGCTTTGCGGCGGCGCCGGCGGTTTCACGCACTACAAATTCATCGAAACGGCCGCTGACACCGGGAATGGTCTGGTGACCGCCGCACTCTGGGGTCCGGAAACGGACTTCGCCGGTGCCCGGGCCTATTATGACGCGTACGTCGCACGCTTCCACCACCCGCCCGACTATCACGGGGTGGAAGCCTACAGCGCCGTTCTGGTGGCGGCCGAGGCCTTGAAGAAGGCTCGCAACCACCAGCCGGAAAGTATCCGCACCGCGCTGGCCCGCATCGAAATGGAGACGCCTTTTGGACCGGTGCAATTCGACAGCGACGAAACCTTCGAGCGCCAGAACTGGATCGACCCCCTCGTCTTTCAGATTGTTGACGGCCAATTCCGGTGCATCTGGCCGGAGCCGCTGGCCACCCGGTCGTTTGCGCCTCCGGCCTATTGGCGCGCGGAATAGTGCCGGCCTGAAGCCATCATTGCGGGCCAGGGAACTTCTTTGAAACCGGCAGCTCCGGAAAGACGATCTTTCTGGCCGCCGCTCCCGCTGAAGTATGCAAAACAGGCTGCCGGGTGAGGTTCAACCCCCATCACTTGCGCTGAAATCATGTGGTGGCGGGATCCACGGGTCGAATCCTTGGTAGCTTGATTTGTCCAGCAAAACAATTAGGTTCATCGAATTAAATCGTCGCGCACCGGCCCCAGCGCCGGTCAACTCACGCGAGATGGCCAGGCACGGCCAGGTGGCTGGGGTGACTGGCTGGGGACCTTTGCCCACGCCATGGCATCGGCGATGGCAGATGGCGGCGGCGTTCAATCATTGTCACCCGGTTTGCTTGAACAACGGTTCATGCGCCTGCCAGCCCCCGCAATCTTATGCTTGACCCCGACATCCAGAAGGAGAGCGAAATGAAAGCGAGCCCGACAACAGCGCTATCAAATCCCTACTATATGACGCAGGATGAGTATACGATCGATCCGCAATACCTCGACGTTAAAGAGATTCAGCTCTGCGACGGGGTCGATATGTCCGATCCCAACAAGCCTAAACGGAGATCCATGGTCCCGTTAGCGGGTTCCTATCCGCCTCAGGCTTCCGAATCCCCGGCGGACTATACGATCAGCGAAAATTTCCAGCTGATCCAAGCCAATTCCGTCGAGAAGGAGGCCAAGGCGTTATCGACTTATTTTAAGGGGGCTTACAATTTTGCAAGCGTGGAGGCCGCATACCAAACCGCCCGCAAGGAACAGCAGACCTCCACATCCGTTTATGCCGTGCTGGATTGCAAAGGTTATGCGCATTCCGCCGAGAGCCCGCGCTGGAACCCTGATCACAAGCCGGTTATTGAAACCCACCCCATGGACACCGAAGATATGCGCCGGCAATTTCTTCTTGACTATGGATCCCATTATGTTGCGTCCATAACCTATGGTTACAAATTGGCCATTCGCGGCAGAATACTCTCTACCGATAGCGCCGTCATAACAACCATCGCCGGAAAATTTAATGCGGCCTTTGTTACCGGCAGCGCTGAGGCCAGCGCGACGGACACGATGAAGACGGAAACCCAAAACAATAAACTCGAGCTAACCTTTGCGGCCACCACCGGCGGGTTATTCCGAGATAAGGAGGAACGGCCGGCGATAGTCACCGATATTGATGATATTATCGCGACCTTCAAAGATCTTAAAGAGGGTCACCTGAAGGTACGGGCGGCACCGGTGGCCGCGCTTGTCAGAACCTTATGGAACCTGCTTCCCCAGGATTGTGCCAAATCCCGCGACCTGCTGAAGAAGACCAACGATTTTGCCCAACCCGATGCCGCCTTCGGCGTGCCTGCGGGAACCGTGATCGCCTGGCATCCGACCCAGGATTTCATCAAAGAAACCCCGCTTGAGGCGCCTCACGGCGATCCTAATAACGAATCCCAGCGCGCCATTGTCCCGCCGGAAGGCTGGGCCATTTGCGATGGCAGCGGGGGAACACCCGACCTGGTGGATCGTTTCGTCCGCGGCGTCGCAGCTTGCGACGCCATGGGGCCCCATGAAGAAGTCCCGCACAAACATACGAGCACAAGCGCGCCCAATAAGACATACCGCTACAGTAAAGCAAAGAACTACCAAAACGCAGACAAAGCGGGCGGTAAAGATTTAAGAGCAATACCAGCAGCCTCCCACAAACATACTATTTCCACGGCTCCCGCAGGCCCTGGTTTACCGGCGTATTACGCCTTGGTCTATATCATGAAGCTCGAATAATCTCCGTTGTCTGGCGTGCGGCAAGCCAACTTTGAAAAGTGCCTCGTCCCAGTACCCCATCGCCATCCAGGGCCCGGGTGCCGCTGATGGCGTGATCGTCCGCCTGAAAATCGCCCTGGCGGGGGGTGCCCACCTTGGCCACCGTCGTTGGCCCGGGAGCACGGAAAAGGGCATGATGGATCCCGCCGGCATGCGGCACTTTATGAAAGGACGGGGATTCGTCGGCCGCCGGCCAAACCGGCAGACATCACCGCCTTTAGGTAAAATGGATGGCGGCAATCCGAACCGCGGCATCGCCGAGGACGCGGGTTTGATGCCCCCGGCCGTGCGTATCGTCCAGCATCACCACGTCACCCGCCTTGCGAATCGCCCGCTCGCCGTTTCCGGCTTCGAACTCACACGCGCCGCTCATCAAGATCAGCCACTGCCGCACGGGCGTTGGATGCCAGACGCCATACCACCCCACCGGCAGTTCCAGGAAGAATATCTTCTCGGCCGCCGCCCCAGCCGAAGTATTCAAAGCCGGTGCCGGCGGGGCGTAGTCCTTGGATGCCAGATCAACCGTATGGATCTCAAAGTGGGAGCAACCTTCGGCATCGGCGTAAATGCGCAAATATTCTATCTGGCCCACGCCCCATTCTCCTTTCGCCATCTAGCATCAACCAGTCGCATCCGGGCAACAAGCTTTCCCCCACAAGCCAGGGCAGGATCAGGATAAAAGCCCATTAGATGCTGATCCATTTGCCGCTGGTCATAGGCACCTGTTCGCCATAGGCGTTAAGTCACAAATGCGGTTTGACCCCTAATCCGTTCGAATGCTCAATAGTGGGATTGGACAGCGTCGAAACAGTTTTTGGGCGCAAGACCCGATGATAATGTCGGCCAATTCCGAGTTGCCCCTCCGGCCCATAACCAGCAGATCTGGCTTGTGCTCTGCGATCGAGGCTAAAATCTCCCGAAACGGAACGCCTGTGCGGACGCTGGTTTGGACATTCGCGTTATCCAAATCCAGCTTCCTTTGCAGATCGGCAAACAGCTTTTTCCGGCTTTCGATTTGTTCCTCGATATGTTTTTCGACGGAAAAGATCGCGACGCGTTTTACGGCGAATTCAAGGGCATCGATATCCCTTTGGTTGATGACATTGGTTAGCACGAGCGCGGCATCGAGATCGGATGCCAATCCGGCCGCGGATTGGGCGGCGGCAACTGAATGCTCCGAAAAATCGATGGCCACCATGATTTTTTTCACCGTGCGCATGGTTACCTCCTTTCTGTTTGATATTCGGTTCGTTGAATGCGATTGGATTCGAACCCTTTGGCCAATTCGCCTTGAACGGCCCCGCAGCGGTTTGACCGAAGCAGCGCGGGCCCTAGTAGGCCCCCGCCTCGTCAAAGGCCTGGTGCCAGCTCTCCAGCAATTTTTCCGTCCGGCGCCGCAGGCGTCGGGAAATGATCGCGGCGACCCGCTGCATGAAGAGGTAGCCGACGTCCGGGGCCTGGGCCAATATGTCCTCGAGTTCACCGGCTTCGATGGCGAATACCCGCGTCGGCTCATTGCAGGTGGCCGTTGTCGTCAGTTGGTGAGGGGTGCTGAGGGAGGACCAGGCGAAGATATCGCCCGGGTCGAGCACCTCGATGACGATATCTTTTTCGATGGTATCGATGCGTTTGCGGACATAATCCTCGTAACGAACCTCGGCCTTCATGACGCGGTCGCGGAACACGATGCTCAATTCGACTTCGCCTTCCATCACGCCGTAGAGATGCGTTGCCGCCCCGCCCTCTTTGAAGATAATCGCGTTCGTGTCGTACGCCTGCGGTTGCGCCAATTGGGCGATGCGCGCCATGGTATCCTGGGGAATGCCGTCGAAAATAGCAAACGCTTCCAAATCGGTGATAGTCAACATGAGGGCTCCTTTCAGGTTCGCCTATTTAGATCCTTATATGAAAAATTGATTTTCCCCCATCGATTGGGGCCTCAGCATTTAACCAACGTATAGTCACGGCTTCCCAGGCCCAGGGAGGCAGCGTAATCCAGGGCGTGGGTGCCGTCGATATCCGGATAGACCGCCTGGAATTTGTCCTGGCCGGGTTTGACCCCCTTGGGCAGGGCGCTCGGGTACAGGGGCGGGGCCTGGTTGACCAGATCCAGGGCCGCCTGATCGATGGCCACCGGATCGGCGGACACCAGGACGCCGCGATCCGGGCAGATGGGCGCATCCGAATGCCCTTCGCAGTCGCAGCCCGGGCTGACGCTGGTGACGAAGGTGATATGGGCCCGGATCGCCTGGGAGGATAATGCAGCGGCCGCATACTCCACCATGCGCTCCAGGAACAGGGGGGTATTGGCTTTCCATTCAATCTGCATGGCCCCGAAGGTGCATGCGTGGATGCAGGCCCCGCAGCCCACGCATTTCTCCTTGTCCAGAGTCGAAATCTCCCCGTCCAGCGCCAGGGCTTCGTGCAGACAGGCTTCGATGCAGGCCCCGCAGCCGGTGCAGTTCTTGGCGATGATCGTGGGGCCCATGTCGCAGTGCTGCTGCATCTTGCCGGCTACCGTGGCGCACCCCATGGCCAGGTTCTTGAGGGCCCCGCCGAACCCCCCCAGGAGGTGGCCCTTGAAATGATTGAGGGTTACCAGCACATCCGCGTCAACGAAGTCCCCGGCGATGCTGCAGGTCTCGAAGTGGCGCCCCTGGATGGCCACCTCCCGTGCGTTCTGGCTGCGGATACCATCGGCGATCACCACCGGGGCGCCCAGAACGTTGGGATCGAAGCCGTGGTGCGCGGCCACCAGGGCATGGGAGACGCCTTCGTAGCGCTGCCCGGTGTAGAGGGTGTTGGTGTCCGCCAGAAATGGCCGGGCGCCGGCCTTGACGATCAGGTCCACGATGGGCCTGATCCGGATTGGGGCGATGTGTCCGGTGGTGCCGGCTTCCCCGAAGTGGACCTTGATGGCCACCAGGGCCTTGGTCTCGATGGGCGCGAACACCCCGGAGCGCTTGAGCAGGCGCTTGATCCGCTTGTCATAGGGCATCTTCATCGAGGTCCGCAGGTTCCAGAAGTAAACTTGGGAGGTCATGGTTCTCTCCTCTAAGGGTAAGTTTGCAGGAATGTCGTCGCCCGGTCGGGATAATCCGTTAAAAAAGCCTGCATGCCGGGTTGGAAGCAAACCATCGTCCGCGGATTCCGGGCGGCCCGGCCCGGTTAAATGAAACGCAGAATCGCATAGATCATCCCGATCAGCATGAAAGCTCCCACCGCGGTGAGATGAATCCACAACCAGGGATTCACGCGGCCGGTTTGTCCGCGGGTGTGGTCCCGGTATTTCTTATAGAGGCCGATGATGTTGGCCGAGGGTTCGCGGCGATCGGCCAAGCCGTGGGTAAACAAGTAATTGGCGATGACCGCAAACGATCCGGCGGCCAGGAGCGCTGCCGCGCCCAGCAGGGCTGCGGCGATGTAGTCCAGTTGATTCACGCAGACTCCTTAGAATTGGTTTCAAAACATCATCTAACGCCCGATTGCAGCGTTACAGCCTTCTTCTAGGCCGCAGCGCAGGGCCCCCACCCCACGCTACGGCGTACATATTTTTCATATGCTGCGCTATTTCATCAGGCTGTGTTTGTTGAACACGAAGCCTATTATAACAGGCGTGAAATCCCGCTTCTATGAAGCGGGGAACTCGAACGCGATCTTATGTTTTGAAACCAATTCTGGCGGTTCAGGGCCGCCCGCGGCATTCAGGGGCTGACCCTGGCGCGCAGGGCCTTGAGGCGCCCCCGTCTGGTTTTGGCGTCCATCCGCTTCTTGCGGGCCAAGCGGGTGGGGTGGGTGGGGTGGCGCGTTTTGGGACGCACTGTTTCCTTTTTGATCAGCCGGCCCAGCCGCTCCAGGGCCGCTTCCCGGTTTTGTTCCTGGCGGCGGTATTGCTGGGCCTTGATCACGATCACCCCCTCCCGGGTAATGCGCCGGTCGCGGCAGCGCAGCAGGCGTGCTTTCAAGGCCTCCGGCAGCGATGAGGCCATGATATCGAAACGTAGGTGCACGGCCGTGGCCACCTTGTTAACGTTCTGGCCGCCAGATCCCTGGGCGCGCACGGCGGTCATTTCAATTTCATCCAGGGGCAAAGCGATCCCGGGCGTTATTTTCAGACGGGCGTGCGTCAATTGACGTTCGTTCCTCGCGCCGCGGATCAGATCCCGGGCTTACTTCACGCGAATCAGGGTACCGCAATCCTCGCAGCGATATTGGACGCCCGCGTCGCGCGATGCCAGGGTTTCAAAATCGTAGCGTCGCTGCCCGCTGGCTTCGTAGCATTCCGGGCAGGGGCCGCCGTCGAGCTCATCCGCGCGAATCGTCAGATGACAATGCCGGCAGCGCAGCCGCGGCGCAGGCGCTTCCAGCAGCAGGAGGTTGCGATGCGGGCAGGATGGCATGCGGTCCGTGATTTAGTGTCCGTCCTAAAATTATCTTGCGGCCCAGGCCGGTGTTCTCGCCATTTGAAATCCTCAACGTCGCCGGGTTACGCGTCGCTTAAGCGACGGCGACCATGTTGTCGATTTTAAGATCGCTGCGGCCTGACCTTGAGACAAAATCTGCCCTTATGAAATGGGGCGGTAACCGGAACACCTTTCATCGATCAGCTTTCAGGCAGCGTTCAGGAATGGAGCAATCCGGTCACATCGCGCGCGGCTTTCGTCATCGGGTGCAACGAGCGCGACCTGCTCGGCAGTGGCCGCTCCCAGCCCCAGTTCGGCCGCGCGGGCAATCTGCTCCTGGGCGAAGACGTCCGTGCCCATAATCTGAGCGTTGCTGCCCAGTTCTTTTAAAACTGCCAGGCCGGTAGCGTCAATGGCCACCCGGTCGGTCGCCGCCAGGAAAAGATTGCCCCGGGCGCGCCGTCCGGTCATGGGACCACCGTCCACAAAAACGTCGATCCCGGGACGACATCGGCCGTGTTGAAATTGGGTTTGATCAGAACGTCTTTGTTCTTTACCGGATTGACCCCCAGCGTCTGGATGGAACGAACGACGCCGCTTTTCCGATCCTCGGTGTGGACGACCGCTACTTGACTGACCTGATCACGGTTCATCGCAAGGCCTCCCCCACGTCCCAACATCAGGCTGCCGCCGGCAATGCCGGCGTATTTTATGAACTCCCGGCGACTGACATCGGGAAGATTTATAAAGTTTGAGGTTGGCATGACAATATGGCATACGCCGGCCGCCGCTCATACGTATGGCCAACCAGCCGGTTCATCCGGGGCATGATGTCCACTTGCAGAATTGCTCAGGCCACGCTCAGTGACAACGTGACCGCATTTTTAAGGGTGTTGGCCACGATACAGCCGCGCTCGGCAATCGTCACCAGTTTTTCCATTGCGGCCCTGTCGGCATAGGCTCCACGAACTTCCAGTGCAATGGCGGTAAACCGTGTGGGCGTTTCACTCAGGGTTCCCCTGATGGTCAGATGGAGATCCTGGACATCCGCCTCCCGCGCGCTGACGGCCGCCAGCAGATTGCTCATGAAGCAGCCCCCCAGCCCCATCAGGAGCAGCTCACCTCCCATGGGGCCCTGGTCTTGGCCGCCCTTGGCTTCGGGGCGGTCGCTCAGGACCTTGTGTTGACGGGCCACCGCTTGGGATGTCGTGGCCGACACCTGCCGAACTTCGATTTGGACTTGCGCGCTCATGGCTTCTCCTCGGTTGAAGGCGTCTGCATGCGCTCGTTCTTGAAGCGCATGACCGCGTCGTATTCGTTCCCGCTGAATAGAAACTGGATCCCGCAGGTTTTCCCGGCGGCCGAAAGCGAGATGTGCGAGACAATGCCCTGGACGGTGACGCTCCCGCTCTCCAGCGGAATAGGGATTTCCGCCAGACGCTCACCGATCGAAAAGGGGGGCGCGTCGTCACCCAGCACGATACCGATGCCATCGTTGCTGATATCGCTGACCCGCAGGCGTTGTCCCTTAAGAAGGATGTAGGTCGGCTTCAGTGAGGTGATGCGCTTGCTTTGACGCTTGTCGCGTTGGCCCGGCATGAATGTCTCCCTGATGAAGAAAAAGGTAATTGCGAATGATGCCCTGATGGTGCTTCATATCGTCAAACAACCCATCGACGGACGCACACGCCCCGACCGGCAGGATGCGCGATGAGAACTCAATAGGCCTATCGAGGGCGGAAATTCAAGACTATACTGAACCATCGGCTTATTCCGGTGGCCATCGGGTGGCCGGCCGGACCAACTCAGCTAAAAACCTAATTCGGTCGTCTTGGTGTCCTTGTTCCAGGCCCGCCGGCGCGGAATCCAGCGGGGGACGTTGGCCGCAGGCCCAACCGGCAATCCGTGAAGTGCCACCGGGCGCTCGCGGCCTTCGTCAGCCCCGTACCAGGGCCAGACTGGCCTCGGCCGCGTTGCCCAGGTGGACGGCATCGGCGCCCACGGCCAGCAAAACGAACCCCTGGTCGATGTAAGCCCTGGCCGCTTCCTCGTCCGCGGTGAAGATCCCCAGGGGTTTGCCCCGTCTGAGGCAGGCATCGCGAATATCGCGGATATACGCCTGGACGTCGGGATCATCGATTTGTCCGGGTTTGCCCAGGCTGCCCGAAAGATCGTAGGGCCCAATAAAAACGGCGTCGAGGCCCGCCACGTCCAGGATGGCTTCGATCGCCCGTGCGCCTTCCACATGCTCGATCTGGACGACCACGGCAATCCGTTGATTGGCGCTCTGGAGATAGCGATCGAAGGTGCGGCCGTAACCGTGGGCCCTTCCGCCCCCCACGCTGCGCCGCCCCTCGGGCGGATATTTGGACCAGGCCACCACCTGACGGGCCGTCTCGGCCGAGTTCACCAGCGGGGCGATGATGCCGTCGGCCCCGGCGTCCAGGGCACGCTTGATCCAGGCTTCTTCGTTGGCCGGCACCCGCACGAGGCAGGGGCAGCGGTGCTGGGCCGCCTGAAGAATGGCCACCAGGGCGTCGATGCCCAGGGGGGCATGTTCCCCGTCCACGAAAAACCAGTCGTAGCCCACTTCGGCCAGAACCTCGGCCACGGCCGCGCTCGGCAGCGTGAGGACGGTTCCGACCAGCGGCTGGTCGCCGCGCAACGCTTGGCGAAAAGATGTTTGGGGGGGCATCAAGGTCACCTTTGTCTGAAGGGAAAAACCGATGATCAGGTTTAAGAACCGCTCGCCGCAGCCATCACGAGCGCGAGCATAGCACAACCGCCAGAAGGCGAAAACCCCGGTAGATAACTTCCGACCGCCGGTACCGGACGCTAAACACGCGCAAACAATCAACATTTATGGCGTGGCCAGGGCCGGTGCCCGCCGGCAAGCATTTGCATCGCCACGGCCGCCGCCTTAAAATATCAGCATGATTGCCTCAAGGCCCCACAGGGAAAGCGAGCGCTGATGTGACCGGCAACGCGCGCCCCAACGTATTGATCATCGAAGACGACCGCAACACCGCGGCCCTGGTGGCGCTCTATCTGGAGCGCGACGGTTTCCAGCCCCTCACGGCCGAAGACGGTGAAGCCGGCCTGGCACTGGCGTTGAAGCACCGTCCGGTACTCGTAATCCTCGACCTGATGCTGCCCAACATGGACGGCTGGGAAGTCTGCCGACAGCTGCGCCGTCACTCCGAGGTGCCGGTCATAATGCTCACCGCCCGCGGGGAAGAAATCGACCGCGTGGCCGGACTGACCCTGGGCGCCGACGACTACGTGGTCAAACCCTTCAGCCCCCGCGAACTGGTGGCGCGCGTCAAAGCCGTCCTGCGCCGTGCCCGTGCCCCGGAAGCCCCCGCGGAAACGTTGCTGACCCATGCGGACGTGCATCTCGACCTCGACAAACGTCGCCTGGCGGTGGGGGGCCGGACCGTGTCCCTGACCCCTCACGAATACGCTCTCCTGGAGACCCTCATGGCGCGTCCGGGCCGCATTTTCACCCGCGAGGAATTGCTGCGCGGGCTCTACCCGGCCGGCGATGCCGTCGTGATCGAGCGCGTCGTGGATGTCCACATCGGCAAGCTCCGTCAGAAGATCGAACCCGATCCCGCCAAGCCGCGCCATATTCTGACGGTCCGTGGCATCGGCTACCGTTTCGCCGATCGGCAGGCCCCGTCCGGGGAGTCTCCGGAATGAGGCGTTATCTGATTCTCAAGCTCCTCGCCGTCCACCTGGTGGTGATCGGGTTCGTGATGGTCATTGTCTGGCTGGCGATCGACACCCTGGCCGCCGGTTATTTCGTGACCCTCATGGAAAAGTACAACATCTCGCCGGAGCCGGCCCACGCCATGTTTGTCGATGCCGTGCACCGCTATCTTCTCTGGGCC
>JAAUYB010017981.1_pt1 | contig 18758 bp, 20 predicted proteins | sample 7278071 | NCBI WGS metagenome assembly JAAUYB01 (sample SAMN14350121, study PRJNA611818) | marine sediment metagenome | isolation source: surface marine sediment (1.8m) | place: French Polynesia: Moorea | collected 2018-08
AACCACTCACATTGCCATAACACTCGGATATTTTGAATTTTTGGACTTAAGGCAAGCTTTTGAACTTTTTTAAAAAAGTTGTTTTGGTTTTGGAATAGTCGAGTTGTGCTCCGTTTAAATTTGCATTTTTGAGGCTCATGATTATGGACCACACAACCATTAAAAAAATACGCTGTTTTTGTAGTCATATCAAAAATGTCAGGGACGCAAATTGGCAAAAACAATTTATATTGCCCGTATGGACTCCAGGCATCAATGAGTTTGCGGTTATGAGTGAATGACAAATATTGTGCAAATTCAATTTCAGCCCTTGAACTTTGATATTCAACAGATTTTTCAACCATTCGGAGGTCTGCTGTACAAAAACTTAAAAATAATTGGTAAATGAAGCCTGCGTAGGTTAGAAAAGGTTGATTCATAGGATGTAATGGTGTTTTATGACAAACATCATATGTCTGACACAGAAGGGTTTGTAATTCAAAACATGAGTGTAACATATTTAAAACACTCACTGCAGTCAAAAAAACTTTTTGCCGTGTATGATACCAAATTTCCTTTCGAAATTCCCATGAGGAAGAACTAAATTTTTGAATGAATTTCTCTTTTTTCCTCTCGTCCATAGCAGTATCTTCAAACGCAAAAAAACAAGAAAGGTCAGGGCAACGGCCCTTGTAATTATATTGTTTTTGTTTGTTCCATTTTTTTGGAAAATAGTGAAAATCAATCCCTTCTTCTAGCGCTATTTCTTCGTGAGTAAATGTAATATAATTTTGTGCATCGATTATTCTTAAACACAGCTCTGGACAGTCGACAAGGAGGAGTCTGTTTTCTGTTTTAAGAATCTGCGGTTTAAACCCGTATTGGATTAATGTTTGTACAAAAAAATACAGCTCATTCGTTTCTTTAGCATTAATAACTAAAGTTGTATTTGAAAAATCAGTATAGAGGATAAATTGTAAAATTTGGTCAATGACTCCAGTGCCAGTAAAGGTATTGTGGGCAATTTTTACTTTTTTTGTTTGATTAAAACAAGTAGTCTTTCCGCTGGGTCTTTGTTGCAAACTTTCAGGCAAATAGTTCTTCTGTAAAACTTCTCTTTCTTTCTTAACATAATTAAATAAATCAAAGTCAGCAAAAGTATAAGAGTTAAAACAGCCTGGTTTTGAGGTTTCTAGGAGCAAAACGGCTATATTAGGCTGTTCAATCGCGTCTTCGTCGCGGCAAAACAAACAAACTTTTCCAGTAATTAAACATTCTTTACAGTAAGAGGCACTTCTGCCTCGAAAAGACATTTGTAAAAATGCTAGCTTTGTTGCATTTTTTCGAGGTATCAATTTTTGTAAGGGACATAGATGTTCCTTTTGTGTTTCACGGTTCATAGGTCTTGAACAAAAGTGGCAAATTTTAGTTTTGCATAAATGGGATTCTTTAATTGCTTTAATTGTGCGGAGATATTTGTTTTTAAAAGTGTAAGTTTCGCACTTCAGACAAAACCAGCCCCAACGGCAGGTACGTTTTTTATGAGTATCTCCACAAGATTTGTTTCTTATGCTAACATTACATTGTGAACAAATTTTTTTGATTCTAGGAGCCATTTCATCAGTGCAAAAGAGATTTTCAATAACTCGATTTTGATACGTATTTGGGCGAAGCAAATATTTATGACATGCAAAACAACTCCGTCTTTGGCGGCACTTGTGTGAACTACCTTTGCCACTAAATCGTTTTTGGCAAAAAAGACAAAAAAAGGAAAACTTGCTTTTCTCAAAGTAGTGTACAATATTTGTGATTATGCCGCTTACAACAGTTTTGCCAGCTTGTTTTGTTCCAAGTAGAAAGATTGATCTAGTGCTCTCATCAAATTGAGATGGAATCATTTGCAGTAAATTACCTGTTTTTTGGTCAAACACAATAATCTGAGTGTCACAGGAAATGTTTTTTTTTGATTCGAGTGTTACTTGTGCCAGTTTTAAGGACTCCTGAATTTGAGTTAAATCTGTTTCAAGCCCAGCATTTCCTGTTTTCACTAGAAACTTACGACAAATATGAAGTAAAGTAACTGCTGCCTGTGAAGCATCAAATTCAGCCTCTTCTCCAATATTTTTAAAGTCATGGTACATTGCACTTTTTTCTTCGTGATAAAACGTAACAAAAAGGCCTGCAATAACAGCCGCAAACTCTCTAGAAATTCCAAAAGTACCGTCAAAAAACTCGGACGGAATTGACAAATACCATCTTTTTTCCTCTTGATCTGAAATTAATTTCGGATTCTATTATAATCACGAAAAGTCTTTTTTGTAAAACGGGGATTGTTAGCCTCTAAATATCTTGTGTGGTTATGGCTCAACACCTTTATTTGAACTTTAAAGGAATCACTAAGTTTCATTGTTTGGTTAGATTTTAAGTATGAATGCAAAATAGTTAAAGCTCGATTAACAATATGACTCGGAGGAGCTGCTAAATCATAGTTGCCTGTGTTGAGGCCATGTTTGATTTTGTTTTCTATAATGGTTATATAAACTTGATGATGGTACTCAGGTGGATAATTATTTTGTAATCTTTCTAATATAGCTGAAAGGGCCTCTTTCAAAGCTGTTTCCAAAGACAGTAATAAAGGTGAAGTACGTCTATTTGGCCGAATTTTAACTTGATATAAATGATCTTCAGCACGAAACCTGGTATGGCGCTGATGCTCTACTAGCTGTACATTTATTTCGACATTACTGTCTGAAAAAATGTTAGTACCTTGTTGAAATGGTACAGTTCCACGTGTTGAACTTGGACTGGGACTATTTTCAGTATGTTCATCTTGCCCACTTTCTGTGGAACTATTTTCCTGTCCTTCGCCAAAAAGATGCGTCTCTATCCGGGGCTTTTTCTGCATGTTATGTTGTCCATCTCCGTTTTCTGGGTTATCGCCAAATTTTCGTTTGTTATTTTTAGAAACAATACTACTAGTATTGCTTTCTGACTCGGAATCTGTGTCCGGCACTAGCGAGCGTAGGTACTTAAGATAGTCAGACATTTTCGTATATCGATTGCGTCAAAGCCAAAAAGAAAGCTCAAATTGTATAGTCACCTCATAGAGGGCAGCACTTGAAAGAGCAGTGCGGGCGCGGGAGAAGGACATGCGCGGAGGAGAAGAACGTGCGCGCAGACAAACTTGCGCTGCGGGGAATTTGTTTGGCATCGTAATAATTACCCTGCAAGGGATTTTCAAAAAAAAAAACATTACGTATGTAGGCCTAGGGGAAAAGGAGGGGAATGATCGTGGCTGAGGGTCGCAAAATGAGTGTCCCCTGTTCTGCCCTTGTGCCTTGGTGGTGTTCCCGCTCAATCACGCCATTCCCACGTATGACTTCGCGTTAGTTATTCTTCTTTATTTACTGTTATCAAGTAAATTTGACTTTTTTATCCAACGGTTGAATTTCGGTCCATAATGTAAATACTTGACTCGAATGTATGCTTCTCCTCTTCGTTCCTTTTCAGACAAAATTTTTTCCACTTTAAAAAATTCTCCTCTTTTGGGCCGCTGAGTTTTTTGAAGCTGGGCTGCATAATAATATCCTTTAACTTGATCATGGTTAAGGTCTTCTAATTTATATAATTCTGGTGATTTTCCAGCGTCGACGCGGATAATTCGAAAGATTTGATTTCGCTTTGTATCAAAACTTTTGCTCAACGCACTAGGGACAAAATCCATAAAGACATAGTTTCCAACTTGCAAGTTTTTCTTCTGTTTTTCATACTTCTTTTGGTTCTTTTTCTGGACTTCTACTGGTACATCGTCATGAAAACCAATTCGTTTATCAATCAAAGGGTCATCCATAGAGGATTTTATTTGGGCTGGGCGTAAGCCACCAATGGCCGTATTTGGTGAGTTGTTTATAGCATTCACAATATAGCGTAAGTATTTTGGCCAATTTTGTGTCATAAGTGTTCTCATTAATCGATATAATCGTGTCTTCACTAGCAAGATTCCATGTTCAGCAAAGCTGTAGAAATTCAAATTTACAATAATTAGAGTTTTTGAGCGAGAAAAAAAGCTAAAATAACCTTACCTTGCTTTATTGGCCCCAACTTTGATTTTGAGAAAAATATTATTTCTAGCAAAAAAACTTGCATTTGCTTGAAATTCAGACCCTTGGTCAGTTTCTAACTTCTCCGGCCGACTGTTTGCTTCAACAAATATTGATTTAAAGGCTCTTTGCACATCTATCGCTTTTTTTGATTTTAGGATACGGCAAAACAATTTTCTTGAGAACACATCAACGCACAAAAGGAAGAAGGAATATTCTTGATACTTAAAAAGCTGACCAAGGTCAGCCTGCCATAAAATTGAATATCCATGTATGTTCATACTTCTTCTTGTTATTCGCTTTTTTACTTTCCTCATCTCGAGGACAAAATTGCGGTCTCCTTTTAAGATATCATAGATCTGAGACTTTGACAGGGAAATGTTTTTGTCATATTTTAATGCTGCCTGGAAGTTTGATATTCCGGAGAAACTTCCGGAAAAATTAGGATCTCTCCAAAGTTGCTGGATTTGGTCTGGAGACACCATTTTTTACCGTTTTTGTCTGTGAGTCACGTGATTGAAATGCTGCTTTCTTTTTGTATCTCGGCGTCTCCTACTCTATGGGTAAGCTATGTCGCTGTCTCCTACTCTACGGGTAAGCAGACAGAACGAGGCTGAGAAGTGCCTCCCCTCGAGAGCAGTGTCCTCCCATGGGCTTGGACAAGCTGGCAAGAAGTGGTACAGAAACTTTTTTACGCCTCCTATATTGGATAATTAGATAAGTGCTTTTGCAAAACGTCCTCTTTTAGCGGCGGAAACTCCTAGCAGAGCATTTTTGTGATAACCCCTATTGCTATGCGCACTTGACGAGGGAACGCCCCCTTATAGGGATATATGCGGGCTGAACCCGAAGCTGCGAACGCATAAGCCTGCTGCCATTTTTTCTCACCCGCATCAGTCGGAAGCCCGCGCCCTCGAGCCTGACATTCCAGCCTGCACCAAAACTGTACCAAAAGTAAATGTGTGTTCTTTTCTAGCAAAAAACACGATTTTTCAAGATCTTTCCTGCTCAGGACTAATACTCTCGGCCCGTAGCCGCACTCAATGGCCCAATCCATCCCTACGTTTTTTTGCTCTCCCGCCGCCCCTTTCTCCTCCTCTTGTCCTCTTGTCTAAAGGTAGGCGCCGTCCTGGCTCGGTCCAAAACGCCCGGCCAAAGCAGGCCTAGCTAGCCATACTGGCTTGAGTGGCGACAAAGTTCTAGCCGCAGCTTTTAGCTCTTCTAGCGCTGGCTCGAGCGTCCTTTTTCTATTTTTCTCGGCCTGCCTCAACGTAAATCCGAATCCGAATCGCGCCTATCCTTCCTTCCCTCCCCCTTCCCTACCCCTTCCCGGCACGGCCATCGCGGCGCAGTTCATCCAAACCGGTTTTATCTAGGCGCATTCGACATGCAGAGTTCCTCAATTGTCGGAAGCGTCTCACACAAGTATCACATAAGTAGCAGTAACTGAAACTGTTTTTAAGGCCTTCTCCATTTGTACTCTACGATCAAGCAACACTACATTTTTAAGGGTTTAAAAAGGGAAGATTTAGAAGAGACCGTTCATTCCTTTGCGAAGGGGCTTGCGGGGAAGAGCCTGTACCACGATTCTGCTGCAGTGTTATGCTGCAAAAGTGTTTTGTTTTCCAAAGTCTCATCTTTTTCTTTTTCTTTTCGACCGTGCAACTGCAAGATGAGTCTGTAATTAGTGAAGATCTTTTATACAAATGTAAACGAATCGTCGAGGACAAACCGCGTTGTTTGATTTATAATTACAATCATCCCCTCTGCAAAAAGTGGGATCATTCACAGTGTCCCAAGCCCCATCTTCATCGAGAAAGCGGCCCTTGTGTTTCTTATTCTTGTACCCGTTTAGAATGGGTGATACCTGCATCGGAGACGCCGACACCGACACCTCCACCGCTGACGACGACAACAAGAACGTCGCCTAACCAAGGGGTTCTTCCAACATCGCCGCCTGTTAGTAGTGAGCAGGAAGAGAAATTTCCCGACGACTTCTCAGGTCAGCATAAGCACAAAACAAGTGAAAAGAACGATAGTCTAGCGGAGGACCTAGCAGATTTGTTGAATGACGTGGCGGAACTCAGAAGTGCTCAGAACGAAGATATTGATCGGCTCAAAACCGAAAAAGACGCACTCCGTTCAGAACTTCATGTTGTGAAAAATAAACTTAAAAACCATCTCGACGAAGTAGGACGTGAACAAGACTTTAACATACTGCGCCAAGAAGACCATTCGATCTGGGACAGACTTCATGAGCAAGAAATAGACCTTCAAATTCAGCTTCAGACGCTGGAGCAAAAGGTCTTGAAGACAAATTCAACAATCTTTCGTCGCCTTGACAAGATCGAAACTGATTTAGCTAACCTCCAAAAATTCGTCAGGCAGTCAGCGGAGTCACAGGTACTTTTTTCAAAACATAATTACTTTTGTTTCATATTTTGTTTCTAATTTTGAACTGAACTTTACTATTCAAAAGGAAAAGACGAGGAGCGAACTGTCTGACCGGCCCGACCCAGAGCGTCTCGTCCAGAGCCCAGATCAGAGACGGAGTCAAAAGTGGTGGGAACGGAAAGTGAGGCGCCTCAAAAAGTAATTAGAAATTTGTCATATAGTACTACATTTTTTAACATTTTTAATAAATATTTTTAGGAACATTGCGAAACAACAGAAGCAGCTACAGCGTCGTCGCGAAAGTCACGAAAGACAGCAAGACATTACAACAGTAAAATCCATTTTAAACAGCCAGTGTCCACACGTAAATGTCACAGATCGGGTTTTTAACACTGTGCGTACTTTTGTCATCCTTGATTGTCAATCTTCTGCATCCGAGACCTATTTCTTAATCCCGGGTTTCTTTCTATTCCTACCATGGCTTTTCTGAGCAAAAACGCAGAGCAGTTGGTGATGGACTACAACGTGACGTGCCCGGATAACCGCTTCTGCAAGGTTCGCCATCGTTTTGCGAGCCCGTGCGAGCTGTGGGACTGCAGTGCTTGCTGGTGGCACTATCCGAACTGTACGAAGACAGAAGAACCGCCCTCAGAGCAGTGTCCCTACGTTACGTGCGAAAACTTGCCAAATCCTAGTAGTCATCATACTGTCGCGACCGTTTCTGCCATCTGTGTTACTGTGTTTTTTGGTCTGTTTTTCTTCTTTCTTCGACGTAGGTTCAGGGCTTGGAGGAACCGTGCCTTCGCCGCCAACGCTGACGCAGAGGGAGAGGGAGAAGGGGAAGGGGAGGAGGAGGGAGAGAGAGAGGAAGACCAAGAGCGGCTTCCTCTTCTTGCCCGTTGCCGTGCCTTCTTCCACTTCAACAGGGCAGCCGCCATCGACAGATTCCACCGACTGATTTGGCGAGGAGAGAGAGCAGCAGCGGCTCCCCCAGAACGGCTTGATGCGGAGCTAGCGGATCAAGGACCACTTCCTTACGATGATCATCGGCCATCTGCCCCGCCGCCATCCTATGAGGACATTCACAATGACGAGCAGCAGGGCCAGAACCGCCCCATTATCCGCAACCAACATGACAGTGCTTCCCGTGGTCTAATCAACCACAACTACGGCTCCATGGACACACGCCACGTTGGCCCTCTAAGGATTCGCGAGCCCCGTCAAATGGAGGAGGTGCCGTTACTACAGGGTAAAGGGACTACCCATGGCCCGACCGTGACGGAGGACGTCAGCTCGACGGATCCAGGCAGCTCGGACAGAGGTCGCCTCACAAGGTCACAGTCTCTTTGCTAAATGGCTCGAATTTCCGATTCAATTGTATGTCAAAATATTGAGTGTAATCTTTTTGTAGCTGCTTTTCCTGGTCAAATCGTAATTGGGTTTCTCCAAAAAGATCCGAGCGAGATTAGTAAGTGTTATGTATTCGAAAATCAGGCCTATTTTACGCGATCAAATTTTCATTATTTAGCCAGCTGTCTTCAAAATGTAGGAAAAGTTTTGTCCGGAAAGAAATCAAAATCAATTTCTAGGCATGAAGAATATGAGTATGAAGATGGTATACTGCAGAGAAACGGAACAAATTTATATGTTCAAAATAAAATAACTAGTTCGTCCTGTACTTTCGATCTAAGTCGCCCCGAACATTTTCAAAAGTTTTGCGATGCAATTTTTGCGGTAGTTTATTCTACTCTTCTTCCCACCAATGAGCAATACGACGCATGCTGCAAGATAAATCTGTATTTCCGCGAACATGAAGAAGGAATGAACCTACCGCCTCGAGCATTAGAGAATGCCCAAAAAGAGTTAAGATTTTCAGCTCCGATTTACCATTATTTACGTCGCAACCGTTCCGTCTTAGAATTTGCCTATGCAATGTCTACCTTGGCCGATACAAAATAATAAATTATGTGGTCATTCACTCGTCTCTTGTTGTTTTGTTTATTTTGATTCAGCCTAGCCGCAAAACGTGCCAAAATCATCATATTTATCTCTATACTCCCAAATAGGTACTGGTGCAAGCTGCTGCTGCAGCTGCTGGCGGCTGTCTGCGTCTGTATACGAAATTGAGCTATGTGCCGCAGAAACAGATTTTGCGTTGGTCTCGAATTCCTCTTCTTCGGTGCCTTCTACTTCCGTCCCTTGTCTAATTTCGCTAAAAAGCAAATTGGTTTCCTCCTCCTCGTTTTTGTCAGCGGAGGTGTCTGAAATTGAGCGCCTCTCGTGTGCTAGGCTGGCATTTCTGTTCGTTCCTTTCCTCTTTAATTGTGTTCTGCATTCCGTAGACATTGTGCCGGAAGCGGAATAATTGTTTTTTTGGCCTTTTCGTGCTTTAGGTTCTGGTTCCGATTGTTGGTCAGCAGTTTCCGAAGTTTTTTCGAAGGAAGTAGACAAAGGAATCATATTTCTATTTCCAAAAGAACTCCAAATCACACCACCTTCGGGAAGAGGCTGAGCTAAAATTTTTTGCGTCGCAAGCTCAGCCATAATCATGGGCCGGACTAAATGCATCAGTTCCGAGGAAACTAATGGCGTATTTCTGAAAGAAAGATAACAATTAGGAAGGAGAAAAAAACGAGTATATGCATTAGGAGTCTCACAGGATAATATGCTTTGCAAATTGGCAAACATGGAGACCGCTGTCTGTTGTAGATAAAGGTTTTTTTGTTGTTGAGTTGACAGTAGTGCGGATATCCTGTTCCCACGATAACGTATGGTGTGATTCTTGTGTTTTCAAAATCTGGTTAACGAACAAAAGAATTTGCGTTGCAGAAGCCTTATCCCATTCTTTCGCTCTTGGCGACACGACGTGCCAATTACTATCCCAAACAACAATCTCAGTTTTCAATGCTCTTGATATATAGACAACCATAAGATACCAATGTTTTTTTCCTTTTGTAAACTTTGAAAGAAGAGGAAACATAAAAATCACCATACTAGTTTGCATTGCCTGAAAAGAAAAGGAGAAAAAAGAAAAGGATTAGGCGGCACACAGAGAGGACTAGCCGTGCAGAGGTGGGCAAGAGGGCAGGGGGAGAGTGGCGGTCGTTGCGGTCAAGGGCATACCTACAGACGTCAAAAAATGCCTCACCCCCACCCGCGACCCCACCCCCTAGGCGGGCGAAGGCTTTGGGGCCTCCGGGCCCTTTCCTATGAAACTCTTGGGGCCTCAGCAGACCCTTTCCTATGAAACTCAAGGGAGGCAGCAGCTCCCCAAAATTTTACGGGGCGGGTAAAAAATTGTTGCGGCCGCTGTCAGTGGTGAGGAAGAAGAAGAAAATATTTTTTATCCGGGGAAGCGGGGGCGGGTTGGACGGTGTCCCTATTCGGGGGGGTTTTACCCGGCGGACCCGGGGCACCGAGCCGGAACGGTGTCCCAACCGCGGAGGGATTGGGATTTTACCCCGAGGGATGAGGGAGCGCAGGGAGAATTTTGCAAAAAGAAAAAATCCCGCGCGGCCAAAGCAAAGCAAAATTCCGCCCCCTTTTTGTCGCTTTCCCGTTCCCCACCAGAGGCCCTTACAAGCACTCCCCTGTCCGAAAAAAGTGTCTATATTTCCGTAGCCAGCCACTTATGACTTGAGCCTATTACTAAACGCACCGGTTTTTGTGCGGCTCGACCAGAAGTTAATTATTACCTTTGCAGTTTCTGCGGCTGCTAACATGTGTTCTGATGGAAGCCGCTCTATTGCTTCTAGAATTGTGTATTTCCATGGCATACTCATTGCTTTTTTAAAGGCAAAGCCTTTCAGGCTATGAATTTTTGTTGACATAGTTTTAAGTAGAACTGAATTTACCCAAAAAGCTGGGCAAGTGAAAACGTGACGATTTTTTTTTTGCAAGAAAGCCACGTAGTTGTCAATCAAGTTGTCATCGATCTCGCCATTATTCATTAGTTGAACAGTTAGCTCTGATTTTATGTCCTAGGAAAAAGAATTACAAAATTGATTTTTGACAATGAAGCTGTACTTACCTGTTGAACTCTTTGCTTATTTAACGCATCATAGTATTGAATTACTGTTGCAATGCTAGTCAGAAATTCGTCTTCTGGAGTTGTTTGAGTTGACACACATAACCGCTTTCTTTTTCTAGCATCGCCATCATTAGAAGTATCTAAGCTTGTTCTGTTTGCTGCTGGGCGGCTATCATCCGATTGCTCCTCGTCCTCTTGCTCCTCCTGGTCCGCGTCCTCCTCCTCCTCTTGGTCGTCTTCGTCCTGCTCCTGCTCCTCCTCCTCCTCCTCCTCCTCCTCCTCCTCCTCCTCCTCCTCCTCCTCCTCCTCCTCCTCGTCCTCTTGGTCGTCTTCCTCCTCCTCCTCCTCCTCCGGCTCCGCCTCCAACGCCTCCAACTCCTCCTGTTCTTCCCCCTCCTCCACTTCCGCCTCCGCCTCCACCTCATCCGATCCCTCCTCCTCCTCCTCCTCCCTCCCTTCCTCCTCCTTCTCCTCCTCCGGCTGCGCCTCTGACGCCTCCTCCGCCTCCTGGCCGTCCTCCTCCTCCGTTTCCGCCTCCGCCTCCTCCTCCGACCGCTCCTCCTCCCTGTGTTCCTCCTCCTCCTCCACCGCCTCCGCCTCCGCTTCCTCTTCCTCCTCACCCCCCGCCTCCTCCTGGTCTTTTTCTTTTTTCTTTTTATCGTCCAGTGGCTCCCCCTCCTTTTTTTTGTCCGCTTCCCCTTCTGCTTCCTCTTCCGCTGCGTTTGCGTGCTCTACTTCTTCCTCCCATTCGTCCTCCTGATTGTCCCCTTCTTCTTCATGGTCAGATTCATCCGTCTCTTTCTCCATTATGTTCCTAAACATATGTTCTCTAGATCCCATGGTCCACCTTAACTTTTTTTTCACTTTTGTAGCCATTTCTTGTCTTTTTTTGAAATACTTGTTTTCAACATTTTTAAACAATTGAAATTTTCTCCGTTTTGTTCCGACAAACGGTGTGCAATTTAAGGGGATTTCCATTTTTCTACCTCCCTTTTCATAGAGTAGCAGCAGCTCTTCATAATTCTTTTCCAGTTCTTTCATCTGCTTGCACTTCACATAATAGGGTTTACATGTTTTATGAATTGTAAACGTTACTTTGCCATTACGTCCCTTTCGTTGGCATTGCTTGCCGTCTTTGCGCAGTTTACATAAAAGGCGGCATTTACAACTTTTATTTTTCAAATGGTAAAAGGTCTTTCGGGTATGTTTCTTCTGAGAGATTAAAAAATGCACAATAAGGCATCTACACGACTCACAATCTCTTGTCGCGCGTGGACCATCTTTTCGTTGCACACAGACACATCGTCCTGCCCGAAAATTTGCACAAGCCTTACAAATAAAATGTCGAATTGGGTTCATGGTCAATGGTTAAGATTTAGACTACTAGGCAGCTGTTCTTTTCTTTTCCATCGTGGCCTTTGAAAAAAGAGAAAGCACAGTGCTTTCTCTTGCTTTCTCCTGCTTTCTCAGCTTAACCCTTTACGACCCTGCAGAACGAAAAGTTTTCAAATTTTCTTTCTTTTCCTTTGGAAAAAAGCTTGCCCTTCTCTTTCCCAGTTTCTCTCTCCTAACCTCGCATCTCCCACCTTCGCATAGGGTGCTTGGTAGGAGACGCCATATGACACTATAGGTCAGACTGGTCTGCTGCTACGGAATATGTGATTGCATAAGAGTGGAGAGAAAGAAGACAGAGAGAGAGGATTGTGTTTGTGTTATTGCAAGATTCTATGGAATAAAATGTAATTTGCCTATCGCTTAGTTCTGTCTGTCAGCAACAAAATGTTGTTGGCAATTGTGCTGTCTTGCGCGACGTTGTTAGTTGCCGGGTCCAATCCCGCAACCAGCCAGGTAGAAAAGAGAAAGAGAAAACGTCCCGAGGGAATCCCAAGGAAATAATGATTTCTTATCTACTAATTAATTAGGTTCAGTGCACGAAGTACCTCACCTAGGATGACAACATCGCGCAAGGATGCCCAGTGTACAACAAAGCCTTCTTTCCTCCCATCATTGTTGACAAATTCCCGCAGTCGCCGTGTCACTACATCGTGTAGGAGAATTATAAATGGGCGAAAGATTTTTTATTATTATATATTTTTATTAGGTGCAAATACAAGAACGGGACTTTGTTCCCGTTGATGCGTGCTAACCGTGGCACGACTGAGGCAACTCCGGATCCTCATGAGGGCACGATTCTGGACGACAAACTTATACCTCCAGATGATGGGGATGACGGCGATGATCCGGATTTCGAGGGCAAAGACGATGACGACTCCAGTGACAGCGACGACACCTACTACTACGACAACAGCAGTGAGGACGACAGCAGCAGCAGCGACGATGACAGCAGCAGTGACAATAGCGAGAGCGAGGATGAGAGGGCCAGCTACAGCGACGACGACGGCGGCGGCAGCACCAAGAAGAAGTCTGCGAAGAAAAAGTCCGGCAAAAAAAAGGCACCTCCGACGGGAGAAGAGAAGGTCGACGAGAAAAAGAAAAAACGAAAGGAAGACTTACTACTTGACGAGAAACGTCACAATATGCATGTCGGTGGGACAAGAACGGATGGAGGAGAAGGAAATAAGGCTGCTGGGAAAATCAATTATGAGGATTACCCTAACGGACCGAGGAAGGCAGACGTAGCAGGGCCTGTTGTAGCTGCCGTCTTCTCAACTGCTGCAATCTTTATTCTTTTTGGGGTAACACTTAGACTTAAATATATCTTTGCTTTAAATTAATTTTCTTTGGTCTTTGCAGGTTCTCTTTTGGTGTTGGCGGCGCCGGCGGGCTTCTGGTTGGCGCGAGTACCGTGGCTCTCGGCATCGTCCACAGCGTTGGCGTTTCCGTCTTTCGTCCGCAGGTGGTCGAAGGGCTCAAGCAGCGTTAGAGCGCTGCCACAGGTACCTTACCTTCTTTAATTTCCGTTGTTTTTTATAATTAATTTTTTTTGTAGAATCCTCAATCGGTTTCCTGGTCGTGATTCTTCTCCACCTCCAACAAGTCCTTCAACAATGGATGGTGTCTTTGAGATGGCAAATCGTCCCAATCCACTTGAGGAAGAAGATTTGATTGAGATTACTGCCAGTACAACTCTTCCCATCATTCGTGTGGAGGATGAGGCCGTACAACTCCCAGATCTTCCAAGAGGACGGAATGCCCCTGCCCGTCCGAAGCAAATACCTCCTCCTGCTCCTCGTGCTCCTGCTTCTTCGTCTCGACCACGTCTTACTCGACCACTCCTCCGTCCTCAAACGCCACCACCGCCTCGCCCACCAAAAAGAGTTCTGCTTACTCCTCCTCCAGTGCCAAAAAGACCGTCTTCAGCACCTCCAAGTCTTAAAGCTCCAGTGCCAGCGCCGCGAACACCGACTTGCAGTTCATCTCTATCTTCGTCGATACTTTGGCAAGATCCAACTCCGACTGCCTTAAGAAGAACTCTCTCTGCGAGTTGTTTGACTTCTTCAGGGGCACCCGTCCAGGATAAAAAGGCACAGCCTTCTCCTTCTGCGTCATCGCCAGTACGATCTGTACGAGCACCTCCACCACCACCTCCACCTCCTCCACCACCGCCGTTGCCGGATACTTTCAAGACTTTGGAGCATGGCGCCGGCCGTGACTTCAAATGTTGTCTAACGGCTCGTCTCAAATCGTTGCCCGGTCATGTGCAGAATGGTAGCCTTGCATGGCTCCTCCAGGAAGCACTTGAAGTTCGTCGCCAGCGTAAACTGGAGCGAGACCGACTTCGTAACGAACCCGAACCAGAGCGAGAGCATCAGCGCCAGCAAGACAGCCAATCCCGAGCTTCGGATCCTGCGACTAGCACCAGTGCACTTTCAGAGGCGCTCCTGAGGCAATGTGAAGTGGTATCATCCTTGCGTAAATCACTTGCAGACGAGTTTAGTCGCCTGAGCAGTAGTAGTAACAGCAACGATGACCACAGCTCGGATGCAGTATTTTCTACTCCAACAACAACTGACGTCCCACACACAAAGACAGGTAAAAAATAATTTATTTTAAAAAATAAGACGGCTACTGAAACTAAATATTTTTTCTTTTTAGGACTGACAAATCCACAGTTCCGGCCCGCTTCGACTCGAGTTAGTCCTGTTACAGCGTCAGTGCCTCCTCCTTCTCGGAGTGGCGAGACATTTAAGGCTGCTTCCGATGTGGCATCCGGCAATGGGGCGAGAGCGGCAGCAGGAAGGCCAAGAGGAGGGATCGGCCTTGTGTCTGGTGAGAGAGCTGCAACAGCGCTTAAAAATGGTGGAAAAGAAGCTGGAGGAGCAGGTGCTCCTACCGCTCTGAACAGTGTGTGGCAGCAAGGCGAACTTGATGCGGCGCGTAGTGAAGCTGGGGCTGTGGGAGGCGGCGACACTCGTGATAGTGGCACTGGTGGCAGAGGGCGTACTAGTCGTACTAGTACAGCTGTTGGTGGTGGTGGTGCTGCTGCTACTGTGGTTGTTGATGGTGCCAAAAAGAAGAAAAGGCTGTCACCAAAAGAATACCTCCAAAAGAAGGCTAGTGGTCTACTTCTGAAAAAAAAGGGGAACACAGGGAACACAGGGGAAGAGGAGAAAGGGGAAAGGCCAGAACCTGTTTCCAGTCGCACAAGGCAGGCTCGCGCAATGGGCCCTATTTCGCGTCATACACGTGCCCGAGAGCCGTCTGCCGCCTTGTTCAAAGAAAATCCTTCTAAGAAAACGCGTCGTGACAAAGACTAAGATTTTGAAAACGTTATGAAAGTGCTTTTTTATTCTACTTTTTATCGGGAAAAAAGAGACGTAGCCTCACTTTTCCATCTTTATCCGGAAATATACACGTTCTTACTATTGCATTATAAGGCATTGGGCTAAGTGACGATGAGTCAATTAAAACATACTTAAGCCTATCGTGGATTCGGTGAGCAAAGATCCAATCAAAACAGTTTTGCAAGAAGTAGGGATATCTTGGGAATATTTGACGTGTGAGAATACTTAATTGGTTAGCATCGGTTTTGTCAAAAAAAATCACTTTCTCGCTACAATTTCGAACAAAAGTGCGACCATACTTCGTTGGCCAAAAAAAATTTTGACAGGTCACAATTAAGCTACAATTGCAATGGTGCAAATCTTTTGTAATAAGATCTAACATGGTTTGACTGTTGAAAACATTTTGCATCATGTCATCGATTACAAGTAATTTTGCCGTTTGGTCTTCTTTCAAATTTAAATCGCCAATGCTAGGAAAGCCCTCTACAATTTCAATATTGGGATATACCGTTTTAAGATTTTCTAGAAAATTTTGATGCAAGTGTATAGAGTCTTCTGGGAGCGCATAGATGATGCGCTCAAAAGGTTTATCATACATTTGATCTCGATACTTTATTACCTCCAGAGCAAAGGTAGATTTTCCACATAACGTAGGACCCGCAATAAGCATGCGGCTTGGTGTAATTATTTTACCAAAATTCTCATTTACATGAATCTTTTCTACTGTTTGGTTTACCTGTAGTTTTGAGTGTTTTGTGGTTGCTGTTGCCATGATGCTAGAGTTCAAATTTAGCTGACTTGGCTTAAAAACTCTTTTACGACTTTTTCATTTTTAGTGCAATCCAAAGAAAAATAATCGTTTAAAAAGTCTTCTAGCTCCATGTCCAAATTAAGATACCGAAAGAGTATAAAGTACAACACAAAGGAACCACATAATTGACTTCCGGAACATTGTACAGGTGTTTTGTTAAATTCATAAAAGGCTCGCAACTTAATATTGCATAAAAAAGTTTCTTGACAGCCCATTGAATCAAAAATTTCCACGACATCACTTGAAACGCGATAAACTACAAACCAATGAAGGCCAAGTCCTGTGGACAAACTATTGTTTTTATGTCGATTATAGATTATACTAAATAATATAGTTTTAAGTTACTCACTCTGTGTTTCCAATATAGAAAGACCCCTCGTCCAAAGTCGTAGGTAGTTCGTTACGTGCAAAAAATCCTTTAAATTTCTCAAAAACAAAAGAATTTTTTGCAAGAATTTTTTCTATTTCATTTGCATACATTAATTTTCATACTTTTCTTTCAGCGTTTAGGTATACCAATAAAATACCATGGAAAGACGGCGCGAGGATAACCAAGCTCCTCTTTCTCTGCTTCCGTTAGAGAATTAAACGATAAAACTTTTTTCTTGTGTTTTTTGCTGGAGGTTTCTTTTTGATGCTTGACGTCAGCATGTAAATTCTGCACATCTAATCCAGATGTCCCAGGTGGTATTACTTGCTTAGCGCTCTCTTCTCTGTCAGGTGCGGTAATAGAAGGTAAAACACCTGCCACTGGTCTGTCAATAGCATGTGCCGTAGCATTTTCAACAATTATTTGCGATAAAGGTGGAGCTTTTCCTCCTCCAGCTTGACAACTGCAAGCATCGCTGCCAGCGCCTTTTTGTCCAGCAAGGTCATTATATTTTCGTTCTATATCGAGAAGACGATCATATTCTTTTTCGTCCAAAACTACTTTTACGACAACGTCCATTCTGAAAAAAAAAACCTGTTGTTTAATCTCGTCTGGCTTTTATTTTTCGCTCATAAAATAATGGTTCTAGGAGAAATCGGTACAATGATGCAAATTGGTTTAATATTTTCAGTTTTTCTGCAACTGAACTTTGTAAATAATGCTTCTTGTTCTTGCGAAGTTTTATAAGTTGGTTCACCCTCTTGCTCTTGACTAAAGCGTGATAGTTTTTTGCTCGGATATCAACGTGACCTTGCTCTAGACACACTAAAAATCTGATTAAAGTACGGAGTTCCGAGACAGAGGCTTTTTTTAAGCGCCTTTTACACCATACGGCGTTTTTTTCGTACAGATTATATAGAAAATTTTTGTGTATAATTAAGGCCCTCCGAAGAGAAGGGTGGCTCTTTTCAACGGGCCTATTCATCTCTACTGTATACGGCGCAAAAGTAGTAGAATGGAGACACTCATATTTTTCTCTTGAGGTGGCTGGGGCGGCACTGGAGCTGTCTCAATTTCTTGCCAATAAAGAACAAGTGTCTTCGATGGGGTGGTTATTTCGAAGAAATCTCGGCATTTATAGCCAATAACTGTTTTCTCGCCCGCAGCACCTTTAGCTCTAACAAATCCAATAGGCATTGGTTTTGTTAGTTTTCCAGTAGAAGTAGGTATTGTTGTGTCAATATAATTTGTAGATATTTCAAAGTTTGCATTATAGTCCTCGTGGAAAAACAAAGATATTGTTGATAATGCAAGTTCCCACTTTCCTGATGTGATTGCTTCTACCCTACCTAATTCATACGTTAGTTTGTTTTTCTTTGTAATGTCACCTGTTGTCACTTTTCCTTGAATTCTGACCGCCTTTAATGTCATTCTTGAAGGTATTCGAGTAACAAGTCCAATTAGCTAGCCAAGATAGCACAAGATCGCAATAGCACTGCCACTGGCTAACCCTTAAACAACACAAAAAGAAAGTCCAAGAGAACCTTCGAGAAAGTCCAAGAGAACCTTGCAGGGGTCTCTTTCTGCTAGCCCTTGTTGTCAGCTGAAAAAAATATTGATTTAGATAGGCCAGTTGTAAGCTGAAAAAAAATATTGATTTACAATGAAATGATGGCTTCTTTTACATTTCTTAAATTCACATATATTTTTAATATAATCTCATCACGTCTCGTACGTTGCTAAACCTATCTATATTGCTTGGTACTTCCTAAAGTGCATAAAAATGAATATTATGTATCTAAACCGCGCACGTGCAGAAGCTCCATATGAATGAACCGCGCAAGTACAGCTTTCTATTTAAATTTCTATTGTTCTGCCATTGACATGCGCGCGCGTGCAAAATTCATTATATTTCTGTAGACCGTCCGCTTTTGTGTCTCATGTATTTTTCCTTTCCTTTCATATCAGATTAAGCATATGTCATTTGAATTCGACGATATTGATCAATGGTCAACAGGGAGGGAAATTCTGCATAAATAATAATAGTCATTTCTTCCTCAATTGTTGTGGAGAACTCTAGATTTAGTCGCAGATTGCCAAGACGAACTGACGGGACTAAATAATTCATAGAGCTATTTGCGCTAGTAGTTAAATCATAGGCTGCAAAGTAGTACCCATTATGGAAATCAACACGTGTTAGGTTGTTGCCAGTTCTAGTCTTTGAAAACCCAAGCACATTATGCAAACGCATAAACATAAGTGTATCATCATTTTTTGTAGCTCTGCCATCAAATCCGTCTATAGGCTTTCCATTTAGACTTAACGTGAC
>JAAUYB010094059.1_pt1 | contig 18702 bp, 26 predicted proteins | sample 7278071 | NCBI WGS metagenome assembly JAAUYB01 (sample SAMN14350121, study PRJNA611818) | marine sediment metagenome | isolation source: surface marine sediment (1.8m) | place: French Polynesia: Moorea | collected 2018-08
GGTTTGTGTCACCCATGAGGTAGGGTTTGCGCGAGAAGTTGCTGATAGAGTTGTCTTTATGGATGGAGGAAAAATAGTCGAAATAGCAAGCCCTGAAGACTTTTTTAATAACCCTCAAGAAGAAAGAAGTCAGAAATTTTTATCACAAATTTTGTAAAATAATAAGTAACAAAAGAATTTAATTAAACCATGGTTAGTAGTGAACCTGTCATTTTAAACTTAAAAGATGTTGGCTTAAGCGATGAACAATTCTATCAACTCTGCCAAGTCAATGATCATTGGCGACTGGAAGAAACTGCCCAAGGAGAATTAATAATTATGCACCCCGTTGGTGCCATTAGTGGTAATAGAGAATCTGAGTTTAATGGTCTTATTTGGTTATGGAATCGTCAGACTAACTTAGGAAAAGTCTTTAGTTATTCCACTGTTTTTATCCTACCTAATGGGGGTAAACGTTCTCCAGATGTGGCTTGGATCGCTAATAAAAGATGGGATGGTTTAACTTTAGAGGAACAAGAAAAATTTGCCCCTATTTGTCCAGATTTTGTGATTGAATTACGGTCACGAACTGATTCTTTAAGTCAACTTCAAACCAAGATGCAAGAATATCTTAATAGCGGTTTAAAGTTAGGTTGGTTAATTGATACTCAAAGCCAACAAGTGGAAATATATCGTCAAAATCAACCGATAGAAATTATGTCATTACCAGCTATTTTATCAGGGGAAAATGTTTTACCTGGATTTGATTTAGAGGTATCTAAATTTTGAAGTGTCAATACGTTATATCAACAATAGGTAGCTTTATTTTAAACACCCCCGATGTAGAAAATGTAACAGGAATATCCGTGGTTTGAGCGATCGCCTCTGTGACAGAAAATGCTGTTGTTGCTAGGGTAGAGATAGCAACTGTACTAACTAATTTTGCTGCTTTAACGAAAGAATGAGCATTGATCTCAGTAAAAGTGCTATTTTTATAGGTTTCTAGGGTTTTAAACATGGTTAATCTACTGAAAAAAAAATCATCCGAAATTTTAACATTAGTTAAAATTTCGGACAAGGTCAGCAGTTGTTAATCATAAAAACAGTTCTTAAAGCTTCTCCCATCAATAATTTAGGAGTTTGACTCATGACGACACAAGTTCCATCCCCTTCACTTTTGTATGAGCAAGACTATACACTTTGGCTTGATCTAACAGTCAAGCAACTGAAAAATAAACAATTCTCCTTAGTGGATCTGGAAAATTTAATTGAGGAACTTGAGAGCATGGGAAAAAGTGAACGACGAGCAGTAGAAAGTCTGTTGATCGTTCTTTTAGTCCATTTGCTCAAACTTACTTACTGGGAATCAGAAAGAGAGCGTAATGCTAACCATTGGAGAACAGAAATTGCGACTTTTCGGGTTCAAATTAATAGAAGATTAGCAGAGAGTCCTAGTTTAAAACCCTATTTCCAGAAAATTTTTCAAGGATGTTATGAAGATGCTAGAAAGATTGTTACTCGAAACAAAGATATTGACCCATACTTAATACCTTTAACACCCTTTATAACTCCTGAACAAACTTTAGATGATGATTGGTTTCCCATCTCTTAACTTTATCTAAAACCGTTTTTTCGGTCGATAATTAGCCACTGATTCTACCAAGCCCAAAGCAATAAAATTGGTTAATAAGGCTGATCTTCCGTAACTTAACCAAGGTAACGGAATCCCTGTAATGGGAGCTAATCCTACCGTCATACAAATATTAACAATTACCTGAAACGAAATCATCGATAACATTCCAATGGCTAATAAAGAGCCAAAATTTTCATTAGCTTGACAAGCGATAATAACTAAACGAAAACATATCAACCAAAAGGCCACCAAAACACAAATTGAACCAATAAAGCCAAACTCTTCACCCACTGCCGAAAAAATGAAATCTGTATGTTGTTCAGGAATAAAATTTAATTGAGTTTGAGTACCTTCAAATAAGCCCCGTCCCCATAATTCACCGGAACCAATAGCGATCCGAGATTGAATTAATTGATAACCCCCACCCAAGGGATTTTTTTCCGGTTCTAAAAACAGAGTTAAACGATCTTTTTGATACTCTTTAAGCAGTCCCCAAAAAATACCACTCAGTTTTCCGGCGGCAAAATTTATCCCCATAGCCCCAATAGTAGAAACAAAGCGTAAGGGTAAGGTAAACCAGGCAATTAACCCCATAATTATGGCCCAAACAATCCACCCAGGAAACAGTACATTAAATAAAATAGCGGACACAATGGGAGAAATCATCAGAATTAACCAACCTGGGTGCATATTTCCCCAGTAAAGCATTCCCAAGGTGATCGCCCCAAATACTAACCCTGTTCCTAAATCCGGTTGTAACATAATCAACAGCCAAGGAACGGCAGTTACCCCCAAAATACGCAAGACGGAGGGGACTGTATGAGCATCTTTTTGATGTAATAAGGCCGCTAAGGTGATAATCAGACCAACTTTAGCAAATTCCGAGGGCTGAATATTAAACCCGCCAATTTCGATCCAACTTTGGGCCCCATTAGCAGCAACCCCAATGGCAATAACCGCGATTAGAGAGATATTGGTGATAGCATAGGTTAACCAATGCCACTGCATCAAATTTTCATAACGAAATCGGGCGATAAATAAAGCGATCGCCACCCCAACACCCCCAAATAACCAATGTTGCCACCAGTCAACGGAGGTTTCATGAAGTTCGGTGCTGCGAATCATTAGCCCCCCTAAACTGGTTAACCCGGCCACTAATATCAATAACAACCAGTCAACTTGGGGAAAGGAAGATAACCACAGGGGTAAACGACGCTTACGACTCCCTCGGTAATGGTATTTTGTAGCCCTTAACATCATAATTGGGGGAACTCCTCACAGAAATAGCAATCTTGCTTCAGTTGACTATATTAGGGCTTAAGTCAAGTAAAAGACAATAATCTTAACCTTAAGCCAAGGCTGCCACAGATACTTTAGCAGCGATTTGTCTGGCGATCGCTGTTAATGCTTGGGCTGAGGCCGAGTCTGGGGCAGACATAACTATAGGAACCCCTTGATCTCCTCCTTCTCTGAGGGCAATTTCCAGAGGAATACACCCCAATAGCGGCACTTGTAACTCTTTTGATGCTTTTTCGCCACCACCAGACCCAAAGAGGTCATAGCTACGTTCTGGTGTATCTGGAGGGATAAAATAGCTCATATTCTCTACGATACCTAAAACATTAACCCCCAATTGTTCAAACATTTTTAAGCCGCGACGGGCATCTAATAAAGATACAGTTTGGGGGGTGGTGACAATGACCGCTCCGGCCATGGGAACCCCTTGTGCTAAGGTTAATTGGGCATCTCCGGTTCCTGGGGGCATATCTACGATCAGATAATCTAACGCGCCCCAGTTGACTTGGTAAAGGAATTGACGAATGATGCCATTGAGCATGGGGCCTCGCCAGATCACAGGTTGATCAGGATCGATTAAAAAGCCCATGGATACCATTTTCACCCCGTAATTAAAGGCGGGTTCGAGAATGTCTCCTTGTTCCCCTTTTTCAACTTTCACTTGGGCGTTTTCCAGTCCTAACATGGTGGGTGCATTGGGACCATAAATATCCGCATCTAGTAGGCCGACTTTAGCTCCTGTTTGGGCTAAAGCAACAGCTACATTAACCGCAACGGTACTTTTTCCCACACCCCCTTTACCACTAGAAACGGCGATAATATTTTTGGTTCCTGCTACAGACTCTTGGTTGGGTAGGGCTTTTTGTTGGGGGGTTTCGGCAGTTACTTCTACTTCTACAGTTTCCACACCGGGTAACTTTTTAACGGCTTTTTTGCAGTCTTCGACGATAAATTCCCGTAGGGGACAAGCAGGGGTGGTTAAAACCAGGGTAAAGCTGACTTTACTGCCGTTTACCCCTACATTACGAATCATATTGAGGTCTACTAAACTTTTTTGCAGTTCGGGGTCTTGAACTGGGCGTAATACGTCTAAAATAGCTTGGTTATCGAGCATTGTGATCTGTTGGTTCTCCTGATAAGGCAACTCTGGCGGTTACATCGATTGCTTATTTAATAAATCTTAACGGTTTTGATCCTATTCTTGTTAAGGAATGATGATACAGAGGGATCTAGAAAGAATTCAGGCGTTTAAATAGCTCCCTTGGCAAAAATTAGGACAAAACTAGACAGACGCAGGACAAGCACGCCCCCGTAAATATACAATTAATACTGTATAGGTACTTACTCCACAAGAATTAATCATTATGACTGATTTTAGAACACTTAAAGAATGGGATAAAGCTCATAATTTTACCGTTGATATCTATCAAACTACTCGCGCTTTTCCTGAAGCAGAAATTTTAGGACTAACTCAACAATTACGGTTAGCTTGCTCTGATATTCCGATTAAACTTGCTCAAGGGTTTGATGAGGAAGAAAATATTATTGATAGAGACTATCTTGAAGATGCAAGACTATCAGCCATTAAAGCAGAATATTATCTTTTACTTTCCTATGAATTAGACTATTTATCAATGGCTGATTATGATCGATTAGTCAGTTCTTTAGTAGAAGTTAAAGGACTTATCAAGCAATTAATGAAAAAACCTTATCCTAATTCTGAAGATATCTAATAAAAATTAGCCTGTGTATACAGGCTTTGTATTGCTAGTTACACCCTTGAGGGTGCGAACTTAATTAATAATAATCCCATCAAATTTTTATTGACTTGATGTAATTCCCCGTTCCCGTAACTGTTGGACAAAATACTCTTCTAAGGAAGCGCGAGCGCGATTTAAACTTAGTAATTGAGCATCAATTTTTGTTAGGAACTCAATAAATTCATGGGGATCACCTGTTAATTGTCCATGCCAAGTATGTTCTATTTCTTTGATCCCTGAAACCCAAGGTTCTAAGGCTTCTTTTGTGCCACCTTGAACAATTACTTGATAAACATCGGAACGACCTAAAATTTCCTCTAATGACCCCACACATAAGAGATCGCCTCTCGCTAAAATAGCAATGCGATCGCATATTTTTTCAATATCGGTTAACACATGGGAATTAAAAAAGATGGTCTTTCCTTGTGCTTTTAATGAGAGAACAATTTCTCTCACTTGATAACGTCCCAAGGGATCAAGTCCCGACATGGGTTCGTCAAAAAATACCATTTCAGGGTCATTAATTAATGCTTGGGCCATGCCAACTCGTTGTAACATTCCTTTAGAATATTGCCTTAATTGTTTCTTTTTAGCTGTTTTCTGAGCTAACCCCACTAAATCAATTAATTGTGGAATACGTTGCTTTTGAACTGACTTAGGAATTTGAAATAAACCTGCTACAAATTCTAAAAACTCCCAAGCGGTTAGATAATCATAATAATAGGCATTTTCGGGTAAATATCCTATCTTTTGTTTCACAGAAAGATTACCCACTGGATACCCTAATAATACAGCACGGCCACTGGTGGGGCGAACAATACCCAACAACATTTTTAATAGCGTTGTCTTTCCTGCACCATTAGGCCCTAATAAGCCAAAAGTTTCCCCTTGATAGACGGAAAGAGAACAATCATTGAGCGATCGCAATTTTTGATTCATCCAAAAGCCAGTCCGATAAACTTTACTTAAATTCGTTGTTTCTACCACTGGCATAAGTTCATTGATGGGGTTTTGTGGTTGGACTTCAGTAACAGAATTCATTGCCTTAAACTAACGATTGGTGATTTATCTAGAAAAGCTATACTTCTATTGTTCCCTATTTTTCGAGCAAAATTAACTTCGTTAAGAATTTTAACAAAATCATCATAATTGCTGTAAAAAATTACCATTAATTTTTCTTTTTAATTGCTTCTTCTCTAGCTGCTTTAAATTTCGGTAATGCTTGGGTAATCATTTCATCATTTGCCGTTAAAGAGATACGAAAATATCCTGGAATTTCTTGGGGAGTTCCAGGTAAAACAAATACTTGATAATTAGTTGCTAATAATTCAGCAAAAGCACCGTCATCGTCCCAGGGAGATTTTACTAATAAGAAGAAAGTTCCTTGAGGGATATTAAGTTCGTAACCCATATTTTGTAATTCTGTTGCCATGCGATCTCTTTTAGATTGTAATTTATTTAACATTTTTAAACACATTGCCAAACCAACAACTGTACCATTAGTCATAAAAATATCATCAGGTAAAAAAGATATACCTCGATGTTTTTTTAATGCCTCTGAGGCAATTTTTCTCGTTTGAGGTAAACTTCCTTTATAGCCATACCATCCTATTTGACGAGGGATAGCGTGTTTTTGCAGAGCTTCTACAAATCCAGGCAAAGGCATTTCATGAGAGTCTCCTAGAATAAAATCTAGACTCCCAGGATCGCCCGACTATTCCAGAGAGGAAATAGGCGGTTAGGTTCAATTGATCCTCCAGGAAATGCACCTACATAACAGTCCCAATCTCGACTTACTAATAACTTCTTAATTATAGTATTTAAACTCAGAACTTGTAAGTCTGTTTGAATGCAAATATTACTTAAATCTTCTTTAATTTGAACTGCTGAATCTATCCTCACTTTTTCTTCTGATTTAACTAAGATAACAAATTTTACTGGATTACCATCTCCATCTAATAATTGTTGTTTATAATTGTAGGAAAATCCTTCATTTATTAAAATTTTCTTGGCTTTTTCAGGAGCATATTCATAGACTTTTAATCCTTCTTCTGGAGAGAGATAATAGGGACTATAAGTAGAAATTGGTGAATGTTGAATTTCTCCTAATCCTCGATAGATATTATTATTCATTCTTTCTCTATTAATACTATGAGCAACAGCTTTTCGGAAGGCTAAATTATTAAACCAACGAGATTTAATGGGGTCAACAAATGGTTTTCCTTTGCCATTTATTCCTTGATTCAAATTAAATTTCATAAACCTAACTCCAGGACTAACACCTCCATTATCAACAGTATATTTTCCTTTTTTTTCTTCTCGTTTTAGTAAGCTAAAAAAGTCAGGATTAATAGCTAAAATATCTAATTCTCCTGAGCGAAATCTCATTAATTGATTGTCGCTTGAGGAAATGATTTCGACAATCAAGCGATCAATATATGGTTGCTGATTATTATCTTTATCTTTACGCCAATAGTAAGAATTTTTTTCTAAAATAATGCGCTGAGAAGGGGTGTAACTTAGCAGACGATAAGGACCATTACTAATAATTTTTTGAGGATTTGTATCTGTTCCCCAAGTAGATAAAAACTTAATATTTCCCTGAGCATCTTTACTTTCTAATGATTCTTTTAAAGCATGAAGAGGAAGAATAGGTAATTCTCCTACTGCTCTTAATAAAGGGGAAAATGGTTGAGTAACAATAAATTCTACCCTTCGGTTATCTAGTTTACGAATTGAAGGGAAAAGTCCCGTATTTCCCATACGCATAAAATCTTTATAAACCGTAGGAATATCTTTATTTAAGTATATATCTTGATAAGTAAAAACTACATCATCAGCAGTTAATGGTTCCCCATCAGACCATTTTAAATTGTCTCTTAAGGTAAAGGTTATTGTAAGATTATCAGGAGATATGTCCCAAGATTCTGCTAACCCAGGTTCCAACTCAGCATTGATACCATTTTGGGTTAGTAAACCACTATAAATGAAGCTAAAAATACTATAAGGAGTACGATTAACAGCAAAGTTAAATGAGGCAGTATCATTAGGAATAGCTAACACTAATTGAGATTTATTTACTTTTGGGTTAAACTGTTCAGAAGCTAATGCTGTTATTGTAAAAATCGTTATTAAAAATAAAGATAGAAGTAGTACCCATCTTCTGAAATTAAACATATTGAGTAACTTATTAAAATGAAATTAACTTTTTTACCTGCCCATACTTTAGCAAAAATAATTCGTGAACGCCATGTTTCTTGTGAAGAAGTTGTCACAGCTTATTTACAGCGTATTTCTCAATATAATCCTCAACTCAAGGCCATTGTAACTTTAGATACAGATAAGGTATATCAACAGGCCAAGAAATGTGATCAAGTGTTAGCACAAGGCAATATTTTAGGACCTTTAGCTAATTATATTCCTCAACAAGATGCAACTGTTGTTACTAAATTAAAAGCAGCAGGAGCGATTATTTTAGGTAAGACAAATACCCCTAAATTAACAGGAGATTTTCAAACCAATAGTCCTTTATTTGGTAGGACAAATAATCCTTGGAATCTAGATTATACTCCAGGAGGAAGTACGGGAGGTGGTGCTGCTGCGATCGCTGCTAGATTATCCCCTTTAGAGATAGGAAGTGACTTAGGAGGTTCTCTTCGTGTTACGGCTCATTTTTGTGGAATTTGCACCTTAAAACCCACAGAACATAGGGTTTCTACTTTTGGCCATATTCCCGAATTACCAGGTGTTCCTAAGAGAATAAAACACCTACAAAACGTGGGACCATTAGCTCGATCAATTGAAGATTTACATTTATGTTTATCTATCATAGAAGGGGTTGATATTCAACAATCATGGGTCAAAAATTTTAGGGAAATATTTGACCCAATTAAATCATTAAAATCCTTTCGTTTTGCCTTGATAAAAGGTTTTGGCCAGATTCCTGTATGCTCAGAAACTAACAGTGCTTTAGAAAGTTTAGGTTTGTCTTTAACTGAGTTAGGATGTCATCTAGAAAAATCTCAACCTAACAATAATTTCTCATGTCTTTACTTAAAGAAACTACAAAAAATAGTAATGTTAAAAATATAGACGATAACATTTTAGCAATAACAGAATCATATTTAAAAGAATTTGTTGCTCCTGTTGCATCCGAGATTGATCAATCTCCTGAAGCACTCAATGAAGCTTTACAAGGACTAATCAAGAGATCATTATTATCTATAAAAGTACCTAAATATTGGGGAGGATTAGAAGCAGATACGGAAACTTTTTACCGTTTTCAACAATTAATTTCTCAATATTCAGGAGCATTAGCCTTTTTACAAGTCCAACATCAAGGGGCAGTTGGATCTATCGTTTACAGTAAGAATGAGCCATTAAAAGAGCAATATTTATCAAAAATTGTAGAAGGAAAATTATTATGTGGTTTAGGATTTTCCCAATTACGTCGTAAAGGAAAACCAATGATTACAGCAACTCCTATCAATGGGGGATATAAAATTAATGGAACTGTACCTTGGATTACTGGATTTGGTTTTTTTGATGCTTTTCTATTAGGGGCAACTCTTCCTAATGGTCAGACAATTAGAGCTATGGTTCCCTTTAAAAATAGTCATCAAGATGCAGGAGGTCAATTTATAGTTAGTGAACCTATGAACTTAGGAGCAATGCAATCGACTAATACTGTAAGTGCTAAGTTTGAAAATTGGTTTTTAGCTGCAGAAAATGTTGTTTCTACCCGTGAAGCAGGGGCTATTCATAAAAATGATAAAAACTTCGTTCTTTATCCTAGTTTCTTAGTATTAGGTTGTGCGAAAGCAGGTTTAGGTATTGTTGAAAAAGTAGCCCATACTAAGGAATTAGATTTTATTTATGAAGGATTTAATCATCTGAATGAAGAATTAACTTACTGTCAGGAAAAAATACAAACAGCCATGACAATTAATTCTCGTTCTTTTGAAGATGATTTAAAATTGAGAGTCTGGGCAATTAACTTAGCTCAACGATGTGCAAACGCCGCCGTAACTGTTTCTAGTGGTGCCGCAAATTATTATAATCATGCTGCTCAAAGGGTGTATAAAGAAGCATTAGTATTTACGGTTTTTGGTCAAACAACTGATATCATGAAAGCAACTTTAGAACAAGTAGTGTACAATTAAAATACGATTGAAAGTTATAAATTTTAGATAAATTTTAGTTGTGTTAAAGCGTCATTATTATGTATCAAACCGATGCTCTAAATGATCCCAAAAAAGTTCTCCCCACCATGTATGATCTTCCTAGTGAAGATCCAGAGGAACCTGGTGTGCCTGACGAATTTCATGACTTCCAACCCCATCTACTGAGAAAGACATTTCATCCTGCTAATTATCCCCCAGATGAAGTGTTTATTGCCACGGATATGAATCTTTATTATGATGTGCGTCATACGGGTTGGTATAAGCGTCCCGACTGGTTTGCCGTAGTAGGAGTTGATCGCTTATACGAACAACAGGATATGAGGTTGAGTTATGTTGTTTGGCAAGAAGGTGTTAATCCCTTTGTCGTGGTAGAATTACTATCACCAGGAACGGAAAAAGAAGACTTAGGACAAACATTACGAAAAGCAGAAAACCCACCCACGAAATGGGAGGTTTATGAGCGCATTTTACGAGTCCCTTATTATATTGTTTTTGACCGTTATACTGATAAATTAAGGGCATTTCAGTTAACAGGAGGTCGTTACACAGAATTAGAATTAATTGAACCTCGGATCTGGATGGAAGATATTGGGTTAGGGTTGGGACTTCGGCAAGGTTGTTATGAAGGGATAGAAAGGCTATGGTTACGGTGGTATGATAGTAATAGTAATTGGATTGCTACCCCTGAAGAAATAGCAAAACAAGAAAAACTAAGGGCAGAACAAGAAAAACTAAGGGCTGACAAATTAGCACAGAAACTAATTGATCTCGGTGTTAATTTAGAAGACATTGAAAAACAATAGCGATTATTAATGATTGATAAAAATGAAAGAAAAAAACACATTAGAAGTGGGAAAAAAAGCCTTTGAAAAATTTACTCATGGTTTAGAAACAAGACAATGGGAACCTTTTTTAGAGATGCTCAGTGATGATTTTTATTTTTGGTTTCCTGTGGGAGAGTTTCATGGTTTAAATGTGGGTAAGCAACGAGCCAAAGAATTTTTTGATTATGTTGCTAATGCTTATAATGAAGGACTTACAGTTACTTTAGACTCGATTACTAGCAATGAAAAAACCGTTGTCTTTGAGTTTCGAGATGAGGGGCCAATGTGGGGACATCCTTACAAAAATAGAGTCGCTGTTGCTTTTGATGTTTGTGGTGACAAAATTTGTGCTTATCGAGAATATTTCGGCAGTGATGCTAAATCTAATTAATTATTTTGGTAAAGCTTACTCTTTTTTCGTCCAACTATTACCGAGAAGAATTTATGCAAGAACTTTACACCAAAACCGATTTACAAAAACTCTATGAAACCGATAACCATCTCTGGTTAGAAGAATCGATTAAACTCTTGAAAGCTAATCGTCTCAATGAACTAGATTTAGATAACTTAATTGAGGAATTAGAAAGTTTGGGAAGAAGAGATAAAAATAAAGCAGAAAGTTTACTCGAACAAGTCATGAGATATCTTCTATTACTGCAATTTTGGGGAGAAGAATACGAAAATAATGCAGCGCACTGGGAAGCTGAAATAGATAGCTTTCGCACTCAACTAAGACGACACTTAACAACTAATTTATATCAACATTTAGAAGAAGAATTTGATACTGTTTATCAAGATGCTCTGAGATATGTGAGCAAAAAAAGTCGTTTGAAAAGTTTGCCAATAACTTGTCCTTACACTTTAGAACAACTCTTAGATGTTAATTGGTTACCTTAATTTGATCGAGAATATTATGACAGTGATGGTAAGTCTAATTAAACTGAACTTGAACCGATTATGATGCTTGCTTCTCCTTCTATAAATTCACCTCGTCCCCTGGGGGAACAAAGAGTTATTTTTCATGATCTGACTTGGGAATCATATCAACAAATTTTACACGCTTTGGGAGAAAAACGCTCTGCTCATTTAATTTATGATCGTGGTACTTTAGAGATTACTATGCCCCTAGAAGAACATGAATTTTACAGTGAGTTGATTGGACGTTTTATTTACTTCTTAGTGTCGGAAATGGGGGGTAAAATTAAAACTATGGGATCAACAACCCTAGAAAGAGAAGACTTAGAGCGAGGGGCAGAACCGGATAAAGCTTATTATATTAATAACTATAGTAAAGTGGCCGGAAAAACGGTTAATCTACAACATGATCCTCCCCCTGATTTAGTGGTAGAAGTGGATATTACTCATACAGATATTGATAAGTTGAGTCTTTATGCTAATCTCGGTGTTGGAGAGTTTTGGCGTTATGATGGACAGGTTTGGCGTATTTATGAAAACGTGGGTGATCGCTATCAAGAAGTTAATATTAGTCCTGCTTTTCCTTTTATTGAGAAGACACAGTTATCTGAATTTTTGAAACAAGCAAAAGAAGATGAAATCGCAGCCGAAAAAAATCTACGAGGTTGGTTAAAAAAGATACTTTAATTTCAATGCAAAGAATAGCGATCGCTTTCAACTTGTAGGACGCACAACCCGAATTAACTTACCTTCGAGAGATTCCTGGGAGGCGATCGCTTCGTTGATTCGAGTTGCCATTCTCTGACGATCAGTATCGTTAGTGCAGACGATAATACCGAAATTTTTGGTATTAAAACGGTGTAAGCGGATAAAATCTTGACGATTAAGGGTGATAACGGCACGGTTATCAGCAATAGCAAAGGCTAACACATCCTCATCAGGTATCCCCAAGTTAGCATTTCCAGCTTCTTGTACCGTTAAAACATCATGTCCCATTGTCCGAAGTAACTCGCTAACGGGTCTAGGAAACTGTTCATCTGCATACAGACGCGCCATTTAGACAACCTTATTATTAGCACGAATTGCTGCGGTAATCTCTTCAGTATAAGCATCAGCATAAGCCCAAGCATTAACGAGATCGGCTGCTGTAATATGGGGATAGTCCTGTAATAGTTGAGCTTCACTAATACCAAGCTGTTGTGCTTCAACCAATAGCCAAACAGGAATGCGAGTTCCAGTAATACAAGCTTCTCCACCACAAACACCAGGAGTTTTACTAATTCCCTTTCCTCCCATAATAAGGGTTTTGGTTAGACTTTGAACTATCTCTGCTTTGTCAGAAAGTGATAGGGTGAGAAGTTGATGTTTGATTTCTTGACCAATCATGTAAAAAAGGAATGGTGGGGAATTAACTTGATTATAACGAAATGCTTGCCCGTAACCTGATCTAAGTTTATCTAATTTTTCAGGAGAGTTTACAGATAAAACTCTCCTTAGATAAAAGGTTAGGTAATTACACAATCTTGAGTAATCAAATCTGATGAACGTTTATCATCATTAAATTGAGCTATCCCTCGTTTAACTTGGTTATCATTGTATTGCCAACTAACAATTAAGTCATCTTTTTGTCCAACCTTAAGCCTTTCTGGAACATTGATAGAAATACCATCAGGAAAGTCAAAGATTATACGATTTTCTTGACTCCAGTTAACAGGATAATCATCTAAAGGACTTTCTTCAAAGGTTTCTGATGATAATAATGTGCTATTAACAAGCTTAAGATTAGGATAGTTTTTTTGAGTTATTTCTGGTCTATCTTCAGACCAAGAAAAATCATTTTCTGTATGTTTGACTTCACGAAATAAAGAAATTCTCGATAAAGTATATTCAGCAGGATGATAGAAAATAACAATACTCATTCGACGGTTATCTACATTGAGATAAACCTCAGCATAGTTAACATCATCTTGACTTAAAGCACGACTCATTAACCCGGAACCAGAAGCAGAAAACATGACAATTGATTTAGGATCAACAGGATGAATAAGTCCCGGTCCACATTTATCGACAACAAAAGTTTTTTCTAGAACTTTTGAGGGGTCTTCTTGATTAGTAAAACATAGATAATGTTCTACGGTTGAAGCATCTTCTGCTGCTGTAAACTTTCTAGTTGAAGTTAAAAGTTCAGCGATTTCTCCATCTCCTTCATACCTCGTTAAAAGTCCTTTCCAAGTAAATCCATGCTCTTCGATAAAACGATGCCATTGCCGATACAATTGTTGGTCAGAAACTTGATTAGTCATTGGCTTGAATTTATTACCATTGGTATTTATTGTTATATTAATCTTAAACGATGTTATCTAGATAATTCAACAGTTATCTATAAATTAATTGTAAGTTACTCTTGTGAGTGCAGTAGATTAAATACCCATCTGCGTCTAAACTATACTATTATCATAAATAAACTGATATCCTTCTTCTTTGATTTTACTGTTATCAACTCGTGCATTTAAAGCACTAAAAGAGGGTTTACTTGCGTCCCAAGAAACTCGCTCTAATTGTTGGCGATCGCAGATTAAATTACACAATTCTTTACTGGTTAATTTGACATCATTAACTAAATTATAAATGCCATGAAATTGTTTTTGATGAACAAATTCAATTCCCTTAACAATATCTTCTAAATGTATCCAACCCGTCCAATTTTCTCCACTCCCTGGTAAAGTTTTTCCCGCTAGTCTTCCTAAACGTTTGTCTAACTCTCTCTCTGGTCCATAAATACCTCCTAACCGTAACAAACAAACTTTAATATCTTCTCTGTTTAACCCTAATATAATGTTTTCTGCTTCTACTAAAACTTGGCCATAATCACTGTCAGTATCTAAGGGGGAAGTTTCATCTACCCATTCTCCTTGTTTATCCCCATAAACTGAACCACTACTAATATAAATAACCTGTTTAACTGTTGTATTTTTCTGCAATGCTGCTACTAAATTATTAGCCGTCGGTAAATAAGTTTTGCCATAGGTTTCTGCATCAACTTGGCGATCGCTAATAGGCGCAATACTAACTAAAATAGTCTCTTGATCCCTAACCACTGTTTCTATGGCTTCCAAATCATCCCCTGTCATGACAATGGGGTTGTGGGTGATGTTTTCTAGTTCTAAAACCTTCTCTTCTCTGGTGGTAGTTCCTGTTACAATATATCCCTGTTGATACCAATAACTTGCCACCGCTTTCCCCACATAACCACAGCCAATAACTGCAACTTTTTTACCTAAGTTTGGCTGCTTCTGTTCTGTCATCAGGGTTTGAGATGTGTTATTATTAGGCTTGGGACTTTGCTTATCTATTGTCTGCATTCTTATTAATTTTGATAGGCTTTTTTGTTACTATAACAAGACTTTTTTAGGATGGCAAAGATGAGGATAATTTACCCGCAAGTCTCCTGATTTTAATTAATCATAGCTTATTGTTTGAATCATCATTTATTTAATATATTTATCTAAAACCTGCCGTTACAAAAGTTCATCAATTTTTGCTTTTCCCTGATTTTGCTAAAATTTGCCTGATAATTGACTTTTCGTTATTTTGGTTTTATGATAGTAGTGCTATAAGATGGGTGTGCTGTAGCCAAAATTAAATTTAACTCTTGAAACCTAGTCTCTATCTAGGTTTTAGTTTTCATAAGTTTCTGCGATCGCTTGATCTAACCATCCTCCATCTGATTGATTCACAATCAATAATGATAAGTAATTAATAATGTCATGAGTAACCTGTACGAAACGGATTTTGTAAAATGGGCTTTCGAGCAGGCCAAGGCTTTAAGTGAACATGATATTAAATCCTTAGACTGGTCTAACTTAAAAGAAGAGATAGAAGCTTTGGGACGGGAACAATTAAATGCGATTAATAGCCTATTAAAACAAGTAATCATTCATCGTTTAAAATTAGATTATTTACAAGACGAATTAAATCACAATCACTGGGAAAGTGATATGAATGTTTTTGTTGATCAAATAGAAGATAAGCTAACCCCAACATTGAAAAATAAAATCGATATCTCTAAGATTTATGCGAGAAGGAAAAGGGATGTTCTTAAACAATGTTTAAAGCTAAATATACCTAAAAACTGCCCCTACTCATTAGGTGATTTATTGATAGTTTTTAACTAGATATTTTTAAAGTAGAATAAATACACCATAAATAAGAATTGTAAACTGAACTTGACAAAAAAATAATAGTTTATCAAGTTTATATAGATTGTATATTCACCCTGAAATTGACTTTTAAATGATAAGAGGAGAACATCAATAATGGTTCAATTAGCAACTAAACTCTATTCTTTTGAAGAATATCTGGCTTATGACGATGGCACAGATAATAAATATGAATTAGTGAATGGAGAATTAAAACTTATGCCAACAGCTAGTGGATTTCATGCTTTAATTTTAGTGCTACTTTACGATACTTTTAAGGCAGAAATTGACCGTATTAAACAACAGTGGAAAGTGATGCCAGGGACAGTAGGAATAAGAACAGCGAACAATAAATCAAGAATTCCTGATTTAGTAATTTTATCAGAGAATCAATGTCAAGAAATTCGGGAAATGTCCACAGCCGTTTTAGAATCTCCTCCCCTTTTAGCCGTAGAAATTGTTAGTCCAAATAATGCAGATGATGATTATCGTTATAAACGTTCTGAGTATGCAGTCAGAGAGATTCCTGAATATTGGATTATCGATCCAGAGGCTAAAAAAGTGTCTATTTTATTGTTGGTTTCTGGGTTTTATGAAGTCACAGAGTTTACAAAAGAACAAGAAATTAAGTCTTCTCTTTTTCCTGAGTTAAAGTTAACTGCTAAGCCAATATTTGAAGTATAAAATATATGTATTTTAACTCAAAATACCTTTAACTATTGAAACCCACTCTCTATCTAGGTTTTAGTTTTTACAGGTTTCTCCGATCACTAGATCAATAAAATTATAAGAGTATCTTCTGAAAGTTTAGCGATCGCTGTTTTAATTCGTTGGATATCTTGAGGTTTAATTGAACGAAAATCTTTTTAAACACGCTTATTAAATTCGATTCTGTAAAGACTCACTTTCAACCTCTAACTCATTAAAAAATTGCTCAAAAGTTAATCTTTCTTGTTCATGATCATTCATCCGTTTGTCTGCTTCTTCAATGTCGATTTTGTCTTCTAAGTGTTCTAAAAGTTTGATAAAGAGTTCATAGTCTTTTGCTGGAATCATATAAACTGCTTCTTGTCCAGGTTGTTCAATTTTGATATGTTCTAAATCACAAGCTACATGATTTAAAGTATTTGTAAAATTATTTTTGGAGGATAAAGACCACATTTTCATGTTTTAAAGATGATGAATAGAACGTATATAAGATTATATACTATAATCAAAGTTGTAGAATGATTGAACCTTAAAGTAATATGCAATATCAGGTTAATCTTAAAAAAACAGAAGAAGGATATGCGGTGTGGTGTCCTAGTTTACCTGGATGTGCTTCTCAGGGAATAACAAAAGAAGAAGCTCTTGAGAATATTAAAGATGCAATTATTTCTTATTTAGAAGTTGCTAAATACTTAAATAATGGAATTGAATCTTGTTATGTAGAAGTAGAATCAAATCATGCCTAATGTTCGTGGAATTAATCATAAACGAGCAATTAAAGGATTTGGAAAAGCAGGTTTTCAGATTGTAAGATAGGGTAAACATATTACCATGACTGACGGAGGAAATATCGTAATTATTCTTAGAGCAAATCCTATTAATGGTTATACAATGGGGGCAATTATTAAAGGTTCAGGAATGACAGTTAAAGAGTTTAAAAAGCTTTTATAAACAATAAATTAAGTAGTAACGCACCAAAATTGATAACTAGGTGCATTACGCTACGCTAATATACCCTACATATATAAATAGTTCAATATGGAAACTGAATACGATTTTAGCAAAGGTAAACGAGGCGCAATTGATCCGATTGCATCAAAGAAAACACCCATTACACTTCATTTAGATAACGATATTTTGGACTGGTTTCGTCAACAAGTTCATTTAACAGGAGGAGGTAACTATCAAACTTTAATTAATGAAGCATCACGTCAACATATTCAACAGCAAAAGGAAACTTCTAGGTTCAAGAACAATTGTTAAACATTTGATTGTTTTACCGGACATAAATCAGAATCAACTTGACCCATTTCATGACGGCAATCTTGTATTGTCTTTTGTATTTTATCAAGGTCTTTCCAAACTTGATACATAGATAAAAATTCTGAGGATAAATAGATTTTATTTATCTCTTGTATTTCTACCATCTTAGCTAAGTTTAAAAAATCTGGACTCATTAGTGAATCTAAGAGTCTTTCTAATTGTTTTAAACGGATATTAATAGAATTATTATATCTTGAAAAATCATTGAGATTTCTGGTTATCTTCGGCGAAGATTGTGGTGAATATATTCCTATATCGAGTTGGGCTTGAATAACAGCAGCTTTAGCTCGATAGTATTTAGTTTGTTTTTCATACTCTTGCTGTCTTTTTTGAGATTTTTTATGTTCAATCGTTTCTTTTTGTTTTTTGATAGAGGCAAAATCATTCCTAATATCTTGTTCTATCGTCTCCATTTCGTTCATAATTCGTAATTTATTGTTACTGTTTAATGTCAATCCTAGGTCTTTTTGTAAAGATTTTAATTTTATTTTTAATGATTTGTGTTTATTTTTTATACTGGACTCTTCTGTAAAAAGTTTCCATTCTAATGCTTCTATTTCTTGATTAGACATAACATTGACACTGTATAAACGGATTGATATGTTTAGACTTCCCTAAACTTCTCTTAAAATCATCACAGTGATTTAAAATTTATTTGTCTAACTTGCTGTCTTCCCCATTCCCTCAGACACAATAAACTAGATAAAGAGTTATTGTATGAATGTGAATGGTTAAACAAGCAGCATCACCCGAAGTATCCGAACAACAACCCATCAAACTACCGCGTACCAGCGAATCTGATAAACTAAAGCGTATCCGTCACACCACCTCCCATGTGATGGCCATGGCCGTGCAAAAATTGTTCCCCAAAGCGCAAGTAAC
>JAAUYB010113736.1_pt1 | contig 18671 bp, 6 predicted proteins | sample 7278071 | NCBI WGS metagenome assembly JAAUYB01 (sample SAMN14350121, study PRJNA611818) | marine sediment metagenome | isolation source: surface marine sediment (1.8m) | place: French Polynesia: Moorea | collected 2018-08
GGCCGGGGCGACGGCAAATTTTCCGCCGGATTTGGAGGCGCGGCCCGGGCACCGGGTACTTCGCGAGCGAATAACGGCATGCGGCCGGGGCGACGGCAAATTTTCCGCCGGTTTTGGAGGCGCGGCCCGGGCACCGGGTAATTCGCGAGAGACTTTTGACAGGTGCCGATTCGCCTCAAATCACCGTGAGCGCCGAAACAGAGGCAACCAACCGGGCAAGGCGGGCCTGTGGATGTGGAAGGATAAAAAGGCCCGGCGCCGCGCTCGGAACATTCATCGGGCTCGGGAAATGCGGGAACCGAATTAACCCGAGCCCGGGTTCGCATTGCCATTCAATGGGGAATGGCAAAGCCAGGAATTAAGTATGACCATGTTTCAGACGAGGATGATGCATCCGGCCGGGTTTGGGCGCCTCGACGCTCGGGGGCCGATGCACCAACAGGGTGGTGATTGCCGCCGCCAACAGCAGCGCGGATGCGCCGTAATAGGCCAGGGAGAAGGTTTGGTAGACATCATACAACCTGCCTGCCGCCAGGGCCAGCATGAACCCGCCGAACCCCCAAGCGGTGAAGATCAGGCCGTAATTCATGCCGAAGTGTTTCAGGCCGTAGAAGTCTTTGGTAATGGAGGGGAATACGGCCAGGTTGGCTCCGTAGTTGGCGCCAATCAGCGCGGAGATGATGCACATGGCCGTAATACTGCCCAGCAGACTGTCGGCAACCGCCCAAGAGAGCAGTACGATCATCACGCATTGCAGCATGAAGAAGCCGAACAGCGTGTATTGACGCCCGAACTTATCACTAAGCGAGCCGGCCAAAATGCGGCCGCCGCCGTTGCCCAGGGCCAGAACCGCCACCAGGATGAAGCCAAGTTCCAAGGCTGCTTGTTCGCGCGCGATCATGGCCAGTTTGGCGATGACCATCAGGCCGGCGCCCGCGCCGCAGGCATACATGAACCACAGTTGATAGAAAGACCGGGTGTGCAGCATTTCACGAGGGGTGTAGTTGTGTTGCGCGGCTATTTTGACGGCCGTGGGGCAACTGCCCTCGGGTACATAACCCTCGGGCGGAGCAACGAGCAATTGGGCCAGAACTACAATTACCACCAGAAAAGCAATACCCAGCAACAGCGCCATGGTTTGGATGCCGTAGGCGTTGGCCAGGCTGCGGGCCAGAGGCGCGGCGTAAACTGATGCAAGGCCGAAACCGGAGACAACGATACCGGCAATCAGCCCGGTTTTATGAGGCGGGAACCACTTCACGGCGGGTGGTGTGGCCGAGGCGTAGCCGAAGCCGATACCGGCGCCGGTGAGCAAACCGAAACCAAGGAGATAGCCCAAGGAGGACGTGGTCAGGGAGGCCAGAATCAAGCCGGCCCCCACCAGCAGGCCGCCGATGGAGGCAACCACGCGGGGACCGAAACGGTCCTGCATCTTGCCGGCGGGCACCATTACCAGGGAAAAGACCAGGCACGCCAGCGCGTAAGGCCAGGACTTTTCTGCCTCGCTCCACTGCCATTGTTCAGGAATGCTTTTGCTGATCACACTCCAGGTGTACAAAATGCCCAGGGCCAGATTGATGCCCAGAGCCGCTAAAGTGACGCGCCAACCATGATTGCGAACTTTCTCAACGGTATGATCTTGCATTTGTCCCTCCTCGACAGCGCCCACGGGGGGACTCTGTCCTTTGAGTGTGGGATATTCATGTTGATTGCGCCATCCTCTGGTACAATAATACTCCCTCTTATGGAGCAAATCACATACTATTCGGACCTTCTTCGATCGAGATGCCCCTTAGGGCTGAGCCGCAAGATCAGGTGCGGGCCTGCCTTAAATTTTCCAGATGATGTCGTACCCCGGCACAGGCTATATTCAGCGATTTATTTGCGTGTTTTGTCCAGTGGATAAAGGTTTTTTTCGATGCCTTGCCTCGCGTGTTCCTTGTTAGCGGAGAACTCATAACGGCGTCTCGTCGTAGGTTAGGTCAGGAATCATATTTCCCGTGCCTGTCTCATGGAGGATACATGTCCCTATACCCCTTCATCTTTTTCTGTCTCGTATTCCTACAAAACCCGTCATTGCAAAAGGCGCCGTGGCCGGATGCCGATTGGCCCGTCGCCGACCCGGGTGAGCAAGGCATGAACGGGCAAAAACTGGCCGCGTTAGACGAGATTCTCCGCGAAGGCAAACAATTCCCGGACCTCCACAGCCTGCTTGTCGTTCGACACGGGTTCCTGGTCCACGAATCCTACTACAAGGGCTATGACAAGGATGACCCGCACACCTTGCAGTCGGTCAGCAAAAGCATTACCTCTGCCTTGATCGGCATTGCCATTGACAAGGGCATCATCAAAGATGTCGATGAGAAGGTTTTGGGTTTCTTCCCCAAAATGACCGGCATTCAAAACAACGACGCGCGCAAGGCTGCCATGCGGTTGGAAGATTTGTTGACGATGCGTAGCGGTAACGACTACCGCGAAGATTTTGCGGGATCGCCCCACGACCAACTCAACCGCATGTCATCCGGCTGGACCCGCTTCATCCTCGACCGGAAGATGGTGCGGCAGCCGGGGACCTTCTTTCAATACGACAGCGGCGGCGTGATCCTGATGTCGGCCATGATCGAGGCCCGGACGGGTTCTCACGCCGATGTTTTTGCCCAAAAGCATCTCTTTGGGCCCTTGGGCATCACCCGTGTCTCCTGGTATAAGAACAGCGAAGGTCATCCTCACATGGGCGGTGGATTGGATTTGCGGCCGCGTGACATGGCCCGCTTCGGTTTGCTCTATCTGCGCGGCGGGCGTTGGCGGGATCGGGCCGTGGTGTCGGAGCGGTGGGTGGCCGCGTCACTGAGCCGCCATGTGACTTTCTCGAAGCCAAGATGGGATAAAACCGTTGGTTACGGTTACCTGTGGTGGCTGCTCCCGCCTTCGCCAAAGGACCCGGAAGGTCGGAATATCTACGCGGCCATGGGTTTCCGAGGCCAGTACATCTTCCTGGTGCACGCCCATGATCTGGTGGTGGTAAACACGGCCGGCGCTCGCGGACGCGCCCAGGGCAACCCGATCGAGTTCCTGTACAGCCATATTCTTCCCGCGGTCGAACGATAAGCCCGGCCGGTTGTCGTCGGCATGCGGCTGTTACCGGATCTCGATGGTAATATCCATCCTCGGCTCGGCGACAGCAAAATTGGCTTTTTACCATTTGGCGGGGTAGAGAACCTCCGGTCCGAATGTCCGGCGGGCCTTCTTCCGCGGCTGATAGTAAGATTATTTAACGCAAAGCAGCAATTTCGGAAAGCGTCAGAAGAGAGATCTCGGCCACTTCTTGAGTACCGAAACCTCGTTCGATAAGGCGTAAAGCTATTTCTTTTTGTTTTTCTCGGCGGCCTTCAACCAAACCTTCAACTCGGCCTTCAACCAAACCTTCAACTCGGCCTTCAGCCAAACCTTCCACTCGGCCTTCTTTCTTGATCTTGTCGGCCAGGGTTAAGGCTTGCCGGCCGGCTTGCTCGGAAATATGGGTTCTGACGGCTTGCACAAGCGCCTCCTTACTTATCTACCCTGCTTGCTCTGAAGAGATAGGTGAGAAAGGCTACCAACAGGTCGCTGCCTTTTCCGCTTCTTTCGACCTCTCTTAAATGATAGGACAATTTGTGGATCATCGCTACCACATCGGGATCCGGGTCGTCGATATGTTTCAGGGCCATGGTCAAGACGGCGGACCAGACCGGCTTCCCCTTAATTTTCGTACCTCAAAGCATGACCTCGATCACCACTATTCGGTGAGGCCGCTCACCTCTATGATGTAACTCGCATCACCATATCATGACCGTATTGGGAAAGGCGTTTCCACCTCAAAACGCCCAACCAACTCATTTCGATCACCTTGGGACGATGCAGTCGCCTGGATCATTATTTGCCCGCGTGACCTGACACACGAGTGATCCCCGTTAAAGAATCGCTTGGACCAAGCCGACATGGAACATTAGGCTGTCAACAGGTTCAAGCGAGGCAGTCTGAAAAAAGCAAACCGCATCGAAAGGGTGGGACGCAAAGCCAATGGCCTAAGTCTTCTTATGAGGGTACGGCCGCATGGTTGCCAGACGAAGCCGACCGGCACGGACGCCGGACGCTATGGGAGACGGATATGGTACCCGGCACGCAGCAATTACGCATCATCTTGCTGATGGGTCTTTTTTATTTATGGATGGGACACAACCTACACGCCGCTGAAATCAGGATTGTTCCGGCATCCGGTGATGCCGGCTTCGGCGACACTACGCCGGCCGCTCCGGTAGGCGGCAACACCGGCGCCACGCTGGGGGAACAGCGCCTGAATGCCGTGCAACACGCGGCCGATATCTGGGGTTCGCTCATTCACAGCGATCTCACCATTACCGTCGATGCTTCCTTCGCGGCGCTTTCCTGTACCGAGGCGGAAAGCGGACTGGGTAACGCCTATCCCACCGACGTAGCCCGCAACTGGGGCACCGAACCCCTCGCCAATGTCTGGTATCCCGTCGCCCTGGCCAATGCCATTGCCGAAACCGACCAGGTTCCCGAACGCGCCGACATCACCCTTGTCCTGAACAGCGCCCTGTCGCTAACCCCGTGCCAGGGCGGTAAAGATTGGTACCTGGGCCTGGACGGCAACGCCGGCAGCGACATCGACATGGTGACGGTAGCACTCCACCTCATTACCCATGGTCTGGGTTTCTCCACGCGAACCGACCTGACCAACGGTTCTTTTGTACCCCTGGCCGGAACTCCCGACATTTTTGCTTATTTCCTGGAAGACCACAGCGTCGGCGAAACCTGGCCCAACCTGGGCAATGCCGGACGCCTGGCTTCCGCTACCGACACCGGCGACCTGCGCTGGACCGGTCCCAATCTGGTCGGTGCGGCCGGCCAGGTAGACATGCATGCGCCCGCTACCCTGGAAACCAGCGCCGATCCCGTCGAGGTCGGACTCTCCGTGGAACACTTTGCCGACACCATGAACGGCGAACTCATGCGCCCGGGTTACAACGGCGTCAACCACGACGTCGGCCTGGCCTTGGAACTGTTGCTGGATCTCGGCTGGGAGCGCCGCCGCAATGCGGACCTTTCATTGACCACCACCGCCGATAACCCTCTGCCGCAAACCGGCGACCAGGTCACCTTCACTGTAACCGTGGACAACGACGGACCCGGCGGCGCCCTGAACATCGTCGTCGACAACCAGTTCCCCGCGGACATGACCTATGTCTCCCACTCGGGACCCGGCAGTTACAACACGACCACGGGCGCCTGGACCTTATCCTCCCTGGCCAAGAATACCAACGCGTCCCTTGAAGTCGTTTTCACCGTGGACGACTCGGGTAGTTTGACCTATGTGGGTGAAATCGCGTCCACAAGCCAGGGCGATGATGACTCCATTCCGGGCAACGGCGTGACCACTGAAGATGACTACGTGGCCCTGAACCTGTCCGGCATCGGCACCATCCTCAACGATCAACTGGTCAACAATGTGCGCGGCGGTGTGGACCAATGGCGCTATTACCAACTGGAAGTGCCCGCCGGTCAACGGCTCCTGAATGTCAGCCTCTTCGGCGGTCGCGGCGACATGGACATGTACGTGCGTCAGGGCGCCTTGCCGGATGTCGACAATTACGATTACCGGCCCAGAATCGACGGCAATAACGAAACCGTGAATATCGATTTCCCCACCGCCGGTACCTGGTTCATCGGCGTCTACGGCTTCTTGGACTTCTCCGAGGGCAACCTGCACGCCAACTATTCCGCCTCCAGCCTGTATGCCAACATCCAGCGCATCGAAATGGCCGAATGCCCCACCATTAAAATCATCGCGGAGGTCGGTGAGGACCTGGGCCCCGTCACCGGGCTGCTGCGCGGTCAATTTACCGTCAGTGAAAGCGGCGATACGCCCGTACCGCCCGATTCCGCCGTCGAAGGCGAACCCGGCGTCTACACGCTCACCTATACCACGCCCCTGCTGCACGGCGGCGACATCTACCCGCGTATCGGCGTGACCGCCAATATGGACACGGCCTACGATTACGGCGTCTTCAACAACTGCACGCCTGACGGCGGCGCTGTCGACGTATGGATCGACGAGCACGAGACATTTCCCGGCGCAACGATCACCGTGCCGGTCCATGTTCAGCCCATCGAGGTGGGTTACCATGTCAACTCCTTCGAGATCGACATTTCCTACAATGAGGAATACTTCAAGTTCACCGAGCACGTCATCGACGGCGCTTTGACCGAGGAATGGGACCTGGTCTTCAGCAACGGCAATGTGGAAGGCAAGATCTTCATCGCGGCCGCCGACACGCAAAACCTGGACCTGGTCGCCGATACGGACGACATCATCATCGGCCTGACCTTCGAGGTTGACCCCAGTACCCCGGTAGACTGCTACCCGTTGGTCATCGATCGCATGGTCTTCAACAACGGCACGCCTATCGCCAACCTGGAGAACGGCGCCCTTTGCATTCCCGGCGGGCCGGGCATACCGAGCGCCGACCTGGAATTGACCAAAACCGTCTCCGCTCCGTCAGCGAATGTGGGCGAACAGTTGGAATTCACCATCCCGATCAAAAACCTGGGCCCCGATACCGCTACCGAAGTCACCGTCATCGACCTCTTGCCGGCCGCCCTGACCTATGTCTCGCACGAGGGCGGCGAGTATGACCCCGAAACGGGTATTTGGGATGTGGGGACCCTGTTCGTTGACGACACCCAGGAACTCACCATTACCGCCGAGGTCAACACGCCGGGTTGTTTCGATAACATGGCCGAGGTGAGATCTTCCGAGTTGTTCGACCCCGATTCCACTCCCAATAACAAGAATGTGGAGGAAGACGATATCGGCATCGTCGAATTCTGCGGCATCGCCGTGGCCGATTCCGATCTCAGCCTCAGCAAGACGGTGGACAATGACAATCCCAAGGAAGGCGAAACCATCGTCTTCACGCTTACCGTTACCAACCACGGCCCCGACGCTACCCCGAGCGATGTCATCGTCACCGATCGTTATACCGAGATTCAGCCCGCCATTCTGGAATACGTCAGCCATAGCGGCATCGGCAGTTTCAATGCCGAAACCGGTGAGTGGACCGTCGGCCCCCTGGCCGGCAACACTTCCGAGGTTCTGGAACTGAGCATGAAGCTGACCGGGGTGGACGACGTGACCAATGTCGCCGAGATCACCAACTACGGCGGCGCTACCGATGTAGATTCCACGGCGGATAACAACGAACCGGCCGAGGACGACCAGGCAGAAGTACCGGTCTCACCTCAGAAAGCAGACCTCAGCCTCACCAAGACCGTGGATATATCGGAACCCAACGTGGGTGACGACGTCGTCTTCACCCTGGAAGTCACCAACGCCGGCCCGGATACCGCCGCCGATGTCATCGTCCGCGATCAACTACCGGAAGGCCTGGACTACGTTTCCCAAACCGGCACGGGCGTCTACGACGAAATCACCGGCCTGTGGACCGTCGGCACGGTGGGACCGAGCACTACCGTAAGCATCGACATCACCGTCAATGTCTCAGGTAATGAGGCCATGGTCAACAAAGCCGAGATCTTCAGCGCCGATCAGGGCGATCCCAATTCTACCCCCGGCAACGACCTTCCCGAGGAAGACGACCAGGACGAGGCTACCGTCATTCCCCAAAAGGCCGATCTCGCAGTTACCCTGGCCGCCGACATCCTGATTCCCGATATCGGCGATCAGGTCACGCTGACCCTGACCGTGGACAACGGCGGCCCCGACCCCTCTACCAATATGGACCTCATCGTCACCCTGCCCGCCGGTCTCAGCTTCGTGAGCAACGGCCCCACCACCACGCCCGGCGTTCGCGGCCCCGTGGGCGATGATTACGATGAGGCGACCGGCATCTGGACAATCGGCACCCTGCCCGTCGGCGAGCAGCGTAGCGTGGAAGTGGTTGTTCAGAAGGACACTTCCGGCGTGAAGGAGGTCACCCTCCAGGTACGCAGCAGCGACCAGTTCGACCCGGATTCCACGCCCAATAACAACAATCCGGAGGAAGACGACCAGGCCGATATCCTGCTTGGCTCCGCCGATCTGGTACTGACCTCCTCCGTGGATAACGATGAACCCGATTTGGGAACCCTCATCGAACTGACCCTCGACCTGACCAACAACGGCCCCGATCCCGGCCAGGATATCGAGGTTCAACTGAGCATTCCCGAGGACCTGATCTACGTAAGCCATGCCGACGGCGTCTATGATCCGGCAACCGGCATTTGGACGATTCCAACCCTCGCAATCGAAACGACCACCAGCCTCACCCTTACCTTGCGCGTGTACGGCGCTTCCGCCAAATCGATCACCGCCGAGGTGGTCGCCTCCGGTTTGCAGGACCCCACTTCCACGCCCGGCAACGGCGATCCCGCCGAGGACGACTATACCTCGCTCACCGTTACGCCGACCTGTTCCGCCAACGCCCGCATCGTGTTGGTCAACGCGGATGCTTCCGGTGTGGGTTTCAACGATCCCACCCCAGTTTCTCCGGTAGGCGGTAACTCCGGGACCACCCTGGGCGAACAGCGGCAGATAGCCTTCGAAAAGGCAGCCTTCATTTGGAGCCAGAATCTGCGCAGCAACGTGGAAGTCAAAGTCGAGGCCCGCTTTGCTGAACTTTCCTGCAACGCCACTCAGGCCGTGTTGGCGACAGCCGGACCCAAGTCGCTGGTCAAGGATTTCCCCGGCGCTCCCCTGCCCGAAACCTGGTACCCGGTTGCGTTGGGCAACGGCCTTGCCGGCGTGGACCTGAAAGTGGATTCCGTCGATGTCTCCGCGCGTTTCAACGTGAAAATCGACAGCGCCCAATCCTGCTTCAACAACCACAACTTCTACTACGGCCTGGACGGGAACCCCGGCACCGACTTCGACTTCGTCACCATCGCCTTGCACGAGATGGCCCACGGCCTGGGTTTCCTCACCTATGTGGACGGCGAGACCGGCGCCAGGTTCATGGGTAACGACGACGCCTTCATGATGCACCTGGAAAACCACGACACCGGCAAGAGCTACGCCCAGATGACCGATGAGGAACGCGTCGAGGCCGCAACCGCCGGCTCAAGCCTGCAATGGACCGGTAACGATGCCGTCGCCGCGGGTGTCATCCTGAATGACGGCGTAGGCGATACCGGCCACCTGGAAATGCACGCGCCCGATCCCTATCTGCCGGGTTCCTCCGTGAACCACTTCACCACCTACGCCGACCCGGACCAGTTGCTGGAACCCTCTTACACGGGCCCCAATCACGAACCCGGCCTTGCCCTGAACGTGCTCTTCGACATGGGCTGGTCCTGCCGAGGGGTGGACTTCCCCCTGGTGGACCTGGATCTCTCCATGAGAGCATCCGACACGGAACCCGTGGTAGGTGAACTGGTTACTTTCACCTTGACCATCAAGAACGAGGGCGACGAAACCGCCGGCGGCGTGCAGGTGACCAACCTGTTGCCCGACGGTTTGACCTACCAGGCCCACAGCAGCGCCACCGCTCCAGATTACACGCCCGGCACCGGTTTGTGGAACCTGGGCGTCATGGACCCCGGCGATCGCCATACGCTGGAAATTACCGCGCTCGTGGACGCTGCCGTCTTCATCACCAACGTGGCGGAAATCACCAACACGGTGCAACCCGATGTGGATTCCACCCCGGCTAACGGCGACGATAGCGAGGACGACTACGCGGTGGTCTACCTCACGCCGAGAGCCGCGCCCAAGGCCGACCTCTCCCTGCAAAAAACAGTGGACAACCCCGCGCCCTCCATGGGCGACGATGTCACCTACACCCTGGTGCTGCACAACCGCGGCCCCGAGATTGCCCAAGGCGTTGAAGTCACCGATATGTTGGCGCCCGGCCTAAGCCTGGTCTCCTCCGCCGGCGGTACCTACGCGGGCGGCGTTTGGACCGTGGGCGATCTTGCCGTGGGCGCAACCGTCTACCTGGACATCACCGTCAACGTCACCGGCGAAGGCAATATAGTCAACGCGGCCGAGGTCACCGCATCGTCCCTGCCGGACTCCGATTCGACCCCGGCCAACGGCTCCAACGACGAGGACGATTACGCCGAGGTGGACATCTTCGTCCAACCCACGCTGACGCCCTGTGACGGTTGTGCACGCGTCATCGTCAATAACCTGGACGCACCCGGCGAGGGCTTCAATAATGAAACGCCCGTAGCCCCCCTGCCCGGCAATCCCGGCACCACCCTGGGCGAACAAAGACTGATTGCCTTCCAATACGCGGCCAACCAGTTCTGCCGCTATCTCCAGAGCCCCACGCCCATCGTAATCAACGCCAAATTCGATCCCCTGTACTGTGACGCTACCTCCGGCATCATGGGCACCGCCGGACCCAGCACGCTCATGCGTGATTTCGAAGGCGCCCCCCTGGCTCAAACCTGGTATCCGGCAGCACTGGCCAATGCTCTGAACGGCGATGACCTGAACGGCGGCGAAGCCGAAATCGATGCGGTCTTCAACAGTCAGTTGGACGATAACGACAGCGACGGCCAATATCTGCCGACCAATCGCGGCGGCGATGATGACGATGACGGCGGGGATGATGACGACGACGGCGACGACGACGATGACGGCGGCGGTTTCGAATACGACTGTGTCGATTCCCATGTCAACTACGTGGTGGAAAACAAAACCACGACAGTGAAGTTCGAAGACGCCCCGCTCGGCCTGGGCGAAGACAAGACCTGGATGCGCGACATCTTCGTGATCGACGTGGACGGCGCCGGTCCCTCGGTAGGTGTCAAAATCAAGGCGGGCCGCTCCAGTTTCACCAACACCCTGGTCGGCGTCGGCGATACGGTACTCATGCAACACGGTTTCCGCGTAACCATTCTCAGCATTTCCGATACCCTCTACACCTTCAAGGTGGTCGGTGTTTGTAACCCTAAAGCCTTGAGTCATATCGAATTCGACTTCGGCGACGATGCCGTGGTCATGACGCCCACCACGCACTACACGGCCTCCCGCATGACTTGTGACGACCTTTGGAACAGGAACTGTGAGGAAGAAGATCCCGAAAGCCCTAACGGCGGCGTCGACGGCGATGATGACGACGGCGGCGACGGCGATGATGATGACGACGGCGGTGACGGCGATGATGACGATGACGGCGGTGACGGCGATGATGACGATGACGGCGGCAGCGGCGGTAACGGCGGCGGTGGTAACGGCGGCGGTGACGGCGATGATGACGATGACGGCGGCGGTGACGGCGATGATGACGACGACGGCGGCGACGATGACGACGACAACGGCGGTCCCGACCTTCCCGGTGAAGAACCCTGTGTCGGCGATGTCGGCTGGTACTACGGCCTGGACGGCAACCCCGGCGACCAATTCGATTTCGTCACCGTAGTACTGCACGAACTGCTACACGGCATGGGCTTCAACACCCAGGTCGACCTGGACCCGCGGAGCAACAGCCGGGGCCAAACCTTCCTCGGCTATGACGACATTTACATGACCCACCTCAAGGACGGCAGCGCGGGACTGCACTGGGACGAAATGTCGGCCGAGGAACGCATGGACTCCGCGGCTGACATAGAAGACCTGTATTGGTCCGGCCCGGTTACCGCGGAAATGAGCGGCTTCCTGACCGCCGGCCTCAACGACTCCGGCGAGCCGCGTATGAACGCGACCGACCCGGTTCAACCCGGCACCACGGCGACTCACTGGAGCCCGAGCCTTTCACCCAACGCCCTCATGGAACCCGGCTACCAGGGCGCGAATCACGACCCCACCCTGGCCATCTTCCTCCTGGAAGACCTGGGCTGGCGGCGGTTCGGCTGTGTCGACCTGCGCCTGGAAGCAACGGTAGACAATTCCTCGCCTGCCGACGGCGAAACCGTCACCTACACCCTGACCCTGGTCAATGACGGACCCGAGGACGGCACCGGTATCGCGGTCAAGGCCTATCCCGGACTCGGTCTGACCTACAGCGGCGACAACGGCGGCGGCGCCTTCGACAACGCAACCGGCATCTGGACCGTGGGCGCCATGAGTAACGGCGCAGAGTTCACCCTCGAAATCTCCTACACGGCAGGCAGCGGCGACAAAACCTTCGAGGCCGAGGTCGACGAGGCGGGCGAGGCCGACCTGGATTCCATCCCGGGCAACCTGAACCCCTTCGAGGACGATTTCGACCGCGTCAGCGTGGGCAGTGTCGATCTGTCCCTGGCCGTGGAACCCAATATCCCCGAGCCCACTCTGGGCGGCTTCGTCCAATTCACCTTCACGGTTCACAACGACGGGCCGGATAAGGCTACCGGGACCCAGGTTTCGGTGGAACTACCCGAGGCCCTGACCTATATCTCCGACTTCAGCGGCGGCACCTACGATCCCGATACCGGCATCTGGGATGTGGACACGGTGACCACGGCAGCCGACCAGACCCTGACCATCGTCACCCGCGCCGATTCCCTGGGCACGCATTCCGTGCGCGGCGAGATCACCCAGATCGACCAGCCGGACACGGACTCCACCCCCGGCAACGGCAACCTGAGCGAGGACGACCAGGACGGTTCAAGCGTCACGGTCACCAACCCGGGCGAAAACATCGAGATCGTGATCATCGGCGTCTACCCCTTCGGCTGTCCGGTCATGAAGGTCAAGGCGCGTATCAGCCAGGCGGGCGAACCCCTGACCGGCTTGACCTCGGACAAATTCGAACTGTCCGAGGATAATGTCACCGTGCCCTTCACCTTCGAGGAAGACGCGGAGCCCGGCATCTACTGGTTCACCTACACCTCGCTCAGCCCCGACGGTCAACTGCACACCGTGGACATCACGCTCACCAATCCCTTGCGCGGCGTGGACCCCATCTTCATCTGGGGTTATAAACAATTCACCAACTGCAACACCGAAGGCTGTACCGAAATCTTCAACAACGTGGTGGTGCCCTACATCTCCGGCTTCAAGGACACCTGGCGCTGCTTCTGGATCGACGTACCGCCCAACCAGGCGGGCCTGACCGTGGACACCTTCCTGGGATACGGCGATGTGGACCTCTACGTCAAGCTGGGCTCTCCACCCACGTTGAGCGATTACGACTGGCGACCCAATCAGGCGGGCAACGACGAGCAGGCGCTGGTCACCTTCCCCGAGGCAGGGCGCTATTGGATCGGTCTGCACGGGTTCGAGGAGTACACCGACACCAACCTGCTGGCGCGCTACTGGGCGGCGGAACTGGATATGACCATCGACGCCGTCTTCACCGACAGTTGTCCCGCGGTGGTGACGCGCGTAACGGTCACCCGCGACGGTCAACCGGTGGACTGGCTCACGGCGGGAGACTTCACCATCGACGAGGACGGCTCCCGCGTGGACATCACCTCGGCCGAGCAGGTGGAGCCCGGCACCTATGAACTGACCTTTACTACGCTGAAGCCCGACGGCGGCGAGCACAGCCTGCTGATCACCGCTGACGTGCTGGGCGACCTGGTATTTGCCACCAAGACCTACGCCAACTGCCTGGGCGACTGCATCGAGTTGGAAAACAACGTGGTGCGGCCGGAAATCTCGGGACGCCAGGGCAGTTTCCAATGCTTCTATATCGATGTCCCCGAGGGCTTCGATGTGCTGGAATTCAAAACCTGGGACGGCCTGGGCGATGCGGACCTGTACGTGCGCTTCGGCAGTCAGCCCACGGTGGACGCCTACGACAATCTCAGCGGTACGGCCGGAAACGAGGAACGGGTTTACATCCAAAACCCGACGGCGGGCCGCTGGTACTGCGCCGTTCGCGGTTTCCTGGAGTTCACCGACCTGAACCTGCTGGCCCGTTACTACAACCTGGATGTGGAAATAGAGATCGAAGAGATCGACCTCAGCCAATGCCCGACCATTGCCATCCTGGCTCGGGTCTCCAGCCAGGACGGCCCGTTGACGGGACTGACGGCGGAAAACTTCAAGGTGGGCGAGAATGAGGACGAGGCAATCACGCCCTCATCCGTTGAGGAGTTGGAGCCCGGCTATTACAAGATCTCCTACACCACCGCCATTGCGGACGGCAGCGAGGTCTTCGTCAACCTTGAGGTCAACTACAACGCGAGCATCGCCTTCGACGACACCTCCTACAGCCAGTGTACGCGCGCCGGCCCGGTGATCGCGGTGAAGATCAACAAGGAGAACTCGGCGCCGCCGGGCAATATCGTCAACATTCCCGTGGCTTTCGAACTGGAAGGCAAGCTGGACATTGCCAACCTTACCATCCAGGTGAATTATGACGCGGAACTGTTGGAGTACCTGAGCATCGATGCAACGGGAACCATGCTGGACGGCTGGGACTTCATCGACGACAGCGATACCACGCCGGGTTCGATCAAGGTCACGGCCAATACGCTGACGCCCATGGAGGTCGGCGGCGAGGGTGTGATCATGATCATGCGCTTCGCGGTCGATCCCGCGGCCACTCCGGGCGCCTGTACGGAACTGGACCTGGTGGATGAGGTCGTTGAATTCAACAACGGCGAGGTGACGGCGTCACTCACCGACGGCTGTTTCTGCGTCGGCGAGCCGGGCTGTGACCGGGCGCTGGGCGATGTGGACACCGACGGCGACGCGGCCGAAGCCTGGGACAGCCTGCAAATCCTGCGGGAGATCACCTCTATTCCCACCGTCTACGATCCCATCCCGTTGTGCGTCAAAGACACCAACTGCTCGGGCGACGTGCGCCTGATCGACGTGGTCAAGGTACTGCAACGCACGGTACGGTTTATCGACGAGTACTGCGCGGACGGACCGAGCAACAGGGCGCCCGGCACCTTCTCGGTGGAGGTGAGCCAATCGGTCATCAACCCGGGCGAGCCGTTCGAACTGCAAATCGACCTGACAGACCTGCCCTTCGGCCCGGTCTACGGCTACAGCTTCGACCTGGACTACGATCCCGAGAAACTGACCTTCGCCGGATCGGCGCCGCAAGACGGCACCATCACGGAGCGCTGGGGCGAACCCCTGATCAACGACCAGGAGGGCCGCCTGAGCCTGAGCCATATCAACCCGATCAACCCGATCAGCAGCCTGGGCACCCTGATCCGCCTGCGCGGCGTCGCCTCGGCGGAAGCGGTAGACACCCTGATCACCTTCAGCCGATTCGAACTGGCGGAAGACACGGAACCGCTGATGACAGTGGGCCCGCTGGCCCTGGAAGTAGAGGGCGGTCCCTGTTACGACGTCCTCCGCTACGAGTCAATGCTGGACAACTGGCCGCAAAACAACATCCTGGAAATCCTAAGCGAACGCCTCTGCCTCGGCAAACGAGAGTAAACAGCGCGTGCCTTTGAAGGAGGGAAACCCCCTCCTGGGCGCGCACGCATCCTGCGTGCATTTCCAGACAGTTGCATTAGAATGACCGTGGGTCATGAATAAAGCCAGGAAGTTACAATTCAAGCTAACCCATCTTCACATATTTACCATACCCTGACGACCCTCAGCCAGGCCGGATTTTGTACCTCTGGACAAGCATGATGCCCGAGCGCAGGGAACGAAGCTTCGAAGGGGCAAACTTCCATTGCAACTCCCGGGGTCATTTAAAACCCATGGTCATTCTAAGACAACCGTCTGGAAATGCACGCAGGATGCGTGCGCGCCCAGGGTGTAAGCCTTTAACGCACACGCGTGCATGCGTTCGGGCGAGGCGAAAGAGCCGACAATCTCCTATATGACAATGTAGAATCGAGTCCGCTTCAAGAAAACGGCAACAACTCGTCCAGGGTTTCCACTTCCAGAAGGGCCAGGACCAATCTGTCTACGCCCAGGGCGATGCCTGCCGAGGGCGGTAGGCCGGAGGCCAGTGCGGCCAGGAACTGTTCGTCCAGGGGATAGGTGGGTTTGTTGAGGGTTTTTCTGGTTTCGTTGTCGGCCCGGAACCTGGTGCGTTGCTCTGCTTCGTCGGTTACTTCGTAGAAGGCGTTGGCCAACTCCGTCCCGCGCAGGTATAGTTCGAAGCGGTAACAGGTGGGCAGCTTTCCCGGTACGATCGGCGCTTTTTTGGCCAGGGCCGATTGCGACGCCGGGTAGTCGGTCAGGAGGAACGGTCGGTCTTTTCCCAGGTGCGGTTCGATGAAGTTCAGGAACAGCAGGAAATAGAGCGTGTCCCAATCGTCATCCGTCGCGTGGGGAATGCCTCTTTGCTTCAGTGCCTTTTGCAAGGGTTCCCGGTATTGGTGGTCGGTGAGTTCCAGGTTCAGGTATTCCCGGAAAACCTCGACTACCGTGCGCCGTTCGATGCCGGCGGTGAAATACGCGGGCGTTTCGGCGAGCGGAGCCAGGGCCGTTAGCAAGGCTTCCAAGTCTTCCGTCAACATGTTCAGGTCGGCGAAGACGCGGTACCATTCCAGCATGTGGAACTCTTCGCGGTGCAGCGTGCCGCGATCCCCTTTTCGGAAGCAGGGTCCCATCTGGAAGATCTTGTCGAAACCCGCCGCCATGAGGCGTTTCATATGCAGTTCCGGGGAAGTGCGCAGCCAACGATCACCCACGGACCAGGTATCCAGGAAAGGCTCCATCCCCGGGTTGGCCACGGCGACCGGCGTATCCGTTTCCAGGAATCCCTTTTTCAGGAAGAAGTCCCGGATCGTTTGATGAATTTCATGGCGTCTCTTCAGCAGGTCGAAACGTCGATGCAGGCGGGCAACTTCTTCAGACGGGCGAATGGGCTGATGGTAGCGAACCTCCATCCGACCCTCGGCATCGACGGACAGGGCGCACCAACAGGGAGCCGGGATGCCCGGATCGATCGGCAGCGGCAGGGAACCGCTGACATCGCGCAAAACAAGGTCGGGGCCGTCTTGAACAACGCTCCCGGCAATCAGACACGGCCCCCCTGAAACTAAAAAGGCCGCAATCGAGATGCGGCCCTTAAAGGAATCGATGTGGCGGGGCAAATCAACGGCCCTCGGGTCGCTTGCAGCGTTCCGAGTAATCGCCCGTGCGGGTATCGATGCGAATCCACTCGCCCTGGTTGACGAACAGCGGCACGTTGACGCGGTAGCCCGTGCTGACCACGGCCGGTTTCATGGTGTTCGTAGCCGTATTGCCCTTGATGCCGGGCTCGCATTCCACGATTTCCAGTTCCACGAAGTTGGCGATCTCGCAGCCGATGGGCAGGTCGTTGAAAAAAGAAATCGTGGCGTTGATGCCCTCGTAAATATAGTTCACGGTATCGCCCAACTGATCCGTATTCATGGTGACCTGTTCGTAGGTTTTGTTGTCCATAAAGGTGTATTCGCCGCCGTTTTCATAGAGGAACTGCATTTCCTCGTCGCGAACCTCGGCCGGCTTCACCGCTTCACCGCTTTTAAAGGTGCGTTCAACCACCGAACCGGTGATCATATGTTTCAATTTGGTGCGCACGAAGCCCTGGCCTTTACCCGGCCGGACGAAATCTACGTCCACCATCATGTAGGGATCACCGTCAAGCTCGACTTTGAGCTTTTTCCTGAACTGGTCTGTCTTGATCATGCGAGTTCTACCTTTTCGATCTAAAATCTTGAAGCCGGCTTACGGCATGGCCGAGTTGGTCAGCAAACATGTTATTTTATTAGGCTGTTGTCAATCAATCAATGAACAATTGGCAACTTATCGGAGTGCCTGTCTTGAAAACAACGCCCTTTACCCCGGTCGTAACCCATAAAAAAACGAAAGGTCCGTTCGCCACACGTCGAGAAATCCTGGAGCGTTTGGCGCTTGAGCCCGCCCTATATGACGCCTTACGTCGCCGCTTTCCCATCTCTTGGCCAAGCGACTACCTGAACCTGGTGGGCGCCGACCCCGCTGACGATCCCATCGCCAGACTGGGACGACCTGAGCCGGATGAGCTGAGCGCCGACCCCGGTGATATTGCCGATCCCATCTCCGACCAGGTTTTGCGCCCGGTGCCGTTTCTGGTTCGCAAGCATCGGGACCGCGTCATCATCCTGGCCGCGAAACGCTGTCATTTCTACTGCCGCTTCTGTTTCCGCCGCGAGGAGCCCGTCTCGGCCGAGTCCGAACCGGGACCTGCCGACTGGAACCGCATCACGGACTACCTGGCCGCCCATCCCGAAATTCAAGAACCGATTCTTTCCGGCGGCGATCCCCTGACGCTTTCAGATGCGGCCCTGTTCGAAATTTGCGACCGCCTGGCCGCCGTTCCCTCCGTCAAACGCCTGCGCATTCACACTCGGGCGCCGGTACATTATCCCCGCAGGATCACCACCAACCTGATCAAAGGGCTGGCGCGCCACCTTCCCCTGAGCATCATCACCCATTTCAACCACCCCCGCGAGATCACGGAACAATCGGCGCGCATCGCCGAACTGATCCTGGAACACGGCATCGGTTTCAAAAACCAGGCAGTCCTTCTGCGCGGCGTCAATGATGATCCCAAGGTTCAAGCCGAGCTATGGCGAGACCTTTCGCAACTGGGGATCGGGGCGCATTACCTTCATCACCCGGATCGGGTGAGCGGCAATGCCCGTTTCCGCCTGACCGTGGCTCGCGGCCTGCAAATCTATGCCGCCATGAAACAACAGATCCCGGAGAATCTGCCGGCCTATGTGCTCGACCTACCGGACGGGCGCGGCAAGGTGCCGGTCACCGCATTACAGCGCCTGGCCGA
>JAAUYB010086991.1_pt1 | contig 18659 bp, 18 predicted proteins | sample 7278071 | NCBI WGS metagenome assembly JAAUYB01 (sample SAMN14350121, study PRJNA611818) | marine sediment metagenome | isolation source: surface marine sediment (1.8m) | place: French Polynesia: Moorea | collected 2018-08
CCCAAATTATACAACACATGACCATTTTCCTGCCCCATCCACTGACGACGCAACCTCTCAACCCATCCACCCCCAACGGGATCACCGTACCCATACACTAAACTATCTCCTAAAGCCACAATTCTCAATGACTGAGTGTTAAAGGATGAATTCCATATTTGCGTTGGGGTTGCGACAATTGACATCAAGGCGACTCCTTTAATGGTCTGTAAAATAACTTTATATTTCGATACGAAACTTCATTGTAGCCTAACTCCATAAAAATATTTATGTAGTATAATTGTAGTGTATTGTCATAAAGTAAAAATCTATGCCTTACGAACCTTTAAAAATTAGTACAGAAAAACCCGTATTATCTTGGGCAGATCATGATTTAGCATCGGCAGAAATGCAGATGGCCAAAAATGTTGCCTCTCTACCTTTTGTGTATAAGCACGTTGCGTTAATGCCGGATGTACACTTAGGAAAAGGGGCCTTAGTGGGGTCAGTTATTGCCACAGAAGATGCAGTTATTCCGGCTGCTGTGGGGGTGGATATTGGTTGTTTTACGGGGGACACTTTAGTTCCTTTAGTGGATGGAAAATCTTATCCTATTCAACAACTGGCACAGGAAAAAAAAGCCATCTATATTTATGCTTGTACCGAAACTGGCCGTATTATTGCCAGTGAAGCGATCGCCCGAAAAACGAGAAATAATGCCCCTCTAGTTAAGGTAATTCTTGATAACGGAGGAGAAATTAAATGCACCCCTGATCATCAATTTATGTTGAGAGATGGTAGCTATCTGGAAGCTTGTAATCTTCAAGTAGGGACTTCTTTAATGCCTTTTTACTCTAAACAAGATAAAGATGGCTATACCTTAATTCAACAAAATTATTCAGGAAGATGGCAAAAACTTGCTGAAATTGTTCCTAATATTGGTATTGATCAAAAAGTTTATAATTTGATTAAGACTAATACAATTAAAAGTACAAAAGTCCTTAATAACCATCGAAAATATGAACATGGTTATAATCATAAAGTGGTTGAAGTAATTCCATTATCTGTTACAGAAGATGTTTACTGTTTGACTGTACCAGAATACAGTAATTTTGCTCTCAGTGCAGGGGTTTTCGTTCATAATTGCGGGATGGCTGCTATTAAAACCCCTTATAAAGCTGATCAATTAGAGGGAAAATTAAAGCAAATTCGCTCAGAAATTGAAGCAGCTATTCCTGTGGGTTTTGATGAGAATAAAGAAGCGGATAAAACCGTTACAAATTGGCAAAATTGGCGTAACTTTAAGGACTTACATAAAGGGGTACAAAAGTTAGAAGTAAAAGCCCTAAGACAAATGGGATCATTAGGCGGTGGTAATCATTTTATTGAGGTTTGTTTAGACACAGAAGACCAAATTTGGTTAATGTTACATTCGGGTTCTCGTCATATTGGAAATAAGTTGGCACAATGTCATATTGGGACAGCGAAAGAGTTAGCAAAGTTAGCAAATATTTCCTTACCTGATCCAGATTTAGCTTATTTTGTAGCAGGAACTGATGAATTTTATGCTTATTGGCGTGACTTACAATGGGCGCAAAATTATGCCCGTTTTAACCGAGATGTCATGATGAAACGCTTTAAACAAATCATTGATAAACATTTAGCAGGAGGGAAACCAACCAAACCATTATTATCGGTAAATTGTCATCATAATTATGCTGAAAAAGAGGTACATTTTGATAAAGAAGTGTATGTAACTCGTAAAGGTGCAGTCAGAGCAAGAGAAGAAGATTATGGCATTATTCCTGGTTCAATGGGAGCAAAATCTTATATTGTTAAAGGAAAAGGAAACCATGATAGTTATTGTTCTTGTTCCCACGGTGCAGGGAGGTTAATGTCTCGAAATCAAGCTAAAAAACGATTTACCCTTGATGATTTAATTGCCCAAACTGAAGGGGTAGAATGTCGTAAAGATCAAGGGGTTTTAGATGAAATTCCTGGGGCATATAAACCCATTGAAAAAGTAATGAATCAACAATCAGATTTAGTGGAAGTTGTGGCGACTTTGAAACAGGTTTTATGTGTCAAAGGATAATAAGTTAAAGGTAGGCAATGCCTACCCGATAATATTTCTTAATTATGATCTGGAGGAAATTCTAACTTAGGCTTAATAACCGTAGGAACCAGTTCTAAAATTTGCTCAACAACATCATCAGGGGTTTGATCTGCTTCAATAATGATCTGTAAATCTGCTTGAGAATATAAAGAGCGACGTTGCTCTAATAAAGACTGTAACTTGTTAGTTAAGTCTGTTTCTTGTAATAAAGGACGAGTTGCATCTTCAGCAAGACGTTTTGCGAGCAGAGAAACCGGAACATCCAACCAAACAATTAAACCATGATGTAAATAACTCCAATTTTTTTGTTTGATAACCATACCTCCCCCCGTAGCAATAACACTTCTTGTACAAGCTGCTAACTCGGACAAAATTTGACTTTCAATATTACGAAACGTCTCTTCTCCAACCGTTGCAAAAATATCATTAATACTTTGCTGTGTTACCCTTTCAATTAAGATATCCGTATCAAAAAAACGATAATTAAGACATTGTGCTAATTTTTGTCCCACCGTCGTTTTACCCGTTCCCATCATTCCGATCAGAAAAATATTAACCCCTTGGAGCAACTGTTGCATTGTCATCATTCAATCAATAACTTTTGTCTTTAATCCTCCCATACTTCCTCCCGTCCCTATCGCGGTTTTTAATTAGGTGTATCAATATTTTAGTTAATTTGAGTGTGGGGACTGTGGGAGGTGTGGGGACTGTGGGGGGAATTTTTATTTTGATCGTTAGTCTATTGATATGAAAACTTCTCTAAACTTCCTATTCTCTGCTGCCCTTGGAACTAAGGGAGTGATTATGTTAAATTTTCTAATGAGGTACTATGCCTACTCAAATCTAAATCTTAGTTGAGATTTTCAGGTAAGCACCGGCACAGTAAACTATCCATACCACTCAATTATCCATCGTTCATTCGATAGCGGATTATAAGCTTCAATGTTCTCTAAACAAGTCACAGATTCCCCAGTTTATAAATGGTTTAATGATCGTCTAGAAATTCAAGCTATTTCCGACGATATTACCACTAAGTACGTCCCTCCTCATGTCAATATCTTCTATTGTCTCGGTGGGATCACTCTGGTTTGCTTTCTGATTCAGTTTGCAACCGGATTCGCCATGACATTCTACTATAAGCCTACGGTTACCGATGCTTTTGCTTCTGTTCAATACATTATGAACGAAGTTAACTTCGGCTGGTTGATCCGTTCTATCCATCGTTGGTCAGCTAGTATGATGGTATTAATGATGATCCTCCACGTCTTCCGGGTGTATCTTACCGGTGGCTTTAAAAAGCCCCGTGAGTTAACCTGGATTACAGGGGTCATCTTAGCTGTAATTACAGTTTCCTTTGGGGTAACAGGATATTCCTTACCTTGGGATCAAGTCGGTTACTGGGCGGTTAAAATCGTTTCTGGTGTTCCTGCTGCTATTCCCGTGGTTGGTGATCAAATGGTAGAACTCCTCAGAGGTAGTCAAAGTGTGGGACAAGCTACCTTAACCCGTTTCTACAGTCTGCATACCTTTGTTTTCCCTTGGTTAATTGCAGTATTCATGTTAGCCCACTTTTTAATGATTCGTAAACAAGGGATTTCTGGTCCTTTGTAAACCTAATCTCAGTAACAGACAGTGATCAGTGAACAGTTAATTATGGAGAAATCTTGCATAATTAAATACTGATCACTGGTATTGGGATAAAAGTCCTGCTGATCCTCTATCTTACAATTCCATAAGGAGAAATCTATCCAATGGCCACTGAAAAAAAGCCAGACCTAAGCGATCCTAAATTGCGCGCCAAGTTAGCCCAGGGAATGGGACATAACTACTATGGAGAACCCGCTTGGCCCAATGACCTACTTTATATCTTCCCTGTGGTTATTTTGGGAACCATGGGGTTAGTGGTTGGTTTAGCAGTGCTTGACCCCGCTTTAATTGGGGAACCTGCTGATCCTTTTGCTACTCCCCTAGAAATCTTACCTGAATGGTATTTATATCCTGTTTTCCAAATTTTGCGGATTCTTCCCAACAAATTATTAGGAATTGCTTGTCAAGCTGCAGTTCCCCTGGGTTTAATTTTGATTCCTTTTATTGAAAGCGTCAATAAGTTTCAAAACCCTTTCCGTCGTCCTGTTGCTACTGCTGTTTTCCTCTTCGGCACTTTGGTAACACTGTGGTTGGGTGCGGGTGCAACTTTCCCCATTGATGAGTCTTTGACTTTGGGCTTGTTCTAAAGGAAAGCTCAATATAAATTTGGGTTTCGCATTTTTGCCTGTGATTTGTTCTACTCTTATTGTTGACAATAAGAAATGGCGATCACAGGCATCTTATATTAATTAATATAATCATAATATAGCAATCAGTAGTCAGTTGTGAAAATTAAGTTTAAGTCAAAGGGAACGGGGAACAGGGAACGGGGAACAAATGATAAAAAAGATATCTCATAAATCATTCCTGATTGCTATAGCTATAATATGGGGTTAACGATGGGAATTTTAACAGATGAGCCAAAAGAAGAAAATTTTTAGGTGGACAATTACTAGGAAAATTGGAGGACTAGCTCTATTCTTTATGTCTTTAAGTTTAATAATAATAGTCTATTCTATTATTTCCTTAAAAAAGATTCAACAAGAAATAAACGAAATTGCTTCTTTGGATCTTCCTTTAATGGAAATTTCTAATGCTCTTGAAATTCATCAACTTGAACAACATATAACTCTTTATAAATTATTACAATTGATTGAAGATAAAAATCAGGAGATATTTAGTCAAAAACAAGTTCCTGTTAAAAACAATTTATTTAAAAAACAAGTACAATTAAATATAAATATTGCAGAAGGAATCAAACTTAGTCAGCAAGGATTAAGAACTTCTTCAGAAGAAACCTTTAAAACAATTTACCAAAAATTATTGATTTTTCAAAAAGAAAATCAATCTTTAAATAATAAATTATCCAAATTGATTAAAGATATTGAATTAAATCAGTTTCCAAGTAAGACAACAATTAATCAAATTTTAAAACACGAGGAATCTCTAGAAGCTCAAGGAATTACTTTAATTAAAACTATTCAAAATTTAACAGAAAAAGAACTAGAATTAGCTCAAAAACATCAACAAAATTTTTTGATAGTCATTATATTGTTAGGAATAGTTGCAATTATACTAAACGGATTAATGACTTTAATTGTTATTACAGGAATTAGGATGAATTTTTTTCGGTTATCTCAACAAATATCAGAAGCAACACAGGCTATTGACACAAAAGAAGATATGAATTTAGATCAAATATTAATAAATTCATCTGATGAATTGAGTGATTTAATAGAAAAATTAAGACAAATAACCAATAGAATCGCATCAGATAAAGAGCAACAAAAAAAACTCAGAGAACATCTAAAAGAATTGGCTAATGTTGATGAACTAACAGGAGCTTTTAACAGAAGAAAGTTGCAAGAAATGTTAAGTTACGAAATAGAAAGAACTCGTCGCAATCAAAATGATTTATCAATTATTATTTTTGATATTGATTTTTTTAAAAGGGTCAATGATACCTATGGTCATCATGTGGGAGACCAAGTTTTGTGTAAGTTAGTAACAATTGTTAAACAGTCTATCCGCAAAATAGATTCTCTCTATCGTATTGGAGGGGAGGAATTTGTGATTCTTTCTCCTGATACTAATAATAAGCAAGCCCTAAATTTAGCGGAAAGAGTTAGACAATCAATAGAAAACAGTTCCTTTGACGAGGTTGAACAAGTGACCATTAGCCTAGGTGTCACTCAATTTAAAGAGTCTGATCAACGAAAAGAATTTATTAATAGGGCCGATCAAGCTTTGTATAAGTCTAAAGAGAATGGTAGAAATCAAGTTCAATTTGAGATATAAAGGCGTTAGTTGTTCTTCGTTCAAAACCACCAAAAAATCCTATTAAAATAGTAGTTGAAGACATCAGCCAAACTAAAATAAATGGAAACTATTGCCATTCCTAAAGGATTCAAAATCACTCCAGAACAATTTAATCAGCTTGCATCTGCCGAACAACTAGCACGCTTGGAGTTAACTAAAGATGGAGAATTAATTATTATGAGTCCCACTGGTGGTGAAACAGGGAGAAAAAATCGTCGTCTAACACAGCAAATAGGAATTTGGACGGATCAAGACCGTACAGGGGAAGCTTTTGATTCTTCCACCGTATTTGTCTTACCTAATGGTGCTAGAAGAAGTCCTGATGTTAGCTGGGTTAAATTAGAACGCTGGAATGCCTTAACCTTAAAAGAAAAACAAGGTTTTCCTCCCATTGCTCCTGATTTTGTTATTGAATTAGTAAGTCCTAGTGACATGAAAAATCAAAGATATTCTGACTTACAATCTAAGATGCTTGAATATTTAGATAATGGGGTTAAACTTGGTTGGTTAATCGAACCATCAGCAAAAACAGTAGAAATATATAGGTTTAAACAAGTAGTAGAGATTTTAAAGAGTCCTCAAACTCTATCAGGAGAAGATGTTTTAGCGGGGTTTATTTTGGATTTAAGTGAGATTTGGTAGTTTTCAGCAATTCTCATTTGGAAACGAATCTAAATATTTCCTAAAGCATCCATCAGCGTTTTTAAGCGACGATGACGATCAGAGTAACTTCTCATCACCTCCAGGGCAAACATAGGGGTTTGTTGCACAGCAAACAAGAAATGTTCCATATCTAGGAAAGCCAGTTTACAAGGGGTTTTAGCCACTGCAGTGGAGGCCCTCAAATAATCTTCATGGACTAAGGCACCCTGTCCAAAAACATCTCCTTGTTTAATTACTTCCACAACTCTGTCATCTATGTACATTTCCACTTCTCCTTCGATGATGCCATACATTAATTTTCCTTTTTCTCCATCACGGAAAATAATATCTCCTGGAGCAAAAGTTTGTTCGGGTTGAGACTCAAATAACTTAACAGTTTCAACAGGGTTTAGCATAGGTTTAATTCCTGAAAAATTATAGAAAACTTAACAACAGATTTAACTAAGAAGAAAGACAGGAAGAAGTTACTATCATGAATGAACAATAACCAAGTTTTAATTCCTTCTTTCCCTTAGTTTGTTATCGCTTCCCTAGAGGTCAAAAGTTTGAAGTTTGAAGTAAACACTTCCGACTTCTCCTCCTGGGATCTTTGGGTGGGTTGACTTCTTGAATATGTCTCTGAGTTTACTTTTTATGATTAAACTCAGCGATCATTTTCTCCGTATGTAGGACAGTATCAACCGTAGAAATTGCATTATTCAGAACATGAAAAAAGGTAATTTTTTCCTCGATTTCACGCATTTGATCTTCTAATTCTTTAACTTGTGCCTCATCTGTAACAGACTCAAGTTGACTTACTAAATTTCCTTTAGCAATTTTGTAATAAGACTGTAAATCTCGGAAATGATTGTGCATTTCTGTAGCAATAGATAGCACAGAATGTTCTGTAATACCAAACTCTGGTCTTTTATTCTCCATGTTTATTCATCTAAAAATACAGTGAATTATCTATTAATTATCCTAACCCCATTTAGGTATTAGGTAAGGATCGTAAATAATCATTTAAGTGGGAGCGATCGCCAATAAAATGAACAAGGGGGCCACTAGAAGTTAATTCTACCAAGCTTAGGGCAGCAACAGGCATCAAAAAGCGATCGCGATAATATTTAATATCGATACCCAACAGTCCACACAACATAATGCGAATAGTGGCCTTATGGGAAACAATTAAAATATTACCAGTTTCATGAGTCTGTTCAATCTCTTCGAGAACCTGGGAACTACGACGAGCAATATCTATCCCTCGTTCCCCTTCTGGGGGTGCATTCCAAGCAGGATCAGTTAACCATTTAACATAAAGATCATGATATTGACGATCAATGTCTTTGGGGTGCATTCCTTCCCATTTACCATAACCTATCTCCTGTAAACCTTCCCGTAGCTGCATAGGAAGTCCAACAGCATCACACAGGGGTTTCACGGTTTCTCTGGTGCGATCTAAAGGACTGACATAGATAGCTTTCCAGGAGAACTTGGCGTAAGTATTCGCAAATGCTTGAGCCATTTCTTGCCCTTCAGGAGTTAATCCGGGGTCATTTTCTATTTTACCGCAGTATCCCCCGGTTTTGCTGTATGCAGTTTGTCCATGACGGAGGAAATAGAGCATTAAACCCATGTTCTTAACTTAGGTACCATGTCGCTGTCTTAATTCTGTTCTAATATGAGAGCGATCGCCCATAACATGGATTAAGGGGCCATGTTCTGCCATTTCCACCACACTAACGGCGGCCACTGACATGCCAATGCGATCACGGTAGCGACCCACATCAATTCCCAATAAAGAACATAACATAATGCGGATGGTGGCCTTGTGGGAGATCACCAAAACATTACCTGTTTTATGGGTATCTTCGATTTCTTCAAGGACTTCTGAACTACGACGGGCAATATCAATGCCTTTTTCGCCGCCATTAGGAGCATTCCACCCAGGATCAGCCAACCAGCGTACATAATCATCATGAAAATCTCGGTTAACCTCATGGGGGGTTTTTCCTTCCCATTCCCCATAATAGATTTCTTTGAGTCCTTGACGCAGTTCCATGTCCATGGCCAAGGTATCACATAAAGGTTTAGCTGTGGCGATCGCCCGTTTTAGGGGACTACAATAAACAGCTTTCCAAGGCAGATCTTTGTAGGTTTGGGCAAAATCTTCTGCCATTTGTACTCCTTCTGGAGTCAAATCAATATCTAGTCTGCCGCAATAAGTTCCAGTTTGACTAGAGGTGGTTTCTCCATGTCTGAGAAAATAAAGTTTAAGACTCATTGGTTAATTTTGGGTTAATAAAATGATAAGAAATAGGGGTCAATTATTGACTTTCAATAAGTCTAATTCATTGTAATCGTATTTCATTATCAATTATCAATGCAACACTTTTAATCAATGCCACGGAGAGTTGGCTCGGATCTTGAAGTTGAAGGACGAGGGGTTAATTTACTGGGTTTTTCTTTTTCTATCTGTACAATTTGTTTCTCTAACCTATTAACTTTGATTTCTAATTGTTTGATGCGACTTTCTAAGAATGATAAGTTTCTTTGGTTTCGTCGAGCATTTTGTTGTTGTACTGCCGTCATTTCCGCTTGCAGCGCGTCTTGTTGCCGTTGTAAGACAGTAAGTTCTTGATTAAATGCTTGTTGTAGCTGTTCTAATTTTGATTCTCGTTGAAACCATGGGGGTAAACCATCCCCGAACAAAACAACCCCACTCATGCCGACAAAAACACCCCCCAAACCCACACCAATGGCTGTTAAGATGCGATTACGCCATTTGATGATATGGGAAAGCCTTGCGAGTAAATTGAGTGCCTCTTCACAGTCAGGCTTAATCACCAAACATTGCCGAATTCTCAAGCGAATATTATTTTCATCTTCTCGTCGATGATTTGCTTGCCACCTTCCCATGTGAGCAGATGCTAAACTAACTAACATATCTAGATTAGAAGGATTAAAAGCTACTGCTTCTTGAAGTTCGGCGATCGCATCATCCCAATGTTTCAAACGCATATAACCTTGGGCGCGAATATAATGATCGTGGGATTGTTTTTGGGCTGCTTGTATTTCCTCGGCTTCAATGCCTAATTCAGCCGCAATATTTTCTAATTCTTCGGTGGTAGGAATGCGCTGACTAGATTGACTCCATTCTGTAACCCGTTGAATATAGTTATCAATCACATTATTGGAGACACTTTTAGCAATTTCTGTCATTTCTCCCTATCTCCTGACGCTTTAGTTGCCTTTTAATCTATACAGACAAAAATAAGTTAATTACCCATAAAAATTCTAACAATTATTCTTGGGACATGGTGCGAATAATATCCCCTTGGGTAAGAATACCAATCACTTTCGTATTGCTTTGGTCAATGACTGGTAGGCGACGAATTTTCTTTTCGTGCATAAGATGAGCCGCTTCTTTTAAAGATTGTGAAGCTTTAATACTAATAGGTTTATCCGTCATCACTTCCCCAACGGTTTGCCCTAGTGCTTTATGTATTTCTTTTTCATAACGGGCAGGATTTTGTAGATAGATAACACTATCGAGAATCATGATGTAAGGAGGGGTATCGACTCCCGTTTCTTGCCACATTAAATCGGTTTCCGAAATAACTCCCAATAGCTTGCCATTGTCATCTACTACGGGCAAACCGCTAATGTGTTTCTCTGCTAGAATTTTGATGGCCTCGGATAAGGCGGTTTCGGGCTTGACAGTGATAGGATCTTGGGTCATTACATCTGCAACAGTCTTGCTCATACTTCACCTGGTGAACTGTTTAATTCCTATTCTAAGGCCAATGGGACAATAGCAGAAGTCTCCAAGTCAGCGGTTCGACAAGCTCAGCAATTTTCTGTCTTAAGATAAATAGTTTTAATTATGGTTCTTTAACAAAAATTCAACTTCTTCTTTAGTTGGCTGTGCTGCGATCGCTCCTGGTTTGGTAGTGGTTAATGCTCCTACTGCATTGCTGTAAACTATTGCTTGTCTTGCTGTTTCTGGATCACTCAATATTTGCTCTTGATTAACACAACATTGATGTAAAAATCCTGCGACAAAACTATCTCCCGCACCTGTAGTATCCATAACTTTAACCGGATATGCCTTGACTTTTCCTTGATTTTTTCCTAAACAATAATGACAGCCGTTTTCTCCTAAAGTAACGAGAACTCCTTTGATATTAGAGAATTGTTGAGCAATTTTTTGAGGATTTTCTGTATTAAATAACCATCGCGCTTCTTCTTGGGAACATTTGATAAAATCTGCTTGTTTTAATACCGCCATAATTAAGGGTTTAGCTACTTCTAAATTACCCCAAAATACTGGTCGCCAATTAACATCAACAAAAATATAAGTTTGATATTTTTGAGCAAGTTTTATGGCTTTTTTAATAGCTTTTTTGCTTGTTTTATAAGCGATTTCTAGGGTACCAATAACTAAATATTTAGCATTAATAAATAAATATTCTTCTAACTGATTAGCTTCTAGTTGAGTATCAGCAAATTTATCTGTTTCAATATTACCAAATCCAGCAAAATGACGTTCTCCTGTCAAAGAGCGAGTAACATACACTTGTCGAGTGGGTGCGGTGGTATGACGTTGTATTCCGGTTGTATTCACCCCAGTTTTTTCTAAGAGAGAAACCAATTCGTCCCCTGGTTTATCCTGGCCAATACATCCAATAAAAGCAGCAGAAGTTCCTAATTTAATTAAAGCACAAGCAACATTGGCCGGCGCACCTCCAGGATATGCTGTCCATGAGGTAACTTTATCTAATTTTTGATCCAGTTGATCAGCAAGACAGTCCCAGAGTATTTCACCTAAACATAGTATATGAGGAGTAGAGATCATGATCTTGATGAGTGTTGATAATTTAAACTTATGAAAATATTATATCTATTTGAAAATACAAATGAATTGTCCTTTACTGACCTTGACAAAGTATGAGAATTATTGGCAATAAGCAACGAGTTTCCGCCTTTGTGGTATGATGTACGAGAATAAAAATCTGCAGCCATTCTATCTAATTTGAAAATTCCTGCCTAAAACCCTTGTTAAATCGTTATTTTGACTTACTTGCTCTCTATTTTTCTGTTGTTTTTTTCTTCAATTTTGAGCAAATGTACTAAAATAAGACTGAGGATCATTGCTTATAGGTTGACAAAAAAGCTTAATTGTGAGTCCCATAATATCTTGTCTTGATAGTGTAAGATGATAAAAATTTTACCCTCTTAATTATGGAATTTAACACCTTAGTAGACCTTTTAAGGGATAGAACCTTAGAGCAGCCCGAACAAAAAACCTATACATTTCTCCAAGAGGGTGAAACAGAAGGAGATACTCTTACTTATCAAACCTTAGAGCAACAAGGGCAGGCGATCGCAGCCCATCTTCAGTCCCTAGAAGCTAAAGGGGAAAGAGTCTTATTACTGTACCCCCCTGGGCTCGACTTTATGGCTGGTTTTTTCGGCTGTTTATATGCAGGGGCGATCGCCATTCCCGCTTATCCCCCGAAGCCTAATCAGGATCTTTCAAGATTAGAAGCGATCGCAACGGATGCCCAAGCTAAGTTTGTTCTAACCATTAGCCCCTTAGTTCCCTATTTAAAAGGTCGTTTTACTGAAAGTCCAATATTAGCAGCACTACAATTATTAGACACAAATAGTCTTATTAAAGAGCCAAGAGCAGACTGGAAAGAACCTGATATTAATGGTGATACCTTGGCATTTCTTCAATATACTTCGGGATCAACTGGAAAACCCAAAGGGGTGATGATCTCCCATAATAATATTCTCCACAACTTGGCTATGGGTTTTGAGGCTTCTGAGATTACTCCTCAGAGTCAGACAGTGACATGGTTACCCTTTGGCCATAATACAGGGTTAGTTGTGGGGGTAATACAACCGCTTTATGGTAATTTCCCAGTTAAAATCATGTCTCCCCTAGATTTCTTACAAAAGCCCTCCCGTTGGCTCATGGCCATTTCCCGTTACCAAGCCACTCAAAGTCTTGCGCCTAACTTTGCTTATGACTTGGCTTCTTTTTACACAACCCCTCAAGAACGAGAAATGCTTGACCTCAGTAGTTGGGAGTTGGCGGTTAGTGGGGCTGAACCTATTCGAGCAGAAACCTTAGAAAGATTTGCCAAAACCTTTGCAAACTGTGGTTTCCGTTGGCAGGCCTTTAGTTCAGGTTACGGCATGGCCGAAAGTGTTGTTGGTATTAGTTTAGGAGACAAAAATAAACCCCCTGTTATCCTCAATATTGATAAGGGTGAGTTGATACAAAATCGAGTTTCAGTGAGGGATGATCAAGGTGAAAACACCCAAAAAATCGTCGGCTGTGGTGCTGCGGGTTCAGATCAGAAAATCATGATTGTTAATCCCGAAACTTTAACCCAGTGTCCCCCTAACCAGGTAGGAGAAATTTGGGTATCTGGACCTAGTGTGGCCCAAGGTTACTGGAACCGTCCTGATGCAACGGAAGAAGCCTTTAAAGGGTATTTAAAAGACACAGAAGAAGGGCCTTTTCTACGCACAGGGGACTTAGGCTTTATCCTAGATGATGAGTTATTTGTCACAGGCCGTCTCAAAGATTTAATTATTATTCGAGGTGCTAACCATTATCCTCAAGATATTGAGTTAACGGTAGAAAGAAGTCATCAAGCTTTACGGCCGAGTTGTGGGGCAGCTTTTTCTGTAGAGCTAGATAGTGAAGAAAGACTGGTTATTGTTCAAGAAGTTCACGAAACTGCCTTAGAGAAACTAGATGTAGATGAGGTAGCTAGTGCCATTCGTCAAGCTGTATCGCAACAGCATCAATTGCAAGTATATGGGATCTTGTTATTGAAACCAGGAACTATCCCCAAAACCTCTAGTAATAAAATTCAACGTCATGCTTGCAAAGTCGGTTTCCTGGAAGAAAGTCTCGATGTTGTGGGAAAAAGCATCCAAGAAGATGTTAATGTGCGAGAAAAGCAAGTTTTCCTAGACAGAAATACCTTGTTGAATACGCCCCCAGAAAAACGTGCAGGGTTAATACAAGCTCATCTTCAGACTTTGATCGCTAATGTTTTAAAAGTTGATTCCTCTGAGTTAGACTGGGCAAAACCCTTAACTAGCATGGGACTTGATTCTCTGACGGTCGTTGAATTAAGTGATCTCTTGCAGGAGAGTCTCGGAGCTTCTTTTCAAGCAACCCTCATCTTTGAATATCCTACTGTAGAAGCTTTGGCCAACCATCTCGTTACAGAAGTATTTGCGTCTCAAGCTGCTCAAAGTTATGACATCGGGTTAGTTGAAGATGCAAAGGGAGACTCTGGTTTTGCCTCTCCGGTAATAGCTATTCAGTCTCAGGGGTCAAAACCTCCATTTTTCTGTGTTCCTGGAGGGGTAGGAACAGCTTTTTATCTCCATGCTTTAGCTCATCATCTTGGTGAAGATCAACCCTTTTATGGACTACAAGCGCGGGGTATGGATGATCAAGCGACACCCTTAACCAATGTAGGAGAAATTGCCGCTTATTACATCGATGCCTTAAAAAGTATTCAACCTCAAGGCCCTTATTTTTTGGGGGGTCATTCTTTCGGTGGCCAGGTTGCCTTTGAGATATCCCAACAGTTACAAAAACAAGGAGATGAAATCGGTTTATTAGCCATTTTTGATATTCCTGCACCTTTGTTTAATAACCTCATTGTGGTGGGTTGGGATGAGACTAAATACATGAGTGAGGTGGTCAAGTTGTTTGAGTTCTTTTTGAAGGAAAATCTCGATATATCTTACCATGATCTCAAAGGTTTCTTGCCTAATGAACAATTAGATTATGTCACGGAACGATTGGTTAAAAAGCTTCATGTGAGTTCTTCTGATGCCGCAACAAGACAAGTACGGGGCTTTGTCAAAGTATTAAAGGCCAGTGTCTATGCTATGGCCCATTATAAGCCAGAGAAGCTTTATCCCACTCCTATTACTGTTTTCCGCAGTAGTGATGTTCGTCTTTGGGAAACGGCTGATGGTATCAATGATGTGATTCGTACTCAGATTCAAAAAAATATGTCTTTTGGTTGGGAGCAACTGTCTAAACGCTCAGTAGATATTGCTTCTGTTCCAGGAGATCATATCACCATGATGCTTGAACCCAATGTCAAAGTCTTGGGTGAAGCCCTTAAAATGCGTCTGCAACAAGCTTCATGAAGTCAGAAGTCAGCAGTAATAATAGTTTACTTCAAAATTAAATTAATCCCTTTGTTTCAACTCTAGGTTACGGCAAAAGTAGGGGCATAATCTATTATGTTCCTACAGGAAATAATCAAGGGAACACTGTCTATATTCTAACTAATTTTCTTAATTACTCATGCCTAAAATAACACTGACCAAAATAGCAACCGCAGCAGTTACTAAGACACCTAAAGAGACATTTAATTGTTGTTTATTAGCGTCTTGATAACCTTTTATTTCGCTTCTAATAGCATTAACTTGGTCATCAGATGCTTTTTTCCATGTTTCTAGCTTTTCATCAGAAACTTGTTTATATAAATCTAGTTTTTCTGAATAAAATTCTAGTTTCTCAGCCAACATCTTATCATTGTTTTCTAAGATGGTGAGTTTATCGATAATAGTTTGAAATTCTCTGTCTGTCATAATAAACCCTTGATTAGTAATTATATCTTTATGTCCATAAGATCATTCATTTTTTATCTCTTTTCTCTTTTTAAACTAACTTTTATTTTCTCCAGACTGTAACCTTTTTTAGAGAATATTAGCTAAACGAAGATCAGCGATAAGAGGAAGAGTTAATTGTTTATCTTGTTGCATACGTCGAGAAAAAAATAAAATCTCTACGTTTTCAATTTCTTCAGTTTTCGGGTTAAGACGAATAATAATATCATCGCCCAATTCTTCTGATTCTTGTTCAGGATAGGGTTGACATTTATTAATATAAAGTATGTCACCTATGGAATCATATTTAAAGATTAAGTTTTCTGCCATTCAATGCTTCCTCCTGTTAATTTACGAGCAATATAAGAAGTTATTATCCAGTTTCGTAAACTAGGTTGAGTATTACTAATAACCACAACTACAACATATTTACCATTGCGAATATTATCAAACCAACGAGTAAATAATAAAGAACTCTCAAACCGAGAACTACGGCGAATTTGGTCAGGATCTTCTAAAGTTTGACTAATCACAGATTCATAAATTAGTGATAATTCTGGATGAGTTTCAAGAATATGCTGTAGACGTTCTTCTGTTAGTTCAATATTACCTCCTAAATAGGAACAGTAGAAATTTAACATAGACTAAGATTAACACTGTTAATTGTTTCAATTATATCATTTATTTCCTAACCAATTTCCTTGTTCATCATAATTAAGCGATCTATATAATCATCAATTTAATAAATAAAATTAGTCTTTAGATTTTTTCATAAACTTAAGAAGTATTATTGAAAGGATAAATGCACCAGCTATATTGGCTAAAGGTAAAGGATAATCAAAGAAAAGATAATTTAAGTCTTTCATCATTTTCGGTAATATGGTATCTCCCCATTGTCGACTAGGATTTTCCCTCATAGCATATTGAATTTCATAGGAATCGAACAAAACTACGGTCAAAAAACTGATAACAAATAATAACACAAATTTCCAAAACTTGGCTTTTTTATATTTTAGAATACTTTCGATTTTGTCATTTTCTACATAATCAGAGACTATAAAAGCTAATGTAATTCCAATAAACACATATACTGTGTTAAAAAAAGTTGTTGAAGAAATCAATAATTTAACCGAAAAATAATCAAATGATTGCCATAAATATACTAAACAGAAATATACTAAAATAAACGAAAACAAAAAAACATATTTTAATCCAACTATAATACTAGAATTCTGACTATACCAAAAAATATAAAGTATTACTATTATGACTATAAAGATAATAGTTAATTTATTTACTACAGATTGAAACCATTTCGGTCTATTATAAATTTTATATTTTTGAAAAAGAGATTCACTATCTTTAAACTCTCTTAAATCGAAATCTTCAAATCTATTATACCCTGCCAAACGATTGATTTCTTCTGAATCTGGCTCTGGCTTGTCAGTTCCTAATCTTATAGTTTTTCTTCCATCTCTAAATTGTCCGATAATCCAACCTTCTAAATTTTCACGGCAATCGTCTGCTTCTTTTAGGTTATTTTTATTATTATCTTTTGGTTTTATCTTATACCATAGTTCATTATTGTATGTCCTTTGTTCACCTATAATTGAAACTTTTGAGTCTTTTCCAATGGCACAAATTAGAGGTCCTAAACGATACTTTCCTAAAGTTTTAATAGGATATTCCTTTCTAACATTTACACCACTTGGTGTCGTGATTGTTAGTGTCTTATCCTTATAAATTAACTGATTTATCCAATCTTTTAGTTTTGGTACAACATCACTTTTACTCACATATCCATATAAATATTCACCCTTATCATCACTTTTTATATTAGGTTCTTTTGGATTATTTCCCCATAAATTTTTATTATCACTTTTATATATTTTAGCTTCATAAAAATTGGATAATTCACTTATTTTTATAATTATTAAACCTTTTGGTAAACTACCATAACTTCCAGATTGATCGGTAGTACCACTTTTCAAATCTGTTTCTTTGGTAATTATAAAAACTTTTCCATTATACTGTGTATTCACAGTTTTATCTAAAGTTGCTATTGCGTGTTCTAAATCATTTTCATTAACATAACCTGTGGAACTATTACTATTAGATACTGTTACTTTATAAAAAGTTTTTCTTCCCCACTGAATTTGTTCTTGTAATGTTATTGTGTCTTTACCAGTAAGTTTAGATTTTTCACTATACCTATACTGATACTCTTCAAGTAAAGGAGTATTATCTTTTATATTATTAATTGTAATATTTTGTACTAAATTATCAACTTTTTCTGTTTTTGTCGGTATTTCCTCAATAGGAAATATCAAGGTAAATAACAATGTTGCCAAAATTGATAAACACAATATTAACGTAAAAAAATCCAAGAATTTATTTATCCAGGATATAAGCTTATTTTCACTCATTTTTTTAATTTTTTCAACAGTTAATAATTCAAGTAGTATAAGGTGGGCATTGCCCACCCTACTAAATGTTAGGAAATATAGTCTTGTAATGCTTTAACTTCCAAGGGTTCCGTCTGTAAAGAACGAATGGCTGCAACGGTTGCTTTTGCCCCTGCTATTGTCGTAATAATGGGCAACTTATAGTCTAAAGCAGTGCGTCGAATCTTACGACCATCAATTTGAGAATCTTCTCCACTGGGGGTATTAATAATAAATTGAATCTGTTTATTTTTGATCCAATCTATCACATGGGGACGACCTTCATGGAGTTTTAAAACCACTTCGACTCCTTCTATTCCGTTCTCTTCTAAAACTTTTTGAGTCCCAGACGTTGCCACGACTTTAAACCCTAACTCAACTAAATCTTTGACCACTGGAACCGTTAAAACTTTGTCCCGATCGCTCATAGAAACAAAGACAGTTCCTTCTATTGCTAAATCAACGCCGGCAGCAATTTCTGCTTTGGCAAACGCCTTACCAAAGTCTTCATCGATCCCCATTACTTCACCCGTAGAACGCATTTCTGGTCCTAATAAAGTGTCCGCACCGGGGAATTTTTGGAAGGGTAAAACTGCCTCTTTCACCGCAATATGACGGGGAACAAATTCTTCAGTTATTCCCAACTCTTCTAAGGTTTTTCCTGACATCACTAAAGAAGCAATTTTTGCCAAGGGCCGTCCCGTTGCTTTAGATACATAAGGAACCGTTCGAGACGCGCGGGGGTTCGCTTCTAAAATGTAAACTTGTTCCCCTTGAACTGCGTATTGAATGTTCATTAACCCCACTACTTTTAAACTGTTAGCAAGGTGAGTGGTCCAAGTACGAATAGTCTCAATAGCGTTAGTGGAAAGCGTGGTAAAAGGAACGGAACAAGCAGAGTCTCCAGA
>JAAUYB010005405.1_pt1 | contig 18654 bp, 15 predicted proteins | sample 7278071 | NCBI WGS metagenome assembly JAAUYB01 (sample SAMN14350121, study PRJNA611818) | marine sediment metagenome | isolation source: surface marine sediment (1.8m) | place: French Polynesia: Moorea | collected 2018-08
CTCCATTGCACACCTGTCTTTTCAACCCGGAAGTTTTGATTTTTTTTCTCGTAAACTATTCTTAGCTAGAAGGCTACCGGGGTACATCATAGAATTTGTAAACGTAATCCTCACAAAATTTTTGGCATAATATGCCAAAGAAACCATCAAAATGCCACTGATTCGATCAAAATATGCAGTCAAACAAGTTCGATTAACCCATTTGTGATTCATTTTTCCACGATCGCGGAAAAGACACTGTTAAATTCAAAAAATTAAGGTCCTCTAGATCCACAAGATACAGGCCCGTTTTTTCATTTTTCCACGATCGTGGAAAAAGTCTCAAAATTTTTCCACGATCGTGGAAAAATCAGGCCCCTTCGGAACACCTGCATAAAGGTGTCGCGGCGTGCATATTTCTCCGGGCCGAACCCGGTACGCTTATTTGACATGCAAACCATTCATGCGGAGTCAGGTGATCGGTGTGCGTGAAGAAAGAGTCATCCATATTTGCGGATTCGAGAGGCGATCACGGAGGCTCCGGCCTCTTTGGAATCGACACGCGACTTTGACGAGGTCCTACAACGAAAATGAATCTCCACGATCCCGTAAACAGTTTATAATGAAGTAGCGTCTTATCGATGAATGACGAGGTAACCATGAACCTCTCGAGGATGTCGGGACCCGTGCTGTTGGTCCTTTGTTTCTGCTTCGGCAATGCCCAAGACCAGATGCCGCCGTCACCGGTGGAATTTGTAACCGTAAGACAACACGCCGTGCAACCCGCGGTCAGCCTGACCGGCACGGTACGCGCTCGTAAAGCGGGCACCATGGCTTCCAGTGTCGCGGGCATCGTGGCGGAACGCCTGGTTGAAGAAGGCCGCTTCGTCAAACGCGGCCAGGTGCTGGTGCGCCTGAATGACGGCCCCAACAAACTGACCCTGAAAACCGCCGAGGCGGGCATCGAGGAGACCAGGGCGCGCCTGGCTCAAGCGCATTTGGATTTAAAGCGCACTCAGGATCTATTCAAAAAAGAAATCGCCACACAGGATAATTTGGATCGTGCGCGGACCGAGGTTTTGGCCCTGGAAAACTCGGTGAAACGGTTTACCGCTCAGGCAGCGGAAATCCGCGACCAGATCGACCGCATGACCATACGTTCTTCTATAGACGGCGTGGTGGTGACCCTGTATACCGAGGTCGGCTCCTGGCTGAACCCCGGCGGAGCGGTCGCCGATATTGCCTCCTTGGAGGAAATGGAGGTCCTGGTCCAGGTGCCGGAGCGCTATTTCTCCGTCTTTACCCGGCCTGCCGAGGCGCGGGTATCCCTGCCGGCCCTCGATTTGGAACTGGAAGCAGAGGCGCCGGTTTTGATTCCCCACCAAATCGGCACCGCCCGCACCTTCCCGGCGCGCATTCCTTTCAAAACTGCCGGAAGACTGGTTCCCGCGGGCATGCTGGCCGAGGTTCAGGTGACGGCGACCACCGGCGACGCCCGCTTGATCATCCCCAAAGACGGCATCGTCAATAACGGTGACGGCTTTTTCGTCTATACCATCGGCGAGGGCGAATCGGTGAACCCGGTGCCCGTCACCCCCGGCGAATCGGTCGGGCAATGGATTGCGGTCAGCGGCGCCATTCATGCCGGTGACCGCATTGTAACCCGAGGCAACGAACGCCTGATGCCCGGTCAGGTGGTCATGCCCAAAGAAGCGACTTACGAGTTACCCAAGCTATGATCGACAAGGCCATCCACTACCCCGTGACCACCGCGGTCGGCGTCCTGCTGGCTACCCTGTTCGGCGCCTTGTCGCTGATGAACATCCCCATCCAACTTATTCCCGAGGTGGTGGAACCCACCGTAACGGTTACTACCGCCTGGGCCGGCGCCAGCCCCGGCGAAGTGGAACGTGAGATCATCAACCGCCAGGAGAAATATCTCAAGAGCCTGCCGGGTTTGATCAAAATGAAAAGCTCCAGCATGGATAACTACGGCCAAATCACCATGAACTTCCAGACCGGCACCGATCTGGACGCCATGTTCGTACAGGTGGGCAATAAACTGGACCAGGTGGAATTCTTCCCGCCCGACGCCGAGCGGCCCGTCATCACGGGTGTCGATGTCAACGCCAGCGCCATGGCATGGATGATCCTCTCGGCAAAAGACCCCGAAACCTATGAGGGCGATGTCTCCGAGCTGTTGAGCTTCCTGGAAAATAACATTCTACCTTACTTCGAACGCGTACCCGGTGTGGCCCAGGTCAACCAATTCGGCGGCCGGCGGGACGAGGTTCACGTGATTGCCGACCCGGCGCGCATGGCCGCCATGGGCATCACCTACAACCAGCTGGCGGCGGCCCTGGAGTCGGAGAACCGCAATTACAGCGGCGGCGATTTCGCCGAGGGCAAGCGGCGCTACGTGGTGCGAACCCTGGGCGCCTATAACAGTGTGGAAGATGTCGAAGCCGTGGTCATTACGGTCCGCAACGGCGTCCCCGTTTACGTATCCGATGTGGCGACCGCCGAACTCTCCCACGAAAAACCGGGTGCTTATGTCATGGGCGGCCAGGGCACCACGATTGCCATGGCGGCCATTCGCCAAAGCGGCGCCAACGTCATCGACACCATGGAGAATTTCAAAGAAGCCCTGGCTACGGTCAACGAAGAACTCCTGGACCCTCGCGGCCTCGTTCTGAACCTGGTTTACGACGAGACCTCCTACATCATCAGCGCCATCGACCTGGTTCAACAGAGCCTGGCCTTGGGCGGCGTTTTAGCCATTGTCGTGCTGCTATTGTTCCTGCGAAGCGGTCGATCCACCCTGGTAGTTGCGGTCGCCATCCCTATCAGCGTCATCGCCACCTTCCTGATGATGAACCTGTTCCAGCGCACGTTGAATGTCATCAGCCTGGCCGGGATGGCTTTTGCCGTGGGCATGGTGGTGGACAACTCCATCGTGGTGCTTGAGAATATCTATCGCCACCTGCAAATGGGCAAGGAAAGCCGGGTCGCCGCGCTGGACGGCGCCCGGGAAGTCTGGGGCGCCGTACTGGCCAGCACCCTGACCACTATCGCCGTCTTCTTCCCGATCTTCTTCGTGGAGGAGGAGGCGGGTCAACTGTTCCGCGACATTGCCATTGCCATCAGTTGCGCGGTAGGACTCAGCCTGATTGTGGCGATTACCGTTATCCCAAGCTTCTCGGCGCGTATCTTGCGATCCGGCGAAGGCACCACCCAAAAGCACCTGAAAAACCTTATGGGTGTGGTCAGCATGGGTAATTGGTTCAGCAAACGCCTGACCTCCCTCGTCCATTGGGTGTGCGGCGGCCGACTCCGTGAACTGGGCGTGGTGGTCTTGCTGACCGGAACCGCCGTGTTGCTGAGTTGGCAGTTGATGCCGAAGGCCGAATACCTGCCCACCGGCAACCAGAACTTCATCTTCGGCGTAATCTTCCCGCCGCCGGGCTATTCCCTCGAAGAGTCCCGCGACATGGGCAAAATGTTCATCGAGGACTTCCGCCACATGATGGTCCCGGAAATCGACCCGGAGCTGCCGGGCGGCGGTATCGAGGAACTGTTCTTCGCCGCCCTGCCGGCCAACTCCTTCATGGGCGTGTCGGCGCGTGACCCGATGCGGGTGCGCGAATTGGCCGGGCCGGTGTTCTCCATCGGCGGCAAGATCCCGGGAACCTTCGCCTTTGCCCAACAAATGAGCATCTTCCAAAGCTCGGTCTCAGGCGGACGCGTCATCGACGTAGAGATCACCGGTCCCGACCTGCGCGAACTCATCGCCAGGGGGCAGCAGATCTTCGGGCAATCGATGGCGCTGATTCCGGGGGCTCAAGCGCAGCCCATTCCCAGCCTGGACCTGGGCAACCCGGAAATCAAAGTCCGCACCCACCGGCGCAAGGCCGCCGAACTGGGCGTTACCAACCGCGACCTGGGTTTTGCGGTCAGCGCCCTGATCGACGGCGCCAAAGCCACTGAATTCAGGTACGAGGGTCAGGATATCGATCTCAAGGTCAAGTCGCCCGGAAATATCGGTCACCGCACCCACCTGCTGGACGAACTCCCGGTGGCCACTCCCAGCGGCGAGGTAGTGACCTTATCCTCCCTGGCCGATATCCAATTGGAGTCGGGTCCCGTGCAAATCGAGCACCGCGAGCGGCAACGTGCCATCGTCATCCAGGTCAGTCCGCCGGAGGACATACCGCTCCAAGATGCCATGGACACCATTCAAACCAAGATTCTGGATCCGATGACGGAACAGGGACAATTCGGCGGCCTCTACCAGGCCCGGCTCAGCGGCACGGCCGACAAGTTGACGCAAACCTGGAAGGCGCTGGTCCAAAACTTCCTGCTGGCGATCATCATCACCTACCTGCTGCTCTCCGCCCTGTTCGAGAGTTTTCTCTATCCCTTCGTGATCATGTTCAGTGTTCCCCTGGCCGCATTGGGCGGCTTCCTCGGCCTGACGGGTATCAACCTGTTGTTCGGTTTCCAGGCCATGGACGTCCTGACCATGTTGGGTTTCATCATCCTGGTGGGTACGGTGGTCAACAACGCCATTCTGATCGTGCACCAGAGCCTCATCCACCTGAGAAGAGAAGGTATGGATGTTCGCCAGGCCATCACCGACGCCACACGGACAAGAGTGCGGCCTATCTTTATGAGCGTGTCCACCTCGGTCTTCGGCATGCTGCCGTTGGTGCTATTCCCGGGCGCCGGTTCGGAACTGTACCGCGGCTTGGGCAGCGTGGTGGTCGGCGGTCTGGTGGTGTCCACCATCTTCACCCTGTTCCTGGTTCCGGCATTGCTCAGCCTTACCCTGTCGTTTCGCGGCAGGTTCACCAAAGCAACGGCTTGATCCTTCCTGAGGACTTGGATGCTCATCGGCGATTGAAGATCCCCGGCTGATTCTTGGATTGAGCGGCCGGGACCACAAGAAACGAAATGGATTTCCTTACCTCCCCAAATGGAAAACCGGTGAATTCTGTCGAGATCCTTGATCCCCCAAATGGGAAACCAAAGAATTCTGTCGAGATCCTTGATCCCCTAAATGGGAAACCAAAGAATTCTGTCGAGATCCTTGATCCCCCAAATGGGAAACCAAAGAATTCTGTCGAGATCCTTGATCCCCCAAATGGGAAACCAAAGAATTCTGTCGAGATCCTTGATCCCCCAAATGGGAAACCAAAGAATTCTGTCCAATTCTTTGAATTTCCATTTCGTCTATCGAGGATTTCATGCGAGACGGTTCTGCCCCGGTTTCCTCAAATGACGCCCCTGTAATGATCTCGGTGCTATAATAATCGTATGAACGTTTTGCTGCTCGCCCTGATCGTGATAAGTGAACCCTTCAACTTGGAACCGCGCTCCGCGGAGACGCGTAAGTGGATTACTTTCCTGGAAGTTGAACGCGCCGATCAGACGCGCGCCGCCTTGCTCAACGCCCGGTTGTACGTTCCTAACTTCAAACGCGTCTTCAAGCAGGAAGGCGTTCCCGGGGATCTGGTCTGGTTGGCTTTGATTGAATCCGGGTTCCGGGTCGATCCCACCAGTCCCACCAAGGCCCAGGGCATGTTCCAGTTCAAGAAGGATACGGCCAGGGCGTTTGGGTTGAAGGTAACCCGACGTGTCGACCAGCGCAACAATCCCTATCTGGCCGCACGCACGGCGGCCCGTTATCTGGACTATCTCTACAAAAAGTTCGGAACCTGGGAGTTGGTGCTGGCCGCCTACAACCTGGGCGAGGGTGATTTACGCCGCGCCATGAAGCGTCACGGCGCCCGCACCTGGCTCCAGGTAAAGCCGTATGTTCGCAGGGACACGCGCGAATACGTGGGTAAGGTCAAAGCCGCGGCGGTGGTGGGCAATCGCTACCTGAGTCATTCCGGCCTGGAAAACCCGGAGAAGTTGAAGACCTATCTCGTGCGTAAAGGCGATACGTTGTACTCCATCGCCAGGAGTCTTCGCGTCGACCTGGAGCAGTTCAAAGCCCTTAACGGATTGCGCGACAACCATATCTACCCAGGCCAGGTTTTGCTGATCCCGGAAACATGAAAGCCCTTGATACGGGCGAACTTTTCCCGGTGTCCAAAAAAAATCGCATTCCGGACTTGAACACACGTTAGGAATCCGTTATATTACACGGGCTTGGGACGTGGAGGATGTAGCTCAGTTGGTAGAGCACCTGGTTGTGGCCCAGGAGGTCGCGGGTTCAAGCCCCGTCATTCTCCCCATCTCCGGCCCGTATCACGCAAGCGCGGAACATCGGCAGCGCGGCGCCCCGATTAGAAGCCATCGGGCTTGATCATTTCGGCCAACCTCTGTCGATCTGCCTTTTTCATTTTTTCCACGATCAGGTCGTAGGAGTTATCCACCATCTGCAAGATCTCGTGTCGGGGAATGGTGCCGTCGATCACCACCGTGTTCCAGTGCTTCTTACTCATATGATAACCGGGCGTCACCGCCGGGTAGGTCGCTCTTAAGACCTCGGCCAGGTCGGGATCGCATTTCAGGTTCACCCGCAACGGTTCTTCCGCCCATGGAACCAGGGCGTACATCTTCCCCAAGACCTTGAACACCGCCACCTCCGGGCCGAAGGGAAACTCTTCCGTGGTGCCGGGTTTGTTATGCAGGTATGTTTTCAGATCGTTCAGGTCCATGAGGGCCTCCGGGGAATTCCTACAATGCAGCGCTTGATTTTACACCGATTTGCTGATTTATTGGGAATCGTAGACATCATCCTTCTAAAACCATGAGTTACGTCGCCGAGGGACTTGTCCGGCTGGGCCAATTTCCTCAGCATGGGCCAATTGGCACATGCCGGCTTCCGAAGAGAAAGACGGGCCTTGTGCTCACGGATCGACGATCTCCGCTCATGCTCCCTATTTCCGCCGGCTCCGGAGGCGAAGACCTGAATGTCCGGCGTGATTCTTCCCGCCGCTCAAGTTGGTATCGTTTTTGTATCTTTATCTCCTGCTGAGATCGATTCGGTAGATCGGTAAACCGGCCTGGATTTCTCCCCGGCATAACGGAGTGTGTTTCATGCGATCTTCCCACTCGAATAAAAACCATGAGGCGGAGCCTGTTTTAGAATCGCTCCCCGATCTTGAAGGCGTGGTCATGATCACCGGCAGCTTCGGCTCCGGCAAGACGGAGGTTTCAGTCAATCTGGCCCTTCAACTGGCCGCCCTGGGCAGGCAGGTTCACCTGGTGGACCTGGACATTGTCAATCCCTACTTCCGCAGCCGTGAAGCCCAACGATTGCTGGAAGCCGGCGGCGTGCGGGTCGTGGTTCCCGCGGGCGCTCTGGCCTATGCCGATCTGCCCATCGTGCTGCCGGAGATTGCCGGTTTATGTCGCGCCAGACCCGGCAGAACCCACCTGTTCGACGTGGGCGGCGACGATTTGGGCGCAAGAGCCCTGGCCGCACTCCAAGGTCATATCGCGGGCGGGCCCTATGAGATGCTGATGGTGATCAACGCCAGGCGGCCTTTCACAAGCACCGTCGAAGGATGCCTGGCCATGCAGGTCCAAATCGAGGAGGCCGCGCGACTGAAGGTTACCGGCCTGCTGGTCAATACCCACCTCATGACCGAAACCACGCCCGAGATCGTACTGGACGGCCGGCGTTTGGCCGAGGAGGTCTCGGCCCGTAGCGGCCTGCCCATTCGCCTGACGGCAATCGCGGCCGAACTCGCCGCGGCCCCCGAACTGGGCCGCCTGGACGGACCGGTGCTTTGGCTGAAACGCCGTATGCTGCCGCCGTGGTTGGTAGAGAAAGACGAACTCGGACCCGCTCCGGCGAAACGCCCGACTCCGGTCGGCGTTCCCCGTTACCAGAATATCCAGCAGCAGACGGCCGCTTCGCGCTCAACCGAATCTTTATTGACGGATTCCGCCCCGGAATTCGACCGGGGGGTACCTGACACGGAATAAGGAGGCTTTTATGGGCAACATATCCATTGCCGAGACCCGTTGCAAGGGTTGTGGACGCTGCATCGCGGCCTGCCCCCGTGATCTGATAGAATTTTCCTCTGACCTCAACGACTTAGGCTACAACTACGTGGTGTTCAAAGGCAAACCGGAAGACTGTACGGGTTGCACCCTTTGCGCGGTAGCCTGCCCGGATCAAGGCGTCGAGGTCTGGAACCAAAAGGGCAAACAAACCTTTGTCAACACCTGCGGCCTCACCGAACGCATGACCCACTATTGCCCGGGTTGTACGCACGGGGTCATCCACCGCCTTACCGCCGAGGTTCTGGAAGAACTGGGGTTGTTGGGCCGCACCGTCGGCATCGCCCCGGTGGGTTGTTCCGTACTGGCCTACGAATACTTCAACTTCGACATGATCGAGGCGGCCCACGGCAGGGCTCCGGCGGTGGCCACGGGGGTCAAGCGCGCCCGGCCCGAATCCATCGTTTTCACCTATCAAGGCGACGGCGACCTGGCCTCCATCGGCGCGGCCGAGATCCTGCACACGGCCAACCGCGGCGAGAAGGTTACCGTGATCTTCGTCAACAACGCCATTTACGGCATGACCGGCGGTCAGATGGCGCCCACCACCATGCCCGGGCAGCACACCACCACCTCACCCTTCGGTCGCGATGTCAGTGACAGCGGTTATCCCATGCGCATGGCCGAGATCCTGGCCACGCTGGAAACGCCCGCATTCATTGCTCGCGGGTCGGTTCACACCGGCAAACAGGCGCTGAAAACCAAAAAGCTCATCAAGAAAGCGTTCGAACACCAGGCCGCCGATCGGTGCTTCAGCTTTGTGGAGATCCTGTCCACCTGTCCCACCAACTGGGGTCTCTCTCCCAATGAGGCCACCGACTGGCTGGAACAAAACATGATCCCCTATTACCCGCTGGGCACCGTCAAAGAGCCGGGCGGCGTATCGCCTCGGGTACCCACGGCGGGCTGAAGGAGGCAGACATGAAAGGTACGGAAACACTGATGGCCGGTTTCGGCGGTCAGGGGATGTTGCTGGCAGGTAAGATTTTGGCGCACGCGGCCATGGACTCCGGCTTGGAGGTCAGTTGGCTGCCCTCTTACGGACCCGAGATGCGCGGCGGTACGGCCAATGTCATCGTGTGTATCTCGCCGTCGCCCGTCGGATCGCCGCTCATCACCAACCCACGCGCCCTGCTGGCCATGAACCAGCCCTCGCTGGACAAATTCGCTCCCCGCGTCCGTCCGGGCGGCCTGATCATTATCAACCGCACGCTGATTAAAACCGGCACGGATCGACCGGATTGCGACATCATCTGGGTAGATTCCCGCAAGCTTGCCCGCGAAGCCGGCAACGATCGAGCCGCCAACCTGGTCATGCTGGGCGCCTACGTGGGTTATAGCCGCGTGGTGCCGGCCGAGGCCGTCGAGGCGGCCGTCGAGCGAGAATTCACGGGTAGAAAAGCGAAGCATATTCCCACCAACATCGCTGCCTTTCGCGCGGGCCTGGGTCTGGGCCGCGCGGCGGTCAAGGCGGCTTGATCGATCGATCCGAGGAGGCATTACATGGCGAAAGTATTGATGAAAGGAAACGAGGCGTTAGGAGAGGCTGCCATTCGCGCGGGTTGTGTCCACTTTTTCGGTTATCCCATCACGCCGCAGACCGAAGTGCCGGAATACCTGGTCAAGCGCCTGCCGGAAGTAGGCGGCCGCTTTGTACAAGCCGAAAGCGAGGTGGCGTCCATCAACATGGTTCTCGGCGCGGCCGCGGCGGGCGTGCGTTGCATGACCTCGTCCTCTTCGCCCGGCATCAGCCTGATGGCCGAGGGTATAAGCTATATCGCCGCCTGCGAACTGCCCTGCGTGATCATCAACATCATGCGCGCCGGTCCGGGTCTGGGTGGTATTCTGCCCGCCCAAAGCGATTATCTACAGGCCACCAAGGGGCACGGTCACGGCGATTACCAGGTATTGGTCCTGGCCCCGTCATCGGTCCAGGAGGCGGTCGACCTGATGACGGCAGCCTTCGATCTGGCCGAAAAGTACCGCAATCCCGTGATGGTTTGCGCCGACGGCATGATCGGTCAGATGATGGAGCCGGTGTCCTTCCCCACCAAGGGCCGAGGCGAGCCGATGCCTCCCAACGATTGGGCGGTGACGGGCTGCGAGGGCCGTAAGCGCCGCGTGGTCAACTCCCTCTACCTGGACCCGCTGGCACTGAACGGGCACAACCTTAAAATGGCCGAAAAATACGCACGCGCCGCTCGTGAAGATGTCCGCTGGGAACTCTACAACGGCGACAAACCCTACGATCTGCTGCTTACCGCCTTCGGCACCATGGCGCGCATCTGCAAGACTGCCGTCGACGAGGTACGCGAGGAAGGTATGAACGTGGCACTGTTCCGGCCGATTACGCTCAATCCCTTCCCCTACGACGCCTGCCGCGCCGCCATGGACAAGGCTCGGAGCAACGCGACCGTGCTGAACGTGGAGATGAGCATGGGTCAGTTGCTCTATGACATTCGCCTGGCCGCCGAGGGAAGTCGTCAAATCGAATTCCTGGGCTCCGCCGGCGGGATAGTTCCCTCGCCCGACGAGGTCGCCCAAAAAATCCGCAACCTGTTGAAGCCCGCCCACGCTCGGGCGTCCTGAATCACAAAAGTAGCGCTTAGCAACCGCCTTCAAGCCGTTTCGACGAGAGTCAAGCCGGGGAAGTTTCAACCCGGCTTGCGGAGGGGCGGTTGCCCTGCGTTTCTACCAGCCGTAGGCCATCGATTCCTTGAAGGCAATCTCGAAAGAATCGAACCAGGCGGCCTTCAAGCCCATCCCCATCATATCGCCCGACAAAAAGACCAGCCCCCAGGGATGCGACGGTCCGAAACCCTGGTTGCAATAGGCAATCCCGGAATTGGTCATATGGTGGGCCATAACGGTCCAACAGGGATAGGTACGGCGCTCCTCGCCGTAGTCCCACTCGCGTTCCACGCGATGCGGCGTGATCAACAAAGGACGGATCTGATGTATCAGAGAGGCATCGCTGATGCTCTTCAACTCATTGTCTAACAGGGATTGAACTTCGGATTGAGATAGATTCATGAATGTAACTCCTTAACTTTCCAATGCACTGCTTTCCTTGGATCGCGGCTCCGGTTACCCGGCAATGGTGAGACAGCCTGCCGCCGGGACCCTCACGCGGCGGGATCACAAAGACGTTCTTTGCTCCTAGGTCCAACATTATACGTAAGTAACCCGGAAATTAGTGTTTAGAATTTAATGGATGGGACAAAAAAGTGACCGGTGTTCCATAAGCACAACCCGAAAACGCTTGTTTTTATTCGGCGCATCTTCCAGAATAACGCCATGAACGGCAAGACCGTCTTCCGCATTGCGGCCCGTGAACTGGTTGCCTTTGCCTTGCGTTCCGGCGATTTACACCGCCGTCGCTTCGGTTCATTGTCGGCCGTGGAAGGCATCATCGGCCACCAGAAGGTGCAGCGGGCTCGCGGCGAGTCCTATAAAGCCGAGGTCTCCGTTCGCCACACCCACGAACTGGATCACGTCGTCCTGGAGATCAGCGGCCGCATCGACGGCCTCTTCGAGGGCGAGGAGATCACCGTCGAAGAGATCAAGACCACCCGGCTGCCCTTCGACGAAATCGGCGAACACGCCCGCGCCCTGCATCTAAGCCAGGGCAAGTTGTACGCTTACATGGTCGCGCATGAACGGGACCTGAAGGTGATTTGGGTACAGCTGACCTATCTGAATGTGGATGATCACACCACCAACATCACCAGACACCGCTTCGAAAGACAACAGCTTGACGATTTCTTCGCACACATCGCGTCCGCTTTCCTCAGTTGGGTCACCGTGCGAGCCGCCTGGCTCCAGGAGCGCGATGCGACACTGCAAGACCTGCCGTTTCCCTTCGACGCCTTTCGTCCCGGTCAGCGCCGATTCGCCGCCGAGGTGTTTCGCGCCGTCGCCGCGGGCCGCCGCCTGTTCGCCCAGGCGCCCACCGGTATCGGCAAAACCATGGGCGCGCTCTATCCGGCCCTCAAGGCGCTGGGTGAAGGCAAATACCGGAAACTGTTCTTCCTCACCGCCAAAACCATGGGCGCCCAGGTCGCCGCCTCAGGACTTGCCGCCATGCGGACCAAGGGCCTGAAGCTGAAAGCCGTCCACCTGACCGCTCGCGACAAGATCTGTTTCGAAGCGCCCTGCGACCCTGAGGAATGCCCCTTCGCCCTGGGTTTCTACGACCGGCTGCGCGCCGCACTGGACGAATTGTTCACCCACGACCAGATGGACCGGGCGACCATCGAAGCGGTGGCGCGCACGCATACGGTTTGCCCCTTCGAGCTGTCGCTGGAGGCCTCAAGCTGGTGCGACCTGGTGGTCTGCGACTACAACTACGCCTTCGACCCGGGCGCGCATCTCCACCGCTTCTTCGAGGAGAAGGGCGATTACGTCCTGTTGATCGACGAGGCCCACAACCTGGTCGACCGCGCCCGAGGCATGTATTCAGCGGCCCTGACCAAACGAGACACCCTGGCTTTGCGACGCACGGTAGAGCCCCTCTCCCGCAAGGTCGCCCTTGGTCTCAAGGCCGTCAATCGCTGGTTCCTGGCCGTGCGCAAGGAGATGGAGGACGAAACCGAACGAGTGGCCCGCGAGGTTCCCGCCAAATTACTGCCCGTGCTCCACCGCTTCTGCGCCGCCTGCGAGGAGTTTTTTGCAGAACCCGCCGCCGAACCGCCGCCGCAGGAACTGATGGATTACTATTTCGAAGCGCGGCGCTTCATTCGCACCGCCGAATTCTTCGACGAGGATTTTCGGGCCATCCTGCGCCGGGAACGCAAGGAAATGACCATCAAGCTGTACAACCTGGACCCGGCCAAAAGACTGGACGCCACCCTTAAGAAATGCACCAACGCCGTCTTCTTCTCGGCAACCCTGACGCCCTTCGCCTACTACGCCCGCCTGTTGGGCGGCAACCCCGAGAGCGGCCTGCTGCGGCTGCCGTCGCCCTTCCCGCCCGAAAACCTGAACCTGCTGATCGCCCCCTACATCGCCACCCGCTACCGCGCCCGCGAGGGCAGCCGACGGCCCTTGAGCCGACTCATCGCCGAAGTTACGAGCGCGAGAACGGGCAATTACCTGGTCTATTTCCCCAGCTACGCCTACCTGGCCTCCGTCTACGAGGTTTTTCAGGAGGAATACCCGCACGTGAATTCCCTGGTGCAAGATCGGCGCATGGACGATGCGGCCCGGGACGACTTCCTGAAACGCTTCGATCAACCGGGCGAGGAAACCCTGGTGGGCTGGGCCGTCATGGGCGGCGCCTTCGGCGAGGGCATCGACCTGACCGGCGACCGGCTCATCGGCGTGGTGGTAGTGGGCGTGGGCCTGCCGCAAGTCTGTCTGGAACGCGACCTGATCCGCGCCCACTTCCAAGCCGCCGGAGAGGACGGCTTCGCTTTTGCCTACCAATACCCGGGCCTGAACCGCGTCCTCCAAACCGCGGGCCGAGTCATCCGTTCGGAAGAAGACCGGGGGGTGGTCTGCCTGGTAGACGACCGCTTCGCCCAAAGCCGCTACCGAGCCCTATTCCCCCCGGAATGGCAACCCGAATACGTAGGAAACGACAAGGCCCTGGCCAAAGCCCTAACCACCTTCTGGACATAGGAAGCCCCCTGGGCGCAAGCCGAGAATCGCCCTCCGGGCGAGGCGAGGCGAAAAACCCTGGGCGCGCACGCATCCTGCGTGCATTTCCAGACGGTTGCATTAGAATGACCGTAGGTTATGAATGGATCCCGGCAGTTGCAATGAGCGCTTACTCCCTCGCGCTCCGCGTCCTTGCAAGCGGGTGCCCATACACGCCCCGGGGCCCAAAATCCCGGCTTGGCTGAGGGCAGCCGAGGTATAGCAAAGGCGTGAAGAAGGTTATGCGCGCTTTACAACTTCCCGGCTTTATTCATGACCCACGGTCATTCTAATGCAACCGTCTGGAAATGCACGCAGGATGCGTGCGCGCCCAGGGGGGATACACCCCCTTTCTATCCAAGCCGAGAATCGCCCGGGTTAAGGCCATATTTCCGGCCGCATCCCCTGAGGAACATGGTAATCTTGTCGATGCTTCAGGGAGAGAATCACCGGAACCGGACCGAGTTTTCCAGACCCGGTCGGAACACTAATGGGAGGCACCATGCAACTGCACGGATCTTACACATCGCCTTACGTACGACACTGCCGTATGGCCCTGAGCCAGGAGGGCTTTGACTTTGAATTCGTGGCCACGGATTTCACCCAAAGCAACCAACAATCACCGACCAGGCGCGTCCCCTTCCTCCACGACGGCGACCTGTTCCTGACGGATTCTACGGCCATTCTGTTTCACATCCGGCAAAAGGCGGGCAAGCCCCTCTTCCAAGATGCGGCGCAGTGTAACCGCTACTGCATGGTCAACACGGTCATGGACACGGGCGTGAACATCTTCTTATTAGAGCGCGACGGCATCACCGATTCGCCCTACATCCAGCGCCAAAAAGCCCGCGTGGACAGCGGTTTCGAGGCCCTGGCCGCCTTCGCCGCCGACTGGGACGGTTCCTGGGACGATTCCTGGATCCGCATGGCCTGCCTGCTGGCCTGGGTCAACTTCCGCAAGCGCTACGATATCAGCGGCTACGACAGCCTGGTAGCCCTTCTGGCAGCAGCGGACGACCTACCCTTCTTCACCGAAACAACCCCGCCGGAATCCTGATCCAGGTCGTCTCATCGATGCATCGGTAATCTACAAGGCATGTTATGTTAGTTGTCGATTCGGCCCGATGACGTTAAGATGAACACGGCATTTGCCTCGAAGGAATCAGGATATGTTGGTCCGCATAGAATTGGAGCATTTCAAAAGCTTTGCGCAACAAGGGGTCGACCTGGCCCCGTTGACGCTCCTTGTCGGACCCAACGCCTCGGGCAAAAGCAACCTCTTGGAAGCGGTCGGCTTCATTCATGGACTGGCCCTGGGTAATGCCGTCCATTTCCCCGCCACGGCCGCGCATATCCGAGGCAGTGTCACCGACGTATTTCAAGCCGGGTTCAATACAGCTTCCGTAAAGACCTGCTGGCAACATGACGCCCGTATGGTTTCACACGAACTGGGTCTTGCGCACGACGGCCAAAACCAAACGGCCGTTACCCGCGAAACCCTGAGCGCGGGCGGCAAGCCGTTGGCTTGGAAAGATGACAAGGCTCCTTCTCAGGCAGCCGCGTTTAAGGTCGATGTGGGAAACGGCAGTAAGGTGTCCTATGCTTATCCCGCGTACCACAGCTTCTTGCCGAACTTAGGTGTGGTCATGGCTACCGCTGAGGGTGTTGCTGAAACCAGAGCAGCTTGGGAAGTCGTTGCCGGAGCATTGATCGGAAAGGTTCATCACTTCATCATCGACGCTTCAGGGGCCAGGGGTTATGCACCGAAAGACCAAACTATTTTGTTGGTCAACGGAGGCAACCTGTCGTCAGTGATCTTCCATCTTTGCAACACGGGCGGCAAAGCCGATCTATTGGACTGGCTTCAGGAGTTGTGTGCGCCGGAATTGCAAGACCTGGATTTTATGGTGACCGAGCGCGATGTCATGCTGGTCCTGGTCGAGAAAGACGGCGTCCGCATTCCGGCAAGCATTCTTTCAGACGGTACGTTGCGATTTCTCAGCCTGTTGACCGCTCTTTATACCGTGCCCGATGACAGTATCTTGCTCATTGAAGAGATTGAAATGGGCCTGCATCCCAAACGCATCTACCTGCTGAGCGAACTGCTGGAAAATTTTGTTCGCGAAAAGAATCTTCAAATCATCGCCACCACGCACTCGCCGATCACACTCGACGAATGTACAGGGGAAACCCTTGGGAACGCTGTCGCTTTCGGCCGTTTTCCCGATGTGCCCGGCACTGTGATGAAACGCCTGAAGGACCTGCCCAAATTCGATGAACTTGTGGCGAAACGGGGGATCGGCGACCTGTTCAGGACGGGTTGGTTGGAGCGCGCTCTTTGAAAGTCATGATCATCCCTGAAGATCCAACCTATGATCAGTACATCCTCAAACCCATCGTCACCCAAATCCTGACCGACCTGGGTAAACCGAACGCCCGCGTAGAGGTGCTCCGCGAGCCTCACCTAAACGGTGTTTCCGCGGCCCTCGACGCAAAGATCATCGAGAAAATCGTCGCCGATAACCCCATGATCGATCTCTTTTTATTGATGGTGGATCGAGATTGCAACAAGCCGAACCACAATGAGAACCGCGCTGCCAAACGCGAAAGCGAACACGAGCCGTTGCTCGCCTGCGTTGCCGTTGAAGAAGTCGAGGTCTGGCTTTTGGCGCTTCACCGTAGCGAGCTGAACACGCCCTGGCGGGAAATCCGCGCCCATTGCCACCCGAAAGAGACCTGGTGCGACGGCTTCCTGGCAGAAAAAGGATGGGGCAAATCGCCGGGTCGCGGACGCAAACGGGCCATGAGCCCCTTGGGCAAACAATGGCCGGGACTGTTGCAGGTCTGCCCGGAGTTGACCGAGTTCAAGAAAAAAATGGCCAAACACCTGGCATCCTAATTAGGACCGCAAAGGAACCGGCTCTTGGATCTACTCCAAGGCGCACTCTATGGTTCACTATCACTATAAGCTGACAGCAAATAAATAAGCGGGCTGCCTCGCCATTTTCCGGCGCTGAAGGTGTTCCACAAACCAATCCGGGGCAAGGCTCCGGGTAACCCGCCTCCGTTCCCGGAAAAAGGACTACCCACGTCAGCAAATGAAGCTCCATTCCCGAGCACCGGTATTGTAGAATCCCAAAACACAACATCCACCCCGAACATCCCGCCTGAAAATGTCAAAACCGGCGTTTTCCAGACAAAATCGAGGCAGGTTAAATTCGTAAAGGGTGCATCGAACCCCGAGATGAGAACCGAACCCGGAAGTTTTCACAACCTGGCGCTCGAAAAAGACCCCGCCGAAAGACGACCGGGAGGTCCCATTCTCGGAAAAACAACCGGGGTTGGCAATTCATTGAGCCCATTTCCGGGATTGGAACCACCTCACCGCCGGCAAGGTAGCACCAATCCCGAGAACAGGACCACCTTGTGGGTCTGAAACCAGTCTCATTCCCAAGAACGGAACCGGTATCGCGACGCTCGAGGATACCTGTTCCCGGGTAAAGTCCCCCATTATCGTTCAAAAACAGGGCTTTTAGCCGTTAAGGTTGATAATTTACGAGGCAATTCGTCACTTAACAATCCAGAAGATTGTTTTCGCCCAAAAAGTTGAAAAATCTTTCGATTTTGTTCGAGCATGAGCGGGCCGGCTGCAACCTGATTCATACGGACACGGCACAGCTCGACTTCCTCCGACTTTCACGAGTTCCTGCCCGAACCGGTTCGTCCCTTTTAAGGATTCGCACGTATGTATATAATGATAAGAACGCGCGCCGGGCTCTTTTCTTGCCGGGCTCGGTTAATTCTTCTTGCTTCTACATCGGGCTTTCACTATACTTACGCGTTGGCCTGGTAGGGGCTTGTTAGAATTGCGTTTCCAAAACATCAGGAGTCTAGTGAATGGCAAATCACAAATCTGCATTGAAGAAATCGAAACAGGATCTGGTACGCCGCAGCCGCAACCGCGCCGGCAAGAGCCGTCTGCGCACCGCCCTGAAAAAATACCGCGCCGCGCTCGCCGGCGGCGAGAACTGCACCGACAAACTGCCCGGTCTGGTTTCCCTCATCGACACTTCCGCCAAGAAAGGTTTCATCCACCGCAATACGGCCAACCGTTTGAAGTCCAAGCTCTCCAAGCAAACCCTCAGCTCCTAAACACCGGGTCTATCATTTCCCCGTGACAAGGGAGGACGGCACGCCAGATGGCTAAGCGTAGTTTCGTTCATCGTGTCCTTTTTTGGACCTTCCTTGCCGGGGTGTCCGGTTTGTTTTTGATTTTGGGCGGCGCCGCTGCTACCTGGATCACCATCAAGTCGCAGATTCAGGGCAAGGTGGTGGAAGTGCCCTTCCTGTTCAACCTCAGCGAAAAGGAAGCGCGGCAAACCATCGCCGGTTTGAACCTCACCCTGCTGGTCAACGAAGAAGCCGTCCCGGATAACATCGTGGAAAAAGGCAAGATCCTGTTGCAAGTTCCGCGAGAAGGCGAAAAGATCAAGGCCGGCCGGAGCGTGCACGTCACGCTTTCATCGGGCCCCGCCGTCAAAACGATTCCACAACTGGAAGGCGAAACCTTGAGTTTCGCGCGCACGCTGCTGAAGGAAGTGGACACCGACGCGAAGATTATTTCACGCATTCCGTTCAAGGGCCGCACCAAGGGCCGCGTCCTCAGCCAGTGGCCCAAGGACGGGGAAGAAATCGGGCTTCGCCAGGGCGCTTCGCTGCTGGTGGCGGACGGGGAGCCCATGCCCTTTTACGTGATGCCGGACCTTACGGGCAAAGATTACTTGGGCGTCAAGGCATTTCTGGACAAGGTCGGCCTGCGTCATGTGGCAAAATACAAGACAGAGGACGAAGATCTGGGCCAGTTGGTACTGGGCCAGACACCGAAGGCCGGTTATCCGGTCAACCGGGCCAAAACCATCACCTTAACGGTCAACAAGGATTTTTAGGATGTTCAAGCTTGCTCCTTCCCTACTCGCCGCGGATTTTTGGAACCTGGGCCCCCAGGTGGAAGAG
>JAAUYB010087912.1_pt1 | contig 18650 bp, 15 predicted proteins | sample 7278071 | NCBI WGS metagenome assembly JAAUYB01 (sample SAMN14350121, study PRJNA611818) | marine sediment metagenome | isolation source: surface marine sediment (1.8m) | place: French Polynesia: Moorea | collected 2018-08
GCCGACGCGCAGGGTTAAGCGGGACACGGGCGCCTTCTTTTGGTTACTTTTCTTATGTGCATAAGAAAAGTAACAATAGATTTATCATCCCCAATCGGTAGAACTTGTCCGTGGCCTCCTCTTTAGGTGGAAGGCTTCGATCATAACGAACCACCGATCCCGACACGGATCGTTACCGTGCAACAGGCTTTATCTCCTTGGCCCAGCGATCGATCAGATGCGAGCGCATTTCCTCGGAGCCGAACTTGACGAAATCGTAGTCGATGAGCTTGACCTGATCGAGCCGGATGGCTTCCTTGGGCACCTTGGCATTCACATTGGTGGGCACCTGGAACATCTTGACGCGCTGGGGCACCTCCTGGCCTTCGGCGCTCAGCATGAAGTCGACGAATAACTTGGCGTTGTCCATATTGCGGGCGCCCTTGATGATGCTCAGTCCCCCGATTTCATAACCAGTGCCCTCGGAGGGGACCACCAGTTCCAGCGGAAATCCATTGGATTTCTGGAGCGCATGATCATGCAGAAAACCGATGCCGATCATGGTTTCGCCGCGGGCGGCGGCTTTGCCCGGCGCCGAGCCGGATTTGGTGTACTGATTGACGTTCTGGTGCAGTTTGGCCAGGTATTTGAACGCGTCTTCTTCACCCTTGAGCTGCACCATGGTGGCCAGAACCGTATAGGCCGTGCCCGAACTCTGCGGACTGGCCACCTGAATCATGCCCTTGTATTCGGGTTTGGTGAGGTCCTCCCAGGACCGCGGCATGGGAAGGTTCTTTTCCTTGAGAACGTCGGCGTTCACCGAATAGCCCAAAACGCCGGCATACACCCCGGCGCTGTGGTGCTGCTTGCTGGTGGCCGGGTTCCGGAACTCCTCGCCGATCTCCTTGAGCATGGGTGACGCGTAGGGTTCCAGCAGACCGTTGACGCCGGCCTGGGAGTGGGGGTCCAGCGTGCCAGCATACCACACGTCCCCCTTGGGGTTGTCCTTCTCGGCCAGGATCTTGGCGTAGGTGGAGCCCGAACCGGATCGTGTCATCTGAACCTTGACGTCATATTTTTCGGCGAAGGCGTCGGCCACCGCCTGGCAGGCAAACGGCTCGTTGGAGCAATACACCACCAGACGGCCTTTGGCGAATGCGCTGGATGCGGAAAGCGCGATAAACATTAAAACGGTCCACATGCATAAACGTTTCATGATCCACCCCTTTCATTTTACGCGGTTTATGATGGTTTTACCGGTCCGCCGTTTGGCGGGCCCTCGTTGAAGACCAGACGGAACATGAATCCATGTAGGCCGACCGAACTTATCCGCCGGCCGTGCTCACCAGATAGAACCCCAGGAGCATCACCGCCGATGTCAGAAGACGGCGGCCACCGTAAGGTTCTTTCAATTGGCGCCACCCCACGATGACCGCCAGCAACACGCTTGATTGCCGCAGACTGACGATGTAGCTTACCGGGCTGGTCTGCATGACATGCAGAATAAGGCTGTAGGAAGACATCGCACCCACCGCCGCCACAATGATTTGCCGCCACTGTGCGCCCCAGACCGCTTTGAGGTTGAGCTTGCGCGTCGTGGCCATATACCCCCCGAAAAGCAAATAACAGAAGATGACCTGCAGCATGAAAAAAAAGGGACCCCGCAGGGGCGGTGCAATGGCGTCCACGTCGGCAAGTGTAACCATGGCCGCTTTGTCCACGAGCGAGTAGGCCACGACGGCCCCCAGCGTGACAAAGGCCCAGATGGCGTCCTTTTTGACGACCGCGCGGCTGAAATTGCGCAACGCGGACCGGCTGTCGCCCCGGAACTGGAGGGCCAGCATGCCTAGGACCACGATGACGATGCCGATGCCGCCGCGCATGGAAATGGTTTCGCCAATGATCAGAAACGCCGCCACCGGTACCAAGGCCGGGGCGGAGCGGGCAATCGGATAGACATAGGATATGTCCCCGCTTTCGTAGGCCTTGCTCAAGGCCAGGATGTAGACCCCGTGAAACAGGCCGGAGATCAGCACATATTTCCATAGTGCTGCCGGTATGGCCCCCAGCGGCATGGCGGCAAGGCCGACGACCGCCACGGATGCCATGGTGATGCCTTTCAACAGGGAGAAAACAGCTGGATCCTCGCTCGACTTGGTCAGAAAATTCCAGCCGACGTGTATCGCCGCCGAAAGCAAAATGAGTAAAATCGAACTGGACGACATTTCCTTTTCTCAAACCGCTGCGGCCCCTCATCCTCCCCCGATTATTGAACCGGCCGGTTACCGACGGCGACCGCGTCGCGGTTCAGCCTCAATTGGGGGCCGCTTAAAGTTTCGCACTTCTTCCCGAGTTGTTCGTGGCCGTCATTTCAGGACAAAACCGCCGCCAGCAGTCGATAGACCGTAAAGGATGTGACGGCCGCCAGGCAGGGGGTCAGCACCCACCCGACCAGGATGGTTATAAGCGTTTTTTTACTGATGGTGCGTGCGCCCTTAACCAGCCCGACCCCCACGACCGCGCCGACGATCGCCGAGGAAGTCGATACGGGAATGCCCCAGAGGGAGAAAAGGTGCATGCCGGCCGCGGAAGCGGTCTGGGCCACAAAGGCCCCGCGAACATCCAGGGGGGTTATGCCCTTTCCGACGGTGTCGGCGACTTTGCGGCCATAGGTAATGGCGCCGGCGGCGATGGCGCCCCCACCCAGCGCCAGCAGCCAAATGGGTGGAAACAGCCCCAGGCTGGAAATGGGTCCCACAGCGTTGCCGGCGTTGTTGGCCCCCATGGAATAGGCGACATAGCACCCGGACAAGATCGCCAGCCCCCCCATGACTTGCTGGACAATCAGAATGCTCACCTGGATTCTGGCGAGAATTACAGCGATAAGCCTAGAAAGCGCATAGGCAAGGGCCATGACCATCATGGGGCAGATGACCCAGCTGCCGGCAATGGTCCAGAATTTGGTAGTGTTGATGGGGGCATTCACGGCCAGACCGATGCCAACCACGCCGCCGACGATGGCCTGGGAAGTCGAAGTGGGGATGCGCTTGAAAGTTGCCAGGGTCACGAAGATGCCCGAGCATACCAGCGCGACACAAACGGCCAGGAAATCGAGCTCCTGGTAGACGATCCCCTTGCCGATCGTTTTCATGACGTGCTGCCCCTGCAACAGGGCGCCCAGAATCGCGAATAGCGCCACGATCAGGACAGCCCGCGAAAAGGGCAGCAATCCGGCCCCGACGGTCGTACCGATGCAGTTGGCGGTGTCGTTGGCACCGATATTCCAGCCGACGTAGGCGCCGGCCAGCAATAATATGACCATCATCGGTTCGATGGGGCCCTCCCGTTGGTTGTATCGACACCGCCCACGCCCCTGCGGGCCGGGTCATTCCACGAGCTTGATCACCTGTTCCGGGTTCAGATAGATGGCTACGGGGGCGCCTTCGGGGAAAGCCTCGGCGCCTCGCTGATGGGCTTTGTCGACCAGCACGAAATGCCGACCGACTTTCACACGATAGCGGATAATGCTGCCCAGAAATTCTTTGTGGTCCACCGTGCCTTCCAGACGCGTGGCGCCATTTGGCGGTTTGGCCGCTTGGCGCCGAATGGTCAAGTTCTGCGGGCGGAAGACGATGCTGGCCGATCCCGCGGATTGGCCGTTGATCGGCACCTTTACGGATGCGTCGGATGAGTGGAAATACACCTGACCGTCTGCTTCGACGAGCGCGCCATCGATCACGTTGGCAACCCCGAGAAACTTGGCCACAAAAAGATTGGCGGGGTTGTCGTAGAGTTCGATCGGGCTTCCGATCTGCTGAACGATGCCGTCGTTGATCACGGCGATCCGATCGGAGGTGGTATTGGCCTCCTCCTGGTCGTGGGTGACGAAAATCGTGGTCAGGGACAACTTGCGCTGCAGTTGACGCAGTTCCAGCCGCATCTGGACTCGCAGCTTGGCATCCAGATTGGAAAGCGGCTCGTCGAGCAGTAGAACCTTGGGCTCGATCACGATGGTGCGGGCCAGTGCAACCCGCTGCTGCTGCCCGCCCGAAAGTTGGTTCGGCCGTCGCTCCGACAGGGCCAGGAGTCCCACCAGATCCAGGGCCTGGTCCACCCGCCGGTTGATCTCGCGGCGTGGCAGGCGGCGCTCCTCCAGGCCGAAGGCCACGTTCTTGCGGACGGTCATGTGCGGCCAGAGCGCATAGCTCTGAAACACCATGCCGAGTTCGCGCCTCCAGGGCGGCAGGTGCGAAACCTCCTGCTCCCCGATGATCACCTTGCCGGATTGGGCCGCTTCGAAACCGGCGATCAGCCGCAGCAGGGTTGTCTTGCCGCAGCCCGAAGGCCCCAGGAATGCGAAGAATTCACCGGATTCGATCTCGAGGTTGATCCCCTTGAGCACGTGGGTCTTGCCAAAGGAGAGATTGATGTCCTCCAGCCGCACCCCGCGCGACGATCCGACGCCTTGCTGTGGTTGGGATTGATTCATCTTCACCGATTCCTCTGATTCATGTGGCCGGCTCCAGACCGTATTTCTTCTGACGCCGGTCGATAACGATGTGCGAAATGAGCGTACACAGACCGACCACCAAAACGGCCACCATCCCCAGGGCGGCGCCGGGACCGCGACCCGCCGCGCTCTGCATGTAGACATAGATGCCGTAGGCCAGCGGGCCATCCGAATTTTCGGCCACCAGCATGAGGGTCATCCCCAGTTCGACGGCCGCCGTCGCAAAACTGGTGACGAATCCCGCCAGAATGCCGCCGCCCATCAGGGGGATCACGATCTTGCGCACGGAGGCCAGTTTGCTGGCCCCCAGATTTTCGGCCGATTCTTCCAGAGAGACGCTCACCTGCTGGAGCGCGGCCGTGCAGGCCCGCAAGGCGTACGGCAGCCGGCGGACAGAAAGGGCCAGGACGATGGCCACCCACCAGGTCGCCATGGGCTGATTTTCCAACCAGGGAACCTGGTAGCCGTAGAAGGTCCGCAGATAGCCGATCCCGATCACCAGGCCCGGGATGGCCACGGCCGACATGGCGATATAGTCGAGCCATTCACGCCCGAACATCTTGGTGCGCAGGGCCAGATAGGCGATGGACGTGCCCAGAACGACATCGATGGTCGCGGCCAGGGCCGAGTAGAGAACGGTATTGGTCATGTACTCGGGGGTTTCGGCAAAAATGGCGGCGAAATGATTCAGGGTGAAGGCATCCGGCAGCACGCTGAAGGACCAGATGGTGCCCAGCGACAGCAAGGTCAGTCCAAAATGCGGGGCCAGCACAAGCGCCATGATGGCCAGGATGATCCCCCAGGCCATGGTTTTCTCCCAGGGGCGCATGCGCCGTTTGGCCAGGCCGCCGCCGCCTTTTTGAACCGTCGCATACTCCTTGCCTTTCAACATCCGCATGGCCATCCACATGGATGAAAGGGCAATCACCACCAGAATGACCGAAATCACGTATCCCATGGGGTCCTTGATGCCGATGGAAGCGATGCGCAGGTAGGCCTGGGGGGCCAGCATGTTATTGACGTTGAGCAAGAGCGGCGTTCCCAGATCGTCGAAGACTTTCAGGAACACCAGGGAGGCGCCGGCCATGTAGCCGGGCATCGCCAGGGGCAGCACGATGCGGCGAAACAGCCGCAGGCCGGAGCAGCCGAGGTTCTGCGCCGACTCTTCCATGGAGCGATCGATATTCTGCAGCGCGGCGGAGAGATTGATCAGGATAAAGGGGAAATAGTGCAGGCTCTCGACGAAAATGACCCCGTTGAGTCCTTCCATCAGAGGAATCGTAATGCCGAACCAGTCGTCGAGCAGCAGATTGATGCTGCCGTTGCGGCCGAAGAGCATCATCATCGCGACGGCCCCCACGAAGGGAGGCATGATCAGGGGGATGATCCCCAGGCTCTGGATGATGACGGCGCCCTTGAACTCGAACCGCGATGTGAAATAGGCCAGGGGCATGGAAAACAGGGAGGCCACCACAACCGACATCACGCCGACATAAAGCGAGTTCCAGAAGGATTCGCGAAACAGCGCGGTGCTGAAGAAGTCTTTGAAATTGAGCAGGGTAAACTCGCCGGTCGTGGCATCCATGAAGGCCACGAAAACCACCTTGACCACCGGAATGATGAGGAATAGCAGCAGAAACAAAAAAATCAGCGCCATGAGCGCCGTTTGGCCCGGATGCTTGCGATACTCGGAAAAAACCACGCGCCTTACCCCTTTCCCGTCAACCGGCAATTGGCTCGGATGCGGCCCGGCATTCGATGGTCGGAAACGCCCGATACCCGGCCGCGCCACGGGACGGCGCAGGCCGGGCGATTCAAGCACAGCGGTTACAATCGCTGTAACATGTGCCCATCCAGAAATGGTCGATTTTGGTTCAGGCTCCCGCCCTAGGGTCAGGACTTCAGGTCGATTTAAACACACCGCAGCGATTTCGAACCCACAGCCGTAGCCCGGCTAGGTCGAGGATTTCAAAAGCGCGAGAACGTCAGCCTGGGTCGCAAGATGCCATTTCTGGATGGCCACTACTTCAGCATGGCCAAGGCCTTCTCCGCCTTGGCCTTGGCATCCGCGTAATTCTTCTTGGTAAAGGCATCCCACTTCTCTTCCACCTCGGCCTGCCGCGGCGGCACCTTGACGCCGGCCTTCTTGCGTTTCTTGTAGACATCCGAGGTAAAAACGCCCGGGTAGTTGTTGTCTTTAGCCTCGGCCTCGGATATCGGCATGGCCACCACCAGACGGCGGGCCTCGGCGATCAATCCTTGGGCTTCCGCGTTGGTCTTGTCTTCCAGGGCCGCCTCGGCCGCCTGGATGGCCTCCATGGCGGCCACCAGATCCTCGCGCCGGTAAGTGATCATGACATCGAACAGCGAGTTGACGATGTTGTAGCGGTCTTTGGAAAGCTGGACGTCGAACTTGACCGCCGCGCCGATGGACTGATCCTTGAAGGGATTGGGGAAATCCTTGGGGGCCTTGGCATAGGTATCGGGATTGACCGGCAGTCTGCGAATCGCCGGATCCAGCAGCAGTTCCTGGCCCTCCACCGAAAGCAGGAATTCGATAAACGCCTCGGCCGCCTTGGCATGCGGCGCATTCTTGACAACGGCGATGTTGGCCGGCACCAGGGTGGTTACCGTGGGGTAGACGAAATCCACCGGAAACCCCGTGGCCTGAGAGGAAAAACCGAAAAAATCGATCACGATGCCGACGCCGAAATCACCGCTGTTGACCCCTTCGGGCACCCCAAAGCTGCGCTCGGTGACCATCTTGAAGTTGCCGGCCATCTCTTTCCACAGGCCCCAACCCTCGTCCCATCCATCCCCCTGAAGCACGGTTTCGACCGTCAGATGGGTGGTACCCGAGCGCGAGGGCGCCGACATGCCCACGTGCCCTTGGTAGACCGGCTTCTTGAGATCTTCCCACTCGCGGGGGACCGGAATTTTTTTGCGGTCCAGATAACGGGTATTCCACATGATGCCGTACCCGGACCCGGCGAAGCCAATGTAGTAGCCGTCCGGGTCGTTGATCGGATAGGACCCGATTTTTTCAGGAATTCCAGTGGCTTTGGGCGTGTAGGCTGCCAGAAGGCCGTCCGCCTTGAGAACCTCGAAGGCATCCGGCGCGGAAGCCCACATGAGATCGGAGGCATTCGCCTGGGCGGTTTCCTGGATGTACTTGACGCCGGCAGAGGTCTTTTTCTGCAGAATTTCCACCGTCGTACCGGGAAATTTGGACTCGAAGGCCTTTTTGAAAACGCCGGTGAGATCCTTGGGATAGGACGTTACGATCACCAGTTTATCCTCGAGGGCGGCGGCCGTTGCCGGCCCTCCGACCCACATGGTGGCCAGGATCACAAGGACGAACATCGTAATGATTTTACGCATAGCTTTCCTCCTTTGCTGGTGGCTACGGATGATGGTTTTCGAGCGCGGTCATCATGGTGACAAAACAAGCATGGGGCCGCCCAATGGCCCGCCATAGCAGTGAACGCTGGAAACAAAGCTCAACCAGGGTTCTGTGGATGGTGCCGGGTTGCGTCATGACCGCAGATCACTTGGATCTAAAACCGCTAACATTTTTTTAACAATCTGCTAACATTTTTTTGACAAATCTGCCAGTTCAAGTCGTCACGGTGCGTAAAGGGATCAAGGATTGCGATGGCACATGTGATGACACGCCAGCGGCCATCAACCTTACCCAGCCAAGATTTCAAATGGGCGCATGAATTTTTATAGCAACGATATCAATTATTTAAGTTTGGCTATCAGCGCAATTGGCGGGCGCCCTCGATGCAGGGACCATTAGGGTCATTTCCACGAGCATGATTAGCCTATTCGAGCTGGCGCTTGGAATCGGTACCATGATGCCGAATGATGGTGGACCAGGCTGTCCGGCCGGTTTCGCTTGTATGGTTGACGGTCTCGTAAAAAGTCCGATATCAGCGTTACGCTTCAGCCCTCGTCAGTCAGCGTACGTTAAGTACGCTTCATTCCTCGGGCTTCGCAAGCCGTATCTCGAACTTTTTCCGAGACCGTCTAAAACATGACTTTTTACGAGGGCAACATGGTTCTCGCCGTACCAGTGGTGTTTTTCGATAGACCCTGCGATGAACTGGATTAGAAATTAAAATAGATGCCGATTCTATATTTCGCCCAACACAGCAGGTCTCTTGTTGCCGACAGATCTCTGTGCTAAGGTTGGTTCCGTCCAATATTTGCTGAATCGAGGGGCGAAATATGATGCTATTCAAGAAGGAAAAAGAAGTCATCGATCTGATCGAACAGCACGTCGCCAAGGTGGAGGCCTGCCTGACAACCGCCATCGATACGCTGAAGGCCTATCTCGAAGACGAGATCCCCCAAGCGAAAGACCTGGCACGCAAAACCGATGCTCTCGAATCCGACGCCGATATGATCCGGCATCAAATCCGGGACCGGCTGTATTCCGGAGCCTATATGCCGGTCTTGCGGGAAGATATCTATCGACTCGTGGAAAGCATTGACGGAGTCGCGAATGCCGCCGAGAAATGCTGCGATGCATTCCTGAACCAACGCCCTGACATCCCGCCGGAGCTAAGGCCGCCCTACCTCGATATCATCCGCGTCTCCCTGGGGATCGGGGCGCCGCTGAAGCATGCCGTTCTCTGTTACCTGCGCGGTATTTGCCCGGTGGAGGTATCCCGTCAGCACGCCAAGGAGGTGGGGCTGGCCGAATCGAAAGTGGACCGCATGGAATGGGATCTCACCAAGAAGATCTTTTCGTCCGAATTGTCCTATGGCCACAAGGTCCACCTGCGCCGATGCCTGGATGGCATCGCCAGCGTCTCGGACCGCGCCGAGGACTCCGCCGATCAGCTCGAACTGGTGTCGTTGAAAACCATGAACTAAGGCGCCACTGAACCATCCTCGCGATACCATTTCAATGCCGCCTGGATCGGTCAGGCTTTCGATGCGGGCGGCCACGTTCACGCCGTCGCCATAAATACGAACATCCTTGCGGATGACATCGCCCAGGTTGATGCCGATGCGAAGATCCATATGACGGCTCTCGGGCAGCTTCTGGTTTTCGGTCTTCAAGGTATCCTGGATCACGATGGCGCCGGTGACGGCATCGAGGGCGCTGTCGAATTCAGTCAGAACGTTGTCGCCGGGGGCATCGATGACACGCCCCCGCTACTTGTCGATCAAGGTTGCGTAAGGCGGTATCTAAAGCCGGGTATCTCTTTGCCGTGCCAATTTTCTATGGCAATCCGGCTTCTCGCAGCGCATTCAGAAATCGCTTCTCGTCGGCACTGTTTTTGTAAGCCTGGGCTTTGATGTGCTCCTCGGCATTGAAATGGGGCTGGATCTTGAGCACCTCTTCCGCTGCCGCCCGGGCTTCCTGTCTCTTACCCAATAGACTGTTGCTTTCGGTGACCCCCACAAAGCCGAAAAAGTAGTTTTGACTGAGCTTGAATCCGGCATTGTAGAATTTGATGGCAGTCTCGTATTTCGCCAACATGTTGAAGGCGATGCCGGCGTAAGTGTAGTAGTAAAGCGGCGGCAGAGGATTCAGGCGGAAGGCTTTTTCGAGCAGGGAAAGGCCTTTTTCCGGCATTCCGCAGAAGTTGCGGACACATCCAAAATGGGCGTATGAATCCGCCCCGTTGGGATTGAGACCGATGGCACGATTGCCTTCCGCAATGGCCTGGTCGTATTCATGCCGGGTAAGATTTATCTTAGCCAGCAGGGCACGGGGCAAATCGCTGTAGGCATTGATCGCAATGGCCTTCTCGGCCAGTTCCAGGGCGCGGTTTAGGGATTTTTGCGGTTCGGGGCTGATACAGTAGCGATATTGAATCAGATGCAGCCACCCCATAGAAACATAGGGTTCGATGTAGTCGGGATCTAGTTCGATGGCGTCCCGGTATAATTTTTCGGCCAGGGGGATATTGTGCTGCAGGCCGAAAGCCTTGACCGCCTGGGCATGCTTTTCAAACGCTTTGAGGTTGTTGGTTCGGCCTTCCCACAGCCGCGCTTGTTCACCGCGCGTAAGTTTGATCTCCAGCGCCATGGCGATTTTAAGGGTAATTTCATCCTGGATATCGAAAATATCCACCAGTTCACGATCAAAACGATCGCCCCAAATCTCTTCGCCACTATTGGCATCGACGAGTTGAACCATCACGCGAATGCGATTGGCCGCCTTCTGGAGGCCGCCCTCCAAGATGTAGCGCACACCCAAATCTCTGCTGACCTGTCGGACGTGAACCGCTTTGCCCTTATAGGCCAGAGTCGAGTTTTTGGCGATGACAATCATTTGGGAGGTTTTAGACAGGGCCGTGATGATGTTTTCGGAAAACCCGTCGACAAACCAATCCTGCGATGGATCATCGCTCATATTTTTAAAAGGAAGAACCGCAATTGACGGTTTTGCAGGAATGGGAATGGTGTCGATTTCGCCCGTTGCCGGAATTTTCGCTTGGGTAATTTCGATACGAGGTTTCTCATCCAACTCGATTTTATAAACCTTTACGGGCCGGTCGATATTTTTTAAGTCATGCACGCCAATATAAGCGTAAGGCAAATCGAGTTTTCGGTAGACCTGGTCATAAATGGAATTGGAGATGCAAATACCACCGGGTTCAGCCAAAGCTTCGATTCGCGCTGCAATATTGACGTCGTCTCCGTAGATCCTTTCGCCTTCCTGAATGACATCGCCAAGATTGATACCAATTCTGAATTTCATTCGGCGTTCTTCCGGTAGGGCTTGGTTTTCAGTCTTCAGCGCCGCCTGGATATCGATACCGCATTGAACTGCATGAACACCGCTGGTGAATTCCGAAAGAATGTTGTCGCCGGGCGAATCGACAATGCGGCCCTTATAGTCAGCAACGAGTTTTTTGACCGCCGAACGGTATTTGGTGAGCGTACGCACCGTAGCTTCCTCATCGGATCCCATAAGATGGCTGTACCCTTTGACGTCGGCACTTAGGATAGCGGTCAATTTTCGGTTGAACTCATTGGATTGCATCGATAATGCCTTATGTTTTTTGGATATTGATCTCGTTATCGATTAGCTGATGCGAGGCGGGCGCTGGAACGGTGGATAAGCTTGAAAACCAATCGAATTAGAGGAAGATCTATAAGAGCGAAAATAGGACGTAAATAAGAAATTGCAATTTTTCTGACCCCAAACACGATAATGGCCATCGTCAATAATATGGAGGGATTCTTGGGGACTCGCAGATGGAAGCAAAAGCGGTCTTCAAACCTCATCTCATTAAATTCATTTAGAAATTAGGAAACTAAGCAAATGCAGCGGATTATCTTAGCTTTTATCACGGGTGTCATCCTGGCGGGGTGTGCCGCCAAACCGTCGTCCCCGGAGAATTCGCACCGTACCGACCCTCAAGCGATTCTGGGGATTACGTGGCAATGGGAGGGAACCACCAACCCGGTTGAGAAAATCGTGGTGGCGGCGCCGGAACGATACACGGTTTGGCTGGGTGCCGATGGCCGGGCCCAGATGCGGTTCGACTGCAACCGCGGCGGCGGGGAGTATGAGATTTCCCCGGGCAGACTGTCCTTTCGCCCGCTCATGTCCACGCGCATGGCCTGCCCGCCCGATAGTCTGGACAATGTCTTCATGCGCGACTTGCAGCGGATCGTTTTATTTTTCTTGCGCGACAACCGACTCTACCTGGAACTGCCCTACGACAGTGGCACGATGGAATTCCGTCCGCAATAATAACTTGAAGTGGTTTCAAAAACCGCTTCGTGTCATTGTTTGGCGCGAACCTTTTTAATGCGATAGCGCCGCCGGGCTTGCTTGTAGATGTGATCGAGGTCGAGGCCCACGTCTTTTTGGGGTGCAATCAAATCCAGGTCATATTTCAGCGAACGCTTGCCCGGATTCGTCGGTTCATACGTCCTCAGAACGCCCAGCGCCTTGACCCCGCCGTATTCGGCAAAAACGTGATCCTCGCTGGGCTCGATTTCTTTTCTTTTCAATTCGGCCGTCAATTGACCGTCCAACATCTCGAAGGTGATGGTGCTGAACTCACCGAACTTGCCGATGCCCAATATCCGGATCAAACCCGTCAGGCTGTTATCCTTATAACGTGTATCGTGGCAGACCACCACGTAGGGGGGGAATAGCCGATCGCCGTCGGTCGGCGTTTGCGGTTCCAGAACCACGTTCAGCCTCTCGGCGAACAACCGCAGGCGTTCCTTGGACAGATTGCACTCCCTTTTGCAGTAACCAAAGTAAAGGTTGGGATCGATCAACCCCACGGCGACACAGGTGCTGATGCGCGTCCGGGAGCCGTAGGGCGGTTCGACATAGGGCGGGCTGTGACTGCGGATGATGTCCTTGGCGTCGATATCGTCGTCCACGCTGCTGATTCGGCGCAGGCGTCTATGCGACGCGGCTTTGGCGGTGTAGATGATCCGGACGGTTCTTGTAAAAAAACCCGTGTCGAGGTTGACGCTGTTGACGACGCCGTCCGGAAAGAGAAGCGTGGCATTGTCGTATTTGAGGCTTTCACGGATTTTGCGGCGAAACTGCGCTTCATCCAGATCCTGATGTTTATATTCGATTTCCTTGTCATCGACGTCCTGATAGATCAACCCGCCGGGAATGAAAATGGCCCCTTTGTTGTCCAGTTTGCCGGTGGCCCCCTCCTCATTGACCTCGGGCAACTGGTCCTTTTTAAGTAACACCAGCATGCGCCAGAGGGTATCCGTGCGGATGGCGATAAGTTCCTTGATCAAGACGTTGCCAAGGATTTCATTTTTAGACGGCATAAGCGATCTCCTTTTCTGGGCTGTCGCAAAGCCGGTTGGATCGCGATCTTGCGCTTGATGGGCATTTACGACAAACGCGTGCGAACGCAAGCCCGGGCCGAAAACACCTTTCAGGAGCTCCCGCTGGTTTGCTCCGCATAAGCGGAGCTTAACATTTTCCAACAACTAATGTCCCCTAAATTTACCCTAAATTTAGTGACCGTTTGACCGAGGGGCCGTTTAAAAAACGATTTCCAGGATTGTGAGATCATCCTCAAAGGCTTCCTTTTGGGCAATTGTGCGTGTGTGTTTGAGAAGACTATCTAAATTGGGTCTGTCCATATGAAAGGATTGGGCGCTATATGCTAAAAATGCACTCAATCCCCAGATCGAGCCATCCCGTTGGGTGATATCGTAAACCCCATCCGAAAAGACATAGAGGCGCGCGGGTCGGCTTAGATCCTGAATCTTCCACTGAAATTCGACATCCGCTTGCCCTCCCATGATAAAGTTGGACGTCTGCAGCTGTTTGAGTTGCATGGGTTTGGAAGGCGGCCCGGTAAAAAATAGGGCAGGGGGATGACCGCCGCTTGCATAGGCCAGCTGGTGTGAATTGGCCGCATAGACGCCATACCACATCGTAAAAAACAAATCGTTGTGCATTTCGGCCGGAAAGGTATTGTTGAGCGCAAACAGCACCTGATCGGGTCGGTGAAAATCCGTATCCGGCAAGGCCTGTGACCGCAGCACGTTGATGACCGAAACCGAGAGCAGGGCGGCTCCCCAGCCATGACCGCTGACATCCAGCAGATAGATGGCAAGATGATCGTCATCGATCCAGTGGTATCCAAAGGAATCACCGGCCAGCGAAGCGGATGGAACAAACCGCCAGTCAATTTGCAAAGGGCCCGAAGTTATGGGTGGGGGCAACACGGTTCGGACATAGCCGGCCGCATCGGACAACTCCCGGTTTAGGTGCCGCAGGACCTCATTTTGCTCGAGAAGCGTCTTGTTGAGCAACGCTTCAGCCTTTTTCTGTTCGGTCACATCGCGGGCCACTTCAACCGCGCCGATGATATTCCCGGCTTCATCTTTAAGCGCAGCGGAAATAAGCTCCACCAATAAGGTTTTACCGTTGGGCAGGGAGATGTCGCGGATCAGCCTTCGCTCCTGACCGTCTTTGAGCACATCAATTATTTTGCAGTCTTCGCAGGGTTGTTGGCGACCACGAAAGGCCTGATAACAATGATTGCCGACGAGGGATCCCCCGTAGAGTTGAGTGATAACCCGATTCTGAAATTTGATCCTGAGATCCTTGTCGATAATGGTGATGCCCTCTTGAACGGTATTCAGGACGATTTCAAAAAAGTCATTTTGTTGTTTATCCCATGTCATGATGTTCATCCAAGACCTCTTTTACAATTCGGTTTGAGATAGGCTCTAGTCTTCTCCCATCCCTTTGAATTCGCATTGCAATGGCGACATGCTCATCCAAGACTACCGCTTATTGGAATTTCAAACTCTGTACAATCGGCACGGCGCTATATGGGCTGTGCCAGGGATGGGCCGACACACACACGACCATACCGTCTTTGTAAGCGCTCACGACGAACGTTGTTATCGGCCAGAAATCATTGGCCATCCATTTGATATCGGTTCGGTAGGCCCGTGTGCCGCATTGAAGCGTGACTTCCTTGTTGGACGTAACCCTGATAGCGGTCCCAAACTTTTCAAGCGCCTGGGCATAGGTTATCGGGCCGAAGTTCTCCAGGGCCATACCCTCGGGGATGTCTCCGACAAAGGCGGTAAAATCGTAGTCACTGAGGGATTTCATGCGCATGACCTGGCCGGGATAGTCAGGCCCGATTTGGTGCTGCCGAATGGATAGTTGAACGAAAATGCAGGCGATACGGTGCGCCTGAAAACACCATCCTGGGCAATCCCCTCCGCTTCCGAAATCCATATGAACCCCCCGGCTGGCGCTTTAGCCACCTTGTCGACCCATGTATTCAGCCGGGCCTGGTCGTCTGCGCTGGGCGGTAATGGCTGCGATGACGAGGCCGCCGGGATGATAAAGGCTTTGAGCAGCTTGTTCGCCATCAGGCTTTCCTTGCCGGTAAGATCGCCCGTAAAAACGACCACCATATTCTTCTCCGGCACAACGAATATGCGCTGGCCTTTGAAGCCGACAGCCACATAATAGCCGGTCGCGTCGACCCACCACTGATACCCGTAGCGATCGAAAAGGGTGGCATCGATATGCCCCCGGGTGGATGCTGCCACCCAGGCGGATGGTACGATCTGCTTGCCGGCCCAGCGTCCCTGGTTCAGATATAGCCATCCGATCTGGAATTGAAATGATTTCATCGTACCCCCCTGGAACAAGGTTTATCCGGTTGCCAATGAATCGATTAAGTCCCAAAGGTCGCGCAAGTTAAAAAGGTTGGCGATTTCTCGCCCAAGCTTTACGATTGCTCTTGACTGATCTTTTCTTCCGTCTTGCTGAGCAAATCGGGCACGAGCTTCTCAGAAAACCCGGATATAAAACACCATAAGATCAAAAGGGCTGAATTCCTGTTGTCGAGAGGATTGCAGGCGCTTAATTGGTCAAGAACCGGAAAAAACGTCCCGTCGAGGATTTCAGATTGAAAAGCGTAAAAGAGCAGCAGGCCGGATACCATGCCGATGAGCGCCCTTGAGAGGATATAATCAAATCGGTGAATCGATCCTAGGTCGCTAATTGAGCTGATGTGAAGGCGGTTTCTCAGGCTGATCAGCATGCTAAACGAGGTCCCCATCCATCCGGATGCCATGGCGGTAATGATGAGATCGGTTTTCTGCCCTTGGGCCGTATTGAGCACCTCACCGATCGATGGAAATTGCGGGATCATAAAAAACATAAAAACGGACGCAATAAAAAGCAGGCTGGTTCGGATACGGGTTTTAGTGGTGTAAAGCTTTCCGAGTTTTTCCTTGTCATAGGCCACGTGCAGGTCCTTGTTCAAGGTACTGAGCAGGTTGCGCTTGCCAGGCCCGGATGCGTTTTCAAACTGCGCTTCGTAAAATTGCCATTCCTCCTGTCCAAGTTTCCTTTTAGCATCGAGAAGCTTGCGCTTGGTCTCGATTTCCAATGCTTCGTCGCTGTAAAGGGGGATGAGGAATTGCTCGATCTGGTTGGCATTATCCCAATCCTTCTTCGTGTTTAATAATTCCTCGATCTTCGATGCAATTTCATCCGCGCCTTGCGGTGTTTCCCCCAAAAGCTTAATTTTTTCAAAAGTCGTATAGAGATCGACATACCGCTGATCAAGCAATTGCGTTTCGGATTTAGCATCATCGATAAAAATTGATTTTAATTTTGAAAAAAGTGTGGTCGCCATTTTCCAACCGCCTTTCTCTTATCTAAACCCGATAAAAATGTTTATGGAAATGGGCGCTTGCTCATACGCTTGTTAAACAATGTCAAGATCAATCAAACTGCGCGCCCCTGATTCGATAGCTTCTTCAGGTGAACGCGGTGCCCAACCAAGAAGATCCCTTGCAGGGCCTATATCCATCTCTTTCTTAAGCTCAATATCAGGCAGAAATTGCGTTACGCTGCCGTCGAAAAACGACAAAACTTTAAGAAGAAAATTGGGCATGTCTTTGGTGGACATTTTTTTTCGATAATCGGGAAACTTATCTCGAAGATGATTGGCGATCTCTTTCAACCAACGAAATCCGCTCGAGCAAAGAAAACGCCGCCCTGAACTTTCCGAGGATTCAAAGGCCAGTCGATGAAGGACGGCAACATCCCTTACATCGACGACTTCGAACCCAAGTTTGGGGACTAATGGGAATTGCCCTTTTAGAAATTTGTAGATCATCTCGAGGCTGGAACCATAATCTTCTTCAAGTGCGGGGCCTAAAACAAAAGATGGATTGACAACGGTAAGCTCAGGTCCTCCTTGTTCCTTGACCAATTCCCATGCGGCTTGCTCGGCCAAAGTTTTACTGCGGATATAGGGTGAGAGGTTGGGGGCATCGGTATCCGTCCAGTCTGATTCAGAATAAAGGCGCGAGCCGTCTTTACTTCCTCCCCATACGGCCACCACGGATGAGGTTAGGACGACACGGGTGATATTCAGGTTTCTGGCCGCCGTGAGAACGTTGAGCGCTCCTTGACGCGCTGGCCCTATGACCTCGTCGGGATCCTTGGGTTGAACAACCGGGACGGGCGAAGCCGTGTGTATAACTCCCGAGCATCCTTGCATCGCATCTTCCCAGCAGTCGGGGTTGGTCAATTCGGCTTGGGTGAATTCAAGATGGTCCGTATGCGGGGTATGCTCCTTGAGAATGGTAAAAAGTTGACTGGCCCTATCCCCGTCACGAATCGTCCCCTTGACGTGGTAGCCATGATTTAGCAGGTCGATGATGCAATGGGTGCCGATGAATCCGGACGCGCCGGTTACAAGCAGTCTCCTGGGCATTTTTAAACTCCTGTAATCATCATTTTAAATCCGCTTGGCTAGTCAATGTTATTTGGCCCTATGTTGTGACAATTAGACTCTGAATCTATAGCCATCAGTGCTTCGTATCATCACGAAAGAATGTATCGATCAATTCATTGACGCGCCCAGCTTCTTCATGTTGGACCCAATGCGTTGCTTCTTCAATCAAAACGAGACGCCCGTGATCACAGAGGTCAATGCTCGGCCGGGCCAGTTCCCGCCCTAAAAACTTGTCCTGGGCACCCCAAATCAACAGCGTTGGTACTGTAATGCGTAGGTTATCAGGCGGCATGGGCGGCTTTTGCATGACAGCGCGATACCAGTTGAGCATTGCGGTCAAGGCTTTGGGTTGCGACCAAGCCTGGCGGTAGAGGTCCAAGTCGGCATTCGTGAATGTGCCGGGCCGGCTGCTGTTCTTCAGGGTTTTTGCAAACAGATGCCAATTGCCTAACGGGATCAGATTTTCAGGCAGGTAGGGAAGCTGGAAGAAAAACATATACCAGCTTTTGCGAATCTGAGCGAGGTTGCGCCGCAGATGCTCCATGAGCACCGCACCATGGGGTACGTTGATGATCACCATTTTGGCTAGCCGCGCTGGATATTTGGCGGCGATCCACCATGCCACGGCGGCCCCCCAATCGTGCCCGACAAGAAAGGCCGTGTCTTGTCCGGCAGCATCCACAAGACCGATGACATCCGCCCCCAATTGATCTAAACCATAGGCGGCAAGGCCACTTGGCTTTTCACTCAGGTTGTAGCCGCGTTGGTCAGGTGCCCATACGCGATAGCCGGCGGCGGCCAAAAATGGGATCTGCCATCGCCATCCGTACCAAAACTCAGGAAACCCATGCAATAAAATGACCAATCGACCTGTGCGCGGGCCGTCCTGAACGACGTGCAGATTAACC
>JAAUYB010142832.1_pt1 | contig 18650 bp, 16 predicted proteins | sample 7278071 | NCBI WGS metagenome assembly JAAUYB01 (sample SAMN14350121, study PRJNA611818) | marine sediment metagenome | isolation source: surface marine sediment (1.8m) | place: French Polynesia: Moorea | collected 2018-08
CCTGGTTCCGTCCGTGATCGTTCCGTGCCCGGGCTTCCTCACGCTACTTCGGGATCATCGTCGTTGTATTTCGCTCACCCCGTCGGCGAGGATTTTCGTCGTTTCGGCACATAACAAGCCGGTTTTTTGATTTGACAACCAAATACAGCCCTATGGTGGTTTTTAGAAAAAATAACCTCGAATCACTTCCTCATTCCTTGATTCTTTCTGTCTCATGTCGAGAAATACGGCTTGATTTCTCGATTCGCGGTGTCGAGAGACGCAAAACCAGGCTGGATTTCTCGATTCTGAAAGTTGGGGAGCAAAGAATCGGTTTCAGTTCTTTGCTCCTGACTTTTTCGGGTCAAGGAACGACAACTGATTTCTTTCACATTACTTTTCGGGGAGCAAAGAATCAGTTTCAGTTCTTTGCTCCTGACTTTTCCGGATCGAAGAATCAGACCTCATTCTTTGCTCCTGACTTTTCCGGATCGAGGAACCAGAACGAATTCTTTGACCCTCAATTTTCAGGAACAACGAATGACAACCCGAACGGCGTCCCGGAAAATGCCGGATGGTAATCAAGCGACAACATATGGTTCAACCTATGGTGCGGGCGCCCAGAACCTTGCGGATGGCCGCGCCGATCTCGACCGCGTTGAACGGCTTGTAGATCATTTGAGCGATGCCGTGGGTTGAAAGCGTCTTGTCGTTGACGATTTCGCTGTAGCCCGTCGTCAGGATGATCGGTATGTTGCGGCGGAGGGCGCGGATTCTGGAAGCCAGGATCAGGCCGGAGATGCCCGGCATGGTTTGATCGGTGATGACCAGATCCCAGAATTCCGGTTTCTTGCCGAATTCGTCCAGGGCCTCCTCACCCGTGCGGCAGGAGGTGACTCGATATCCCAATTGAGTCAACATTTTGTCCGCCATCTCGTTGACCAGTGCTTCGTCGTCCACCAGTAAGATCTTCTCCTGTCCCCTGGCCGGTTCGGCGTCCGGATCATCCAGGCCGGCGGCAACACCGTCCAGAGGCGGCAGGTAGATCTCGAAGCGGGTGCCCTCGCCTATCTCGCTACTTACCTCGATAACCCCTTCGTGGCTGTGAACGATGCCGTGGATCACCGACAAACCCAAGCCCGTACCGGCGCCGACTTCCTTGGTGGTGAAGAAGGGCTCGAAGATACGCGCCACGGTGGTTTCGTCCATACCGCAACCCGTGTCCTGAACCGACAGGCGCAACCAGGTGCCTTCTTCCAGGTTGGGATGCAGACGTTGGAAATCCCGGTCAACCCGGACACGCTCCAATTCCATGGAAATGGTGCCGGGATTGTCGCCGATAGCCTGGCGGGAATTGGCGCAAAGGTTGATGATCACCTGGTTGATCTGGGTGGGGTCGCCGGAAATCACATCGTCGTCGGTATTGAATTGCAGATCCAAAACGATGGTGGCCGGCAGCGAGGCTCGCAGCAACTGGAAGGCCTCGTTGATGACCGCGGAGATCTTGATGGGCCGCCGCTCCTGCTTGGTTTCGGCGTGACTGAAGGTAAGGATTTGCTGCACCAGTTGCTTGGCGCGCCGGGCCGCCTTGATGACATTTTCCAGGAAGCCGCTGACCTCGGAACCGGGCTCCAAATCGGCCAGGGCAATTTCGGTAAAACCCAGGATGGGCGCCAGCATATTGTTGAAATCGTGAGCGATGCCGCCGGCCAGGGTGCCGATGGTCTCCAACTTCTGGGCATGGCGCAACTGGGACTCCAGGGCCTCGCGCTCGCGTTCCATTTCCGCGCGTTCGGTCACGTCGCGCACGATGGACAGCACCAGATCCTCGCCGTAAGGCACCAGGCGGGCCTCGTGGTGCGTCGGCCTTTCGTTGAGTATCAGGCTGTACTCCACAATTTCCGGGCTGTTATTGCCCAGCGCCGCCCTGGTTCCGGCCAGGATGGTTTCGGTCACCTCTTCCGGTAAAATTTCGTTGAGGTTTTTGCCCAGAAACTGTTCCGGGGGCAGGTACAGCCGGCCCGCCGGTCCGTGGTAGTCCAGTAACTTACCGTCTTTATCGTGTACGAACATGAGATCGGGAATGCCGGCCAGCAGGGCCTGGTTGCGTTCCTCGGCCAGGCGGCGTTCGGTAATGTCCACGGCAATTCCCAGAACCGCCGGGCGGCCCCGGTCACTGAAGGGAATCTTGGTGGTTTGCAGGATCCGGCGGTAGCCTTTGACATCGGTAAAGGGTTCCTCCGGGATGAACAGGGGTCTACCCGTTCGCAAGACCTCCAAGTCCTGGGCCGGCGTGGGTCGGACCTTGTCTTCGATGGCGCCGATTTCCCGGTGAACCTGTTCGGTCAATTCGGTCGTGGCCAGACCGTAGGCCTCGGCAACCGCATGATTGATCATGAGGAAGCGGCCGGTCTGGTCCTTGGCGAAGAGCATGTGCGGGACCAGGTCGATGATTTGCCGCAAGCGGTTTTCGCTCTCCAAAAGGGCGTCCTCCGCCCGTTTGCGCCCGGTGACGTCTTCAACGATGCCGGTGATGCGGTAGATCTCGCCGCTGTCGTCCGAAATGGGATAGGCGCGCTCGTGGACCCAGCGAACCTCGCCGTCCGGTCGCAAGATTCGGTAACGTTCGTCGTAGGTGCCCGCCACCTGCCTGGTCTTTACCGCATGAATGATCCTGTTGCGGTCCTCGGGATGCAGAGAGTCGCGCCAGATGGAAGGTTCCCGGTGTAATTCTTGGGCGGTGCGTCCCCAGATCTTGTAAAAGGCGGGACTGACATAGATGAGTTCCTGGTGGACCGGTTTGGTCAACCAGAACACCTCGTCCATGTTCTCGGTAATCTGGCGAAAACGCAGTTCCCGTTCGATGATCTCTTCTTCCATACGGCGGCGCCCGGTGACATCGCGGGTCACGCCCATCACCCGCTCGATGCGACCGTCCTGGCCGGGAATGGGAATAAAATTGGAGGCGTGATAGGATTGTCGGCCGTCCCGCGCAAGGCAGTATTCGAACTCCACGTACCGGCCTTGGATTGCCTTGGCGAATCGCTCCCTGACCATGGCCGTGTAAGGCGGCTGGAACAGCTCGAAAAAGCTGCGGCCTACCACGTCCGTCGGTCGATCTATCTCCATCATGCGCAGCCCGGAGGGATTGATATGCAGCAACTTGCCGCTGGTATCCAATTCATGGAGGCAAAAGGGCGCATTGTCCAACAGTGCCTGGAAACGGGTTTCGTTCTCCCTCAGGCGCTTCTCGATCGTTTTTCGCTTGCTGATATCGTTGACCAGAATCTGCACGCCCTCCATGCCGTTGTACATGGTGGCAATGCCGGTGATCTCCACATCGATCACGGTACCGTCCGCGCGCAAGAGGTGCTCGTCCCAATAATTATTGACGGCGCCGGTTTCCATGGTGTCGCGAATGCGTTCCGCAACGATGTCTTTTTCTTCCGGGACGATATTGCGGGAGATCTCGCAACCGATCAGAGCATCCACGCTTTCGTAGCCCAATAGATCCGTGAAGGTTTTGTTGGCCATCACCCAGCGCCCGTTAACATGTATGGCGGTTGCAATGAGTTCGGAACCAAGTACATCGCTGTAGCGACGATTTTCCCGACGAAGTTTCCGGTTCTCTTCTTCCAGGGCGGCAAGCTCCGCTGTCAACTGTTCCCTCGATTTTTGCTCCTGCATAGAGCACCCTTTCCGGAGTCGACATCACAAGTGTTTAGGATCGAAGAAAGCGCAAATACCCTTTGTTTGGCATGCTGTATGTTAATTCCAGCAAACCAAAGAATAGCGGAACCGGTTTTAGAATGCCAGGGTGAAAATTGAAATGAGGCTACGGCACAATACAAGGCCCTGTAAAAGCATGGCGAGCCGAATTGGATTTCATCGAGCGCGACTTAACGGCCAGATTGCCTGGCTTGAAAAAGTTTGCGGAAAGTTTTCTACCTCGTCGAAGCCCAATTCGATATCGCGCCCGTCTTTGGGAATATAGGCAGTACGGAACAGGTAATCCCAGAGGCTGATGCTGATGCCGAAATTAACGCCGTAGCGCAGGTGCTCCGGGTTGTGCTTCACGTGATGCCAGATGTGCATGCGCGGGTTATTGAACAGGTATTTCAGGGGACCCAGGGGCAGCACGAAATTGGCGTGATTCAGGTGGCCGATAGTCAAGGCGGCCAGGTGGACCAGGATGAAGTCCTGAATCCCGAAACCGATCATGGCCAGGGGCAGGTACTCCAGGGTGCGGTAGACCACTGTCTCCATCCAGTGGAAGCGCAGGTGCGCGGCATAACCCATTTCCAGGACCGAATGGTGGACCTTGTGGAACTCCCACAAAATCGGCACCCGGTGCAGCAGTCGGTGCACATTGAAGTGAATAAAGTCCCTGGCCAGGAAGAGGATGAGCAACTGAACCCACCGCGGCAGGGCCTGGACCTCCAACGCGACCAGGTTGGTGATGCCGAACAGGTCCAGGAAATCGTTGAAACCCTGGGCGACCACCATGGACAGGGCGTGATAGCCGATTAAGGAGAACAGGAAGAAGTTGAAGAACATGTAGAAGGAATCCAGCCAGAAATCCCGACGGACCCGACTCTGGTTCTTGCGCCAGGGAAAAAGTATTTCGAGGAGATAAACAGTCAGGGAAATTGCTATCAGCCAATAGAAATAGTTGCCCCAATGCGGGCCGGCAACCTCCGAGAAAAAGTAGCGCGCATAACCGCTCAGTTCGCGAACGAACAAATCCCCGTAACTCATGTCATCCTAACCTCAACTGAATTCGGCAGCCCCGGCATATCATGACACATGGGTCATCGTGGGAAATCCGGCTCGCTGGAGCCGGGGCCTTTGAGTCAGGGGTTTTGTCTTACGGCCAGACGGTTTTTGTCCGGGTCCTCGAAGAAAGCCAGCAGAACGCCCCCGGCCAGGTGTCTCGGGTCTTCTACTTCAATTCCCCTGGCTCTTAGTTTGGCGATGGAAGCGCGGATGTCTTTTACTACGAATGTCGTGACCTCGCCGCCCGAGCCTTCCGGCGGAATGACCAGCTTCAGTCCCAGCGCCGTTCCCTTGTTGCCTGGAATCAATAGCTTGGCCCACTCATCGTAGATCTCGTCCGTTTTGGTGAGGCCTAATTGATCCACATAAAAAGCCAGGCTTTTCTTCATGTCGGATACGGTTACGCGGATGACCATTTCATGGGCATCGGCCAGCGGCGGTTCTTCTTCTCCGGCTTGAATCGTTGCGATGACTGTCAACAAAAGAAATAACGTATGTAGACGAATTTTCACGGTTCGCTCCTTGATGACTGAGAGAGCTTATTGTAACATATTCTCTGCTATCGTTTGTTTACGTTTCATATTCGGGAGTATCGGCAGGTAGATGCAAGTTTCACGGCGAGATTTTTTTGAAGCTCTAGGCCTGCTGGGCTTGGGACTGTGCCTCTCCGGCGAAGGATTTGTCCTCGCGGAAGATTCCGAACAACCGACCATCCGCAATCCCCGAAAGACGGGGGAACTCACCGCCGATGAGAAGGGTAGCTTGTGGCGCGTCTTCAGCCATATCGGCAGCTTGTGGCAAACCGGGGAACATTGTTCTTTGAGCCGAGCGGAATTCAATCAAATCATCGATTTGAAAACCAACCGTCCGCCCAGTTATTTAACCGAATACCAAGCCGCTTTGGAACGCCTGCGGGTGTTGTCGAAAGCCGAGGGGGAGCGGCAGGCGCTCAACCTGCTCTTTTCGGGTGGGGAAGCCGCGCCGATCCGACAATTCGTTTTGGCGGAGTTGATTGAACTGAACCTGGTTTACGGCGGCTTTCGCGCCTTCGGTTACCGGAACTACAAGGGTTTTATGGGCGGATCGTTTTCAGTGAGGCCCGCGCCCTATCGCACCAGGAAGATTTCATGAACCGACCCTCGGAAACGGATGTGTTGATTGTCGGCTCCGGGATTGCCGGGAGTTTGCTTGCCGAATCCCTCCTGGCTCGCGGCAAGCAAACGGTTACCATGCTGGAGGCGGGACCCGCGGTCCCCATGCGCGATCAGCGACACTGGTTGGACTACGTCACGGCCGGACGCCTGCCCTATGACGGCTTGAGCGATAAGGCCGGCGATTTCAAGGCCACCGGCGAACAGCCCTGGTATATTCCGGGAGGTCGCCTGATTGCACGCGGCGGCAGTACCCTGCACTGGGGCGGTTGGTGTCCGCGAATGAAACCGGAAGATTTCGAACTGAAGAGCCGCATCGGCACCGGTGGTTTGGACTGGCCCTTTAAATACGCGGATTTGCAGCCTTATTATCAGCGGGCGGAAGAGTGGTTACAGGTGGCCGGCGATTCGTCTTCCCAAGACCCCCCTCGACTCAAACCCTATCCATTCGAGGCGCCGCCTTATTCCCTGGCCGATGGTGTCGCCATCGAGGCGATGGAGAAATTGGGGATCAGCTATGGACATGTACCGGTGGCCAGGAACGGGAACGCGGTCAAGGGAATGCCGCCGTGTCAGACCACGGGAACCTGCAAGTATTGCCCTATCGGCGGACGGTTTACGGGCGATCAACCGCTGGACCGCTTGAAAAACCGAGAGGGTTTCACCCTGTTGACAGCTTCCCCGGTGACCCGGTTGCTCTGCGACAAAAAGCGCCGCATTCACGGTGTCCAGTATATGGACCTGGTGACGGGGAGGGCGCATCGGTTGATCGCCGAGAAGGTCATTTTATGCGCGGGCGCCTTGGAAACGCCCAAGCTGATGCTGATCTCCTCCAACCGGCATTGGCCGAAGGGGATCGGTAACGATACCGACCACGTGGGGCGTCACCTGATCGCCAATCCCTATTTCTATGCGCGTGCGGCACGCCAGGATAATCCGAACCGGCTGGCCGAGGAAGTGTTTTTCGTTACGCTTGGTTCGCGACATTGGGACACGCCCGAGCACCAGCGCGAGGGTAAGTTCTTTATGAACCGCGGGGAGTCGCCGCTGATCAAACTCCGCGACTCGATGAGCAAGGGACAAAGCCGGGCACAGTTGGATGCGGTCGCTACCGGTATGCATGTGATGGAGCTCGTGGGCACCATGCAGGCCTTCTCCTATCCGCAAAATCGCGTTATGGCAGCAGAGGGAAAAACACGATTCGGCCTGCCGAGAACGCATATCGATACGCCGGTTGTATCGGCGCCCAAGGCCTGGGTGGACAAGAACCTGGGCCGCATGCGCCGCATTTTGGAGGCCATGGGTTGTGATATGTTGCCGGGCAATGCGGGGCTGGGCACGTATCCGCAACGGGGCGACCACGCCATGTGTACCACGCGCATGAGCGCCTCACCTTCCGACGGCGTGGTAGACACGGACCTCAAGGTGCACGGCACGGATAACCTCTATATCGTTTCCAACGGTATCTTCCCCTCGGGTTCTCCGGCCAACCCCTCGCTTACCCTGGCCGCGTTGACCTTCAAGTTCATCGATGCCTTGGACAAAACCTGATGCAACCGGGCCTAATTGTGACCACCGTAAGCCGTTGGAATCTGATATGATAAGCATGCCGATCGAAGAGAGGTCATTATGACATCCCTCAATATCGTCGCCTCGGGCGTCGGGGGTCTGCTAGGTCGCGCCCTGGTCAAGCGGTTGGAGCGCGACGGACACAGGGTTACCCGTTTGGTAAGGCCCTCATCCGCCGGCGAAGGCGACAATCAGAGCGCCTGGAATCCCGGCGAAGGCGAGATAGACTCAAGCATCCTGGAAGGCGCCGATGCGGTGTTTTGTCTGAACGGCGCAAATCTGGCCGATCAGCGTTGGACGGCGCGTTATAAACGCATCCTTATCGACAGCAGAATCCAGCCTACCGGTTTGTTGGCCCGAACCATTGCCGGTTTGGAGAACAAGCCCAAGGTTTTCCTGGTTGCTTCCGGGATCGCCGTCTACGGTGATCGCGGCAACGATTGGGTGACCGAAGAAACCGGTCACGGCGAGGGCTTTCTGGTCAAGTTGGCCCAAGACTGGGAAGGGGCGGCCCAACCGGCGCGCGACGCCGGCGTACGGGTGGTCAACATGCGTATCGGCCCCGTGTTATCCGCTGACGGCGGCGCTTTGGACAAGATGCTGCTGCCTTTCAAGCTGGGTCTGGGCGGACAATTGGGCAACGGCAGGCAGTACATGCCCTGGATTGCCATGGTGGACTGTGTCGAGGCCATGGTGTACTGCATGGAACAGGATTCGTTGGACGGTCCCGTCAACCTGGCCTCGCCCAATCCCGTCACCAACGCGGTGTTTACCCGGGCCCTGGGCAAGACATTGGGTCGGCCTACCTTTCTCCCGGTTCCGGCGTTCGCCCTGCGTTTCGGCTTCGGACAAATGGCCGACGAGGCGCTTTTAGCCAGTTGCCGCGCCAAACCCGCAAAACTTCTGGACGCGGGGTTTCACTTCGCCTATCCTGAGGTGCATGATGCACTTGCCCAACAGTTGAACTGATTTCATTTCTCGGAGATAAAGCATGTTAGCCATCGGCGACAAAGCCCCTGATGTTTCCATCAAAGCCTGGCCGGATTACAAGGGTCCCATCAGCAAATTCTGGGAAGAGGGTCCGTTGATCCTGTTTTTCTATCCCATGGACAACACGCCTACCTGCACCAAACAGGCCTGTACCCTGCGGGACAATATCGCGGGGTTCGGCAAGTACGACGCCAATGTCCTGGGTTCCAGCACCGGCAGTATGAATACTCACAAGGGTTATGCCCAAAAGCACGGCATCCAGTTTCCGCTGGTTTCCGATAAAGGCTCCAAGCTGGCCAAGGCATATCGGGCGGACCGGTTTTTGTTGCCTATTTCCAAGCGCATCACCTATGTCATCGCCAAAGGCGGCACCGTTGCCGGTCGCTGCCACAACGAGACCAGTGTCGCCGCGCATATGAAGATGATCGATGACACCCTCATCGCCCTGGCCGGTTCCAACTAATCACTTCTGGCTGTTGTGGGCCCAGTCGATGGATTCCATATAGATATCGGAGATCCGCATCTCGTCGATGCCCAGTTTCTGGGTCCATTTGGTCAGGGCGCGCCAGTTGGCGTATTCGTAAGACAACACGATTTCATACACCTGGCGGTAGGGATTGGCGCCGACCCGCAACAGGGCGCTCTTGACCTCACGGGCCAGGGGAAGGTCGTGCAGAACTTCGACCAGATTGCGATCCATGATGGCGTCGATGACCGAGAACAGGCCCATCAGGAAGAAATCGGAGGGGTTTTTTTGACCGGTTTCCGTGGCGATAACCTCGCACATCTTGGCGCGCAAGGTGGCGTTGAGCGTTAGCTCCAGGGGTTTGTCCTCACCCATGGTGGCCAGGGATACAAGCGTGGCCCATTTGCGGATCTCGCTTTCGCCCATCAGGACCAGGGCGTGCTTGATGGAACGGATCTCGGTATGCAGGCCGAAAAAGGCAGAGTTGATATAGCGCAGAAGTTTGTAGGACAGGGTCAGGTCCTGGCGAATGCATTCATCCAGGTTTTGGAAATCCAGACCGGGCTGGTGGATCTCTCGCAGCACTTTGAGCGTGGTGAGCTTGTTGCCGCTGACTTCCTTCTTGGAAATAACCACGGGTTTGGAGAAAAAGTAACCCTGAAACAGGTGATAGCCGATACTGTAAGCCTCTTCGAAATCTTCCTGCGTCTCCAGTTTCTCGGCCAGAAAAGTTTTGCCCCCGACCGAGAAGCGCTTGAACAGATTGCGGCGCTCTTCCTCGTTACTGTTCATCCAATCAACCTTGATGATATCGACCAGTTGGATCAGGGGATCGAAGCCGGGATGATAGACGAAGTCGTCCAAGGCGAGGGTATAACCCTTGCGTTTCAACTTACGAACCGCATTCAACACCTCTTCATCCGGTTCGATGGTTTCCAATAACTCCAGGACGGCGATGTCGCGGGGGAGCAGGCTCGGGTAATCCTTCATCAGTGAGTCGCGTGTCAAATTGATAAAGGCTTTTTTTCCGCGTGTCAGGGTTTCGATACCGAAAAAGATGGCGCTGTCGCCGATCATTTGAGAGGCAGCCTTGTCGGCGTCGAAGTGATCGAAGTAGTTCTGAAGCCCGCTACGGAAGAGCAGTTCATAGCCGAACACATCGCGCTTGCGATCGAAGATGGGTTGCCGGGCAATAAAAACATCCATTTAGCAGTCCTGGGGAAACGGGTAGGAAGGAATCGAAAGGTCCACTCAGAAGCATACCTATTGTAGATGAATCGGAAGGCGGGTTCAAACGGTGAAGCCGAAAGTAAGCGATTCCTGATCATACCCTGTTTCGGGAGCGCACGAATCGATTCTCTCTCGCCTGGATCTCAATCGCCTCGTCGCAAGACCAGGAAGGCGGCGATCAGGAAAAAGGGCAGCGACATTTCCCAGTTCTCGGTTTTAAAAGTCAGGATCAGTGCTCCCGACATCAAGGAGAACCCGGCGAACATGGTTCCGCGCAGGCCGGAGAGCGGGTTTTCAGACGGTCCCTTGGTGGCCTCCTCCAGGAAGCGCAAACCCTGGGTAATCAAAAGCGGCGCCTTGACCAGGGCATCTACGACCTCCGGTGCGCCGCGCAGGCTTTCCTTGAACAGGGTAACCGGGTTGAACTGGCCCACAAACAGTTTGCTGATATGTTTCTTGGACAAGCCGGCCACGTCAAAACCCGGCTTGAGAATGTTGCCGACGCCCTCGAAGGTGACCAGGGCCTTGACCATCAACACCATTTCCATGGGGAAGTAGATGCGGTATTTACCGCCCATGGACACGGATTCCAGGATCAACTGGGCCAGAGAGAAGTCGTCGAAGTTGGACATTCGCGACCAACGGCGTGATATGTCTTCCACCGCTCGGCGAAAGGCGTCGACATTACCGCCGCGACCCACCTGCGCCACGGAAGCAAGGTAGCGGGCGGCATTCTCCGCATCGCCGATTACCAGGCAGTAGTAGTAATAGAGTAATGTGCGTCGCAGTTTGTCCTCGAAGCGACCTACCATGCCCAGGTCGATGAAGCCGGCTTGGGTTCGGTTCAGGATGATCAGGTTGCCGGGGTGCAGGTCCGCGTGAAAGAAACCATCCTTATAAAGCATGCGAATGATAGCCATGGCGCCCTTATCCAGCAATTCCTCCCGCTCTGCCGGACTCAACGCCAGGGCGGCCCTGCTGTCGGGTTTGATACCGTCGAAGAACTCCATGGTCAATACCGATTCGCAGGTGAATTTGCGGTAGATCTTGGGAAAGCGGACATCAGGCTGATCCTTGAAGTTGGCCGCGAAGGTTTCCGCGTTGTCCGCTTCCAGGCGCAAGTTGACCTCGCGCAGGGTGTAGTCGGTAAATTCATCCAATACCCGGCGGGGCTGGTATTGGGGAATGAAGATCTCTAGGGTCGAACCAAACCAGCCGATCAGTCGTGCATCCACCTGCAGCGTGCGCTTGATTCCCGGTTTAACCAGTTTGATGATCACCGCATCGCCGTCCACCGTAACCGCGCGATGAGTCTGAGCAATGGAGGCCGAGCCGATTGGGCGAGGATCGATGCTTTTGAACATCGAGTCGACCGGGCGCTGCAATCCGTCTTCCAGCAGTTCCCGGTAGCGCTCGTAAGTGACGATGGGCAACCTGTCCAACAGGTTCTTCAACTCCCCGGTCACGCTTTTGGGCAAGATGTCTTCCCGCAGACTAAGCACCTGACCCAGTTTGATATATGTGGGGCCCAGCATTTCCAGACGACGACGTAACTGGATCGGAAAGGTCAGATTCTTCAATTCCTTTTTCAGGAACGGGCTCGTAAAGAAGGCGATGACCCGCAACATAAAAAAGCCCGGACCGCGTTTGTGTCCTCGCTTGGGCGGCCTACACACATAAGCCCGCACTCCGCCGAAGGTCAGAGCGGCCAGGTGATGGACCGTGGTAATGGATCGGCGCAACAGTCCCGCCGGTCGTTTCTCGACCAGAAGTTCAAATTCGCTGTCCCATGGGGCTTGTGGCGGATTCATGCGTGCGTCCATCAATTTAAACCATAGATCAAAAACCGGCCGTCATCAAATTAAAAATGGAAAAGGGCCGGCGTTCACCGCCGGCCCGTTCGTTTTTTCGTGGTTCTGCAATCAGCGGTTTCGGCCGTAAGCCTCATGACTGGAGACCCAGTCCAACGAAGAAATAGCCGAACCCAGCGAGACCTCGCCTGCCAAAACCACCGCCGACACGATCTCGGCCAACTTGCGGACCTTATCGCGACCAAAGCAGCCCAACACCTCCAGGCATTCGCGCTGTGTGGCCAGACCGGTTCCGCCGCCATAGGTGGCTACGATCAAAGAGGGGATGGTGATGGAGATGTACAGGTCTCCCTCCGGTGTCAGTTCCGAGTACAGAATCGCCGCGCTCGATTCCGAGACGTTGGCCACGTCCTGCCCGGTAGCAATGAACATGGCCGTAATGCCGTTGGGCGAGTGTGCGCCGTTGTTATTGGCCCCCGACAGCATGGCGCCGATGTTGGCGATCCGGCCATGGTAGTGCAGCGACTCCGGTTCGGTTCGCATGTGCTCGATCAAGACATCGCGTTTCAAAACGGCCTCAGCGGTAACACGCTTACCGCGAGTGCGCATGATGTTGATCTGGCTGTGCTTTTTATCGGTGGCCAGATTGGATTCCAGATAGAACTTTTTGATGTCCTTGGCGTGATCCAGGATCCAGCTACATGCGGCAAAGGTCGCACGGCCTACCATGTTCTGGCCGGCAGCATCGCCGGTCGAGTAATTGAAACGCAGGTAAGCGAATCGGTTGGAAAGGAAGGTGTCGATATACTGCAACTTGGCAACCGAGGAAGTCGCCTCGGCTTCCTCCCGGATTTTGTCGATATTTTCGTCAACCCAACCGTTAAAAGCACGAGCCTCCCGTGCCGTTTCGAACACGAAAACAGGGGCGCGCTGCATGGCGTCGCCGTGGACCGTGGTGGTGACCCCGCCCGAAAGGTTGAGCACCTTGATGCCCCGGTTGTAGGAGGCAACCAGCGTGCCTTCCGTGGTGGCCAGGGGAATCACGAACTCGCCGTCCGCATATTCGCCTTTGACCTTGATGGGTCCGGCAAAACCGACGGGAACCTGGGCCACGCCCGTGAAGCCCTCGCAGTTACCGGCCAACATGTGGGGGTCGAAGGAGTATTTAGGCAGGTGCTCCAGTTTGGCGCCCGAGTATTTTTCAATAAACGTCCGGCGTTCCTTGATGGCCGCTTCCGAGTAATCGTCCTCGGTGCTTAAAGGTACGGTTACACGGTCTTGCTTCTTCTCCGAAAGGGCGTCTTTGACCGAAAACGCCAGAGAACCGAAGTCCGAATCGAACTTGAGGGTAAGGCTATGCTTGCCCTTGTCCAAACGCAGGTCGCCGATTCGCAGGTGGATGACCTTACGTAAGGGAAAATCGATAGCATGGTCCTGGGAGATGCGAGGCGCCTTGAACCGTGTGCCGTCTTCGGTTTGAATGGTCACGTGGCCCAAGTCCACGGACTTGCCGTTGATGGAAACCTCGTTGACCTTGAACAGCCTGGCGTCGCTAAGGCGGTTTTTGAGGCTGAAGCGGACACCTTCCGAATCGTTTTTCAACGTCCCGAAAGTATACATCCGTTTCAGCAACATGGAAGGGATCTTCATCTTCATCACTCCGTTTGCATTATCCTGATAAGCCCGGATAGTCAGCATAGCCCGGTGAACCGGCAATGTCAACGATGCGGGAGAACTCGAAGGGGGACACGCGGGCGGCACCTAGCCTCGCCGCGTTGCGGCAAAACTGCTTCATCATGCACCATTTCTGTCGGAAAAACCACATCTTTTCCCCAGGTTTTACGTTAGATTAAATCTAATGTAGTGCGGCAGTGCGCCTGAGGAGGCCGGTACCATGTTGAAATCACTGCGTTTAACTGTTATCCCGCAAACCTATGCCGTCTGCCGCCTGACCCCGGGCGAACCCTTGCCGCCTCCACCCGAGCAGGCAGACCTTTGGGCCGCCGTCCGAACAGCCGATGAATTATCACTGGTTTTGCCGGAAGCGGGCGTCGATCCCGCCTGGCGCACTGAAACCGGTTGGCGCGCCCTCAAGGTCATCGGTCCCTTGGATTTCTCGCTCACGGGCATCCTGGCCGATTTGAGCACCATTCTGGCGAATGCGGGATTAAGTATCTTCGCGATCTCTACTTTCGATACCGACTATATTCTTGTTCGGCAGGATAAACTGGGGCGGGCGGTCGAAGCCTTGCGCGCGGCCGGTCACGCCGTCTGCGGAACCGTTGACGCCGGCTGATCACCCTACAGCCCGGCCGGCGATCGGACTTCTTGTAAAACCGTGCGGAATGAAACTGGTTTATTTGTGGTGTTCAACAAAAACCGGTTTGAATTCAAGACCTCGTCAAAGGAACCGCCGTTTGATACTCGATTCTTGCCGGGAAGAACCGAGCAAATTACGACGAGGTAGTCGCGGGATTCTCACCGCGACCTTGCCGTGCCCGCTGTACTTACTACGAAAACTCATCGCTTTACAAAGGCCGTGTTATAGTATTCCGAATATCTCGGCAAGCCCATGCAAGGGTCGGGGGGAAGGTGTCACATCTATGTATCGATAAGGTGGTTGTCCGTTTCGGCGGGATCGTTGCTTTGGACGGCGTCAGCTTTGAAGTGCCGGAGGGCGAAATCGTGGGCCTGATCGGACCCAACGGCGCCGGGAAGACAACCCTGTTCAACTGCCTCAGTCGACTCTACCAGGTGCACGGGGGCGATATCACTTACAACGGTCGCTCCATATTATCCCTGCCCCCGCATCGCATGACGGAAATCGGAATCGGTCGCACCTTCCAGAACCTGGCCCTGTTCCACAACATGACCGTACGCGACAACATCCTGGCCGGCGGTCATCCCGCCTCTCGCGGCGGGTTTATTGGGAACGCTCTGCGCCTGCCCGGGTCGCGGAGGGAAGAGCGGCGCCTGCACGAAAAAGCCGATCGGTTGATGGAAGAGTTGGACCTGACCGCTGTCGCAAACGAGGGAGTCGGGGAACTGCCGTTCGGCACGCGCAAGCGCCTGGAGATCGCGCGCGCCCTGATGAGCGACCCCAAACTGTTGCTGCTGGATGAACCCGCCGGAGGCCTTAACCACGACGAGGTAGACGAACTGGCGGAACGCATCCACGGCCTTCGCGATGAACGCGCCTTGACGGTGCTGCTTGTGGAACATCACATGGGCCTGGTCATGCGTGTCTCTGACCGCGTGGTTGTACTGAGCTTTGGACGCAAACTGGCCGAGGGCACGCCCGACGAAATCCGACAACATCCCGAGGTCATCGAGGCCTACCTGGGCAAGGCGGGATAATGACTCACCTTTTGGAAGTAAACGACCTGCATGCCTACTACGGTCCCACGCACGTGCTCAGCGGAATCCATTTCAGCCTGAATAAAGGCGGTATAACGACGATCCTGGGCGCCAACGGAGCCGGGAAGACAACCACTTTACGCGCCCTATGCGGCATGGTAACCACCAAGGGGCAAATATCTCTTGACGGACGCCGTATCGACGGGTCGGCCTGCGAGGAGATCGTGCGCATGGGCGTGGCTCATGTTCCGGAGGGGCGAGGGACCTTCGCGGCCCTGACCACGGAAGAAAACCTCAAGTTGGGCGCCGTCACCCGCCGTGATAAACATGGCGTCACCCAAGACCTGGAGCATATGTACAGCCTGTTCCCCCGCTTGAAGGAACGCCGCAAACAGCAGGCGGGCACTCTGAGCGGCGGCGAACAACAAATGCTGGCGGTAGCGCGTGCCCTCATGCTGCGCCCGAACCTGCTGCTTCTCGATGAGCCCTCCTTCGGTCTGGCCCCGTTGATTGTCGCCGAGCTATTCGAGATTCTGGGACGCATCAACCGCGAGGACGGCGTCAGCATGTTGCTGGTGGAGCAGAATGCGGAGCTGGCCTTGGACCTGGCGAGTCACGCCTATCTCCTGGAAACCGGCAAGGTAGTGCTTTCGGGCAGCGCGGAAGAAATCCAGGAACACGACCAGGTGCGACGCACCTATCTGGGCTATTGAGGAGGCGGCCGTTTGGATCTTTTCTTGCAATTAGTGCTCTCGGGTTTGGCGACCGGTTGTATCTACGCCTGCCTGGCCCTGGCGGTCGTCACCATCCACACCACCAGCGGCCAGGTCAATTTTGCCCAGGGCGAGATGGCCATGTTTTCAGCCTATATCGCCTGGTCGTTGATCGATCTGGGCCTGCCCTATTGGCTCGCGTTCATCCTTACCCTGGCCGTTTCTTTTCTGGGCGCCGCCATGATCCAAATCTTCCTCTTGCGACCCATGGCCCAAGCTTCTATTTTGTCCCACGTCATCGTGTTTCTGGGCCTGTTCACCATCTTCAACAGTACGGCCGGATGGATCTGGTCGTTTACCATCAAACCCTTTCCCAGCCCCTTCCCCGAGGGCTCCGTGATGGGCCTGATCGGTTTCCACGAGTTGGGCGTGCTGGGCGTCGTCCTGGTTTTGCTGGCCGCCGTTTACGCCTTCCTCAATTTCACCCCGGTGGGTTTGGCCATGCGCGCGGCGGCCGAGAATCCAACCTCGGCCAGGCTGGTTGGCATCCGCGTGGGCCGGATGCTGGCGTTGGGTTGGGGACTGGCCGCGGTCATGGGCGCTGCCGCCGGAATGATGATTGCGCCCGTGGTCTACCTGGAGCCGAACATGATGGCCGGCATCCTGCTCTACGGCTTCGCGGCGGCGGTGGTAGGCGGTATCGACAGTCCGGCCGGGGCCGTGGCGGGCGGCATCCTGGTGGGCGTCATCGAGAATCTGGCCGGGGCCTACCTGCCCTTCATCGGCAACGAATTGAAGCTGAGCACGGCCCTGTTGGTGATTGTTATCGTGCTGCTGGTCAAGCCCTCGGGCCTGTTTGGAAGAACGGCGGTGAACCGGGTATGACAGCAACGACGAAACCATGGAAACGCTATCTTCTTCACCTTCGCTCGGCAGTGCCCGCCCTTTGCCTGCTCGCGGCCCTGATCGCCCCTTTTGTGCTGGAAGGCTTTACGCTCTATCAATTGACCAAGGTCGCCGTCTACGCCATGGCCATCCTGGGTCTCAACCTGCTGACCGGCTACAACGGCCAGTTCTCCCTGGGTCACAGCGCCTTCTATGCCGTAGGGGCCTACGTCACGGCAATCCTCATGACCACCTCGGGCTTCACTCCCTACCTGGCCATTCCCATCGCGGGCCTCGCTGCCGGTCTGGCCGGATACCTCTTCGGCCTGCCGGCGCTTCGCCTGGAACCCCTATACCTGGCTCTGGCCACCTTCGGCCTGGCCGTCGCCACACCGCAACTGGTCAAATCATCGCATCTGGAAGACCTGACCGGCGGCGTGCAAGGCATCTCCCTAACCCGCCCGGAGGCGCCCTTCGGCCTGCCCCTGAATTCCGATCAATGGTGGTACCTGGTCAGCCTGGCCGTGCTGGTCTGCATGTTGTGGCTCGCTCGTAACCTGATCGACAGTCGCAGCGGTCGTGCCATGATCGCCATCCGCGACAACCCGATCGCGGCAGCGGCCGGCGGCATCGATGTCGCCGGATACAAAACAGCTACCTTTGCCGTATCGGCCCTGTTGACCGGCATCGCGGGCGGCCTCAGCGCGGTAGTGGTGGAACTGGTCGCGCCGGATAGCTTCACGTTCAACCTGGCCATTCTCTTTCTGATCGGTTCGGTAGTCGGCGGAGTCGCCTCCATCAGCGGCGCGGTCTTCGGCGGCGCATTTGTCCTATTCGTCCCCAACCTGTCGGAAGATGTCTCCAAGGGTCTGGCCGGTGCGGTCTACGGCGTGTTCATCATCGGCGTTATCTTTTTCATGCCGCAAGGCCTCGCGGGCTTCGCTCAAAAGCTGAAGGCCCGCCTTGAAAAGTAGCCGGCGTGTCGGCTTGACCGGGGTTTCATCAAAGTGGCGAGTGGATTCCAAAAAGACGGGAATCCCAGTTTTATTTTCGTAATCGCTTTTTTCATCCGCGAATGGGGATTCTGTATGACCTCCGATCTGCCAATGTCGCATGGGCTTCATATCAAACGGGCGTCGGAGGTCGGTTTCGGGAAATATGCACACTTCGCCGTCTTTATGCGGGTGTTCCAAGGGGGCCTGATTTTTCCACGATCGTGGAAAAATTCGGCGACTTTTTCCACGATCGTGGAAAAATGAGAAAACGGGTTTACATCTTATGGATTCAGAGGACCTTAACTTTTTGAATTTAACGGTGTCTTTTCCGTGATCGTGGAAGAATGAGTCACGAATTGGTTAATCGAACCTGTTGGATTGCATATTTTGATCGAGCTTGGTGCATTTTGACTGTTGTTTGGGCATATTATGCCAAAAATTTTGTGAGGATTACGTTTACAAATTCTATGATGTACCCCGGTAGCCTTCTATCTAAGAACAGTTTACGAGAAAAAAAAACAAAAATTCCGGGTTGAAAAGACAGGTGTGCAATGGAGTCAAGCCGGCGTCTTAAGTCGATTGCACACCTGCGCAATCGAGTCAATCCCGCGTCTTGGGTCGATTGCACACCTGCGCAATCGAGTCAAGCCGGCGGCTGAAGTCGATTGCACACCTGCGCAATGGAGTCAAGCCGGCGTCTTAAGCCCTTAAGCCGGGTGTAATTGAAA
>JAAUYB010218378.1_pt1 | contig 18647 bp, 18 predicted proteins | sample 7278071 | NCBI WGS metagenome assembly JAAUYB01 (sample SAMN14350121, study PRJNA611818) | marine sediment metagenome | isolation source: surface marine sediment (1.8m) | place: French Polynesia: Moorea | collected 2018-08
GTAACGTGAACAAGGCACCACGTAAAACGACCTGAAGCGGGCACCAAGACCCAACCTCAAACAAGACCGTGCCTACAAACACGGTGGTGTTTTGTTCGCGCCGAGGGAACCAAAACCCAAGCAGTTCCAAACCCCATCAAGCGAAGGAAAGCAGTAACGTGAACAAGGCACCACGTAAAACGACCTGGAGCCGGCACCAAGACCCGACCTGGAACAAAACTCAACGGGCCGGGACTGCTTGCCTCGCCGGGCAAATAAAAAATGCCGGGCCCGAGGGCCCGGCAATGGAGTGCTGCTGCTGTGTAAGGTTTATTAGATCAGGTCGCCCTTGCGGTCGCCTTTCATGATGACGCGCTTGCCGGTATTCAGGTCGATCACCGTGACCTCGTAGTAGACGGCGCCCTTTTTTCCGGCTTCCTTGAAGCCCAGTTCCATCTGCAGGGGCTCTTTTTCCTTCCTCGATTTCTTTTTCAGGCTGCCGGGAGTGACCTTTTCGTAGACCAGGTTGCCGGATCCGTCGAAGGCGCGTTGGCCGATCGCGTAATAGGCGGCGCGTCCGCGTAAGCCGGTCAGGCTCCAATACATCCAATCGGTTTCCATGGCCAGGGAGTAACTACCCGGCTTTTCGCGGTTCATATTGGCCTGGACATCGGTGATGCGCTGTTGGGCGTTGGGGAAGTAGCCGCCCAGGCTGTGAGCAATGCGGCCCATGCCTTTAGCGCGAACGCGAACCCTGCGGAATTTTTTACTGTTGGATTTGCTGTAGTAACGAACGCGGTAGTAGGTTTCGCTGTCGTTGACGATCCGGTTGACGACCCGCGCCACACCCTGGTGGTTGGGGCTGTAGGAAAATCCGGCGGTGATCGCGGCCAGTTCGGATTGAATGGCGTCGGTTCCCAAGCGCCCCGGGCCCGGCGAAGACGTCTCCGCCGTGACCGTGGGACGCGACATACTGATCACGTTGATGGAGATCTTGTTGTAGAGACCGGCCGTTTGGATATCTTTAAGGGACAGGACGCCGTCCTGGTTGCCGGTTTCGCCGGTGCCCAAATCGGTGGGCAGGGTCCAGGCATCGGAGATCAGGATGATACTTTTGTTACCGTCGTAGGCGCCCAGGAAGTGAACGAACTGGCCCATTATCCGCAATTGGTTGCGCATATAGCTACGGCTCAACTCCCGACGGCCCACGCGTCCGAAGTTCGGCGTTTCCACCAGGGTGGACCGATCCCTCACGAAGGAGAAATCGCTGTTGGGCACCGTGGAGCGGTGGTAGGTGCTGCGGTAAATCTCCTCGGCGGTATCCAGCGCCGTGCGCAGTTGGGACTGGCTGCGGGTGAACGGCTGGACAAGATGAATGCCGTCCGCGTTGACCGCAACGCCCACCTCGCTGTTGGTGAGGTACATGTCCTCGGTGAAGCGCCTTAGTTGGGGAAAGACCCGGTGCATATTGGCGTACGATGTGTTTTGCAAATCGAGCAGGAACATGATCCGCGGCCGGTACTGGTCGGCCTGTTCCGCGGGCATGCCGGTCAGGCGGACCTCCTCGAAACTATCGATGGTCTGGGTCACCCCGTTTTCGGTAATCACCAGGTCGGAGGGGGTCAGGCCGGAGATGGGCCTACCGCTGAGCGTGGTAACCTTGACGTCCAACTCGACAAGCTTTACCTTTATTTCTTCCTGAACGCCGTCGCGAACTTTTGCCACGGCGGTCATGTTTACGGCTAGAAGACTAAAAAACAAAATTAATTTTTTCATTTGCACAACTCCAATCTCTAAATCGCACGCGGTTTACTCTAGAGCAGAGAGCGTGCCACTTTGTGAAAACCCCCGAGCCGAGGGACTGTAAACCAAGGTTCACTTCCGTAGAAGAATCGCCGAAAAGCATTGGTAGACAAAAGATAAACGGCATTGCCACCAAATGTGATCTTGTCGGCATGAACGGTCATACCCGGACTGCCCAAGGGCTCCGGGTGCTTGTCCCCAAAAGTGGTCAAAAAGGAGACGACGGGTTGAGAAAGCGGTCAACCGCCGAGGAAACTCATCGTAGTCTGACACGCGGCCATGTAGAATTGGGGGGACGACGAGAATGGGAGGCGGGGTGCCGATGAGCGATAAGCAATTACTCTATGAGGGACGCTACCTGAATATGGTGACCCACCAAAACTGGGAATATGCCGAACGCACCAATATTTCCGGCATCGTGGCCATGGTGGCGGTGACCCGTGAGGGCAAGTTGATCTTTCTGGAGCAGTATCGCCGCCCGGTGGAATGTCCCTGCATCGAGCTGCCGGCGGGCCTGGCGGGCGATCACGCCGGCGCCGAGGGCGAGGACCTGGAAATCGCCGCTCAGCGAGAGCTTCTGGAAGAAACCGGTTACACCGCCGGAAAACTGATCTACCTATTCGACGGTCCGCCGTCGCCGGGCGCATGCAGCGAGGTCGTTTCCTGGTACCTGGCCGTCGATCTGGAGCGAGCGGGACCGGGCGGCGGCGATGACAGCGAGGATATCGAGGTCCACGAGGTCCAGTTAGACGAGGCGCACGCCTTTTTCGGCGAACGCCAGGCCGCGGGCTGCCTGATCGATCCCAAGGTCTTTCTGGGAATCTACTTCGCGAAGCGTTACCTGGACGAGCAGACTCTTTCTTTTATATAGACCAAAAAGCCCGCGACTGAGCACGGGCTTTTCCCAACTGACGCGATCTTGCGGGACCACGTTGGCAGACGTCAGGGGTGCGGACCCCTGACGATTGAACCCGCAATTCGGTTAATTGAAGGTTTGCACGGCGTCTTCGTTGGAATCGTAGATTTCGAATACCGACACCAACGCCGTCAGTTGCAGCAGGCTGTAGATTTTGGAGTGCAGGTTGGTCAGCCGCATCTTGCCGCCCCGGTTGGTGATGGTGGTGTAGCAGGAAACCAACTCCCCAATCCCCGAGCTATCGATGTATTTGACCTTGCCCAGATCCAGGATGATCTTGCGCGCTCCCTCTTCCAAAACCTCGTTGACCAGGCCGCGCAATTGAACATCGCCCTCACCAATGGTGATCTTCCCCTGCAGGTGTAAGACCTTGATGTCGCCATATTCGGTAGTAGTGCTCTTCATAAATGGCTCCCTTAAAGGCATTCAATGCGGCTATTATATGAAAAATAATCCGGCTTGTCGCCATTTCTCCGCTAATATTCGAGGGGAAATGTAAGAAGCGGGACAAAAAGAGGAGGTTGCGTACGTGATCGGATACCTTTCGGGCGTCATTCTCAGTATGGATGACCAGACCGTTCTGGTGGATGTCAACGGCGTGGGGTACGAGGTTTTTGTGGGCAATACCGCCGCGGTAAGGCCGGGCGAGGTGGGCGGCAGAATCGTCCTCTGGATCGTCACCTATGTTCGCGAAGACCAGATCACCCTGTTCGGCTTCAAGGAGATGATGAGCAAGCAGGTCTTCAACATCCTGATCGGCATCACCGGCATCGGCCCCAAGCTGGCCATGTCCGTGTTGTCCAGCCTCTCGCCCGCCGAACTGGTGGAGGCGGTGACCGTGGGCGATCTGCGCGTCCTGCGCGGCGTACCCGGCGTGGGCAAGAAGATGGCCGAGCGCATGGTCCTGGAACTGAAGGACAAGCTGGGCGCGCTCTTGAAAGAGGCGGATTGGTCTACCACCACGGGCGGCGAGAACCTGGCCGTATGGCGCGATCTGTCGGATGCCCTGGTGGGTCTCGGCTTTTCTGAACAAGATATCCGTAACGTGATAAAATCCCTGAAGACTGAATTCGGAGGATCTCCTCCCGAGTTATCGCAACTTATTAAACTGGGCTTACAAAAGATCAACGCCTGAATCGGCCTTGGCAAAGATTAAAGATTGCTAAATTACGAAAAAGATCAAGAATACGATGACAACGGCTTGAGACCGGGCCGGTTGGCCGACTATATCGGGCAGCCTACCCTGAAACAGAACCTGTCTATCTTCATTCAGGCGGCGCGCAATCGCGGGGTGGCCCTGGACCACGTTTTGCTCTACGGCCCGCCGGGTTTGGGCAAAACGACCATGGCCAATATCATCGCTGCCGAGATGGGCGGCGCCCTGCGCAGCACCTCCGGTCCGGCAATCGAACGACCCGGCGATCTTGCGGCCATTCTCACCAATCTCAATCCGTTCGATGTCTTCTTCATCGACGAGATCCACCGCTTGAGCCCCGCGGTGGAGGAAGTCTTGTATCCCGCCATGGAAGACTATCAGTTGGATATCGTGATCGGCCAGGGCCCGGGCGCCCGTAGCGTGAAGATCGACCTGCCCCGCTTCACCCTGGTCGGCGCTACCACGCGCGCGGGTTTGCTGACCACCCCGTTATTCGAACGGTTCGGCATCTCGCAACGCCTGGAATTCTATAACCTGGAAGACTTGTGCAAAATCCTCCATCGTAGCGCCGGTTTGCTGCAAGTGGGCATCGACGATAAAGGCGCCCTGGAAATAGCCCGTCGTTCACGCGGCACCCCGCGCGTGGCCAACCGCCTGCTGAAACGCTGCCGCGACTATGCCGAGGTCAAGGGCGAAGGCGTGATCGACGGTCACAACGCCGAGCGCGCCCTGGAGATCCTGGGCGTGGATAAACTGGGTCTGGAAACCGGCCACCGCGCCCTGTTGGACACCATCGCCAATAAATTCAACGGCGGCCCCGTCGGCCTCTCCACCCTCTCGGCCGCGCTCGGTGAGGAAAAAGACAACATAGAAGATGTTCTGGAGCCCTATCTCATCCAACAGGGGCTCTTGGAGCGCAGCCCGCGCGGTCGAAAGATCACCCTTTCCGGCCGTATTCACCTGGACCCCAAGAATGTGACGCCTATGCAAAGAAGCTTGTTCGACAATGACCGATAGCCAATATACAGACTCCGTAAAACTTTTTTTCGATAGCTTCGGCAAACACCTGAAGCGTATTCGCGACGACGGCAAGGACGCCAACCAGGCCTACCGTGCGCAAATCCTGCTGGGCCAACTGATCCAATTCGAAAAGGCCATCCTGGAATACCAGGGCGCCTCGGTGACCCGGGGTATGGAAAGCCGGGTGCTCCGCTCGCTGATGCGCATCGCCGACATGGACAGCCTGGTCAAATGGTTGGTTGAGGAACAGCAAACAGCCCCTCTGGCCGGGTTGTTCTACCTGGACAGCGCGGGTCATTGGACGCGTCTACACGGTGAGACCGACCTGCCGCGCAAGATGCGTATCGACCACTGGCATCAGCATGGTTTATTGGGGCGCCTTGCCGAGGAGGGTCGGCATTACCTGGCTTATGTGCACGGCCAACCCCGCTTGCTCCTATCTATTGAAGAACCGCCCGCTTTGGACGAGGAAGAGTTACACGCATTCCTGGCTTTTCTGTGCCGCCTGCTGCCTCTGTTCTTGACCGGTCGCATCAAGGAACCGCCGCAAATAGACGGCGCCAAGGACGACATCGTGGCGAACGACATCGCCTTCCTGGAGTTGCTGACCCTGATCGAGCGCGTGGCCGCCAAAGATGTCACCGTCTTGCTGGAAGGCGAAAGCGGTACCGGTAAGGAAGTCATCGCCAATTTTGTTTGCCGCAACAGCTCCCGCGCCAACAAGCCTTTCGTCGCGGTGAACTGCGCGGCCATCCCCGCCGGGCTTATCGAAAGCGAATTGTTCGGTCATGAGAAAGGCGCCTTTACCGGTGCGCACCAACGCAAAATCGGCCGCCTGGAAGAAGCGCAGGGCGGCACCCTGTTCCTGGATGAAATCGGCGAACTGGAACTGGCCATGCAAGCCAAGCTGCTGCGCTTTTTGCAATTGCACGAGCTGCACCGGGTCGGCGGTCGCCAGAAGATCTCGGTCGACGTGCGCATCATCGCGGCCACCAACCGCGACCTGAAGAAATGCGTTTCGGAAGGGGAATTCCGAGAAGACCTCTACTATCGCCTCTCGGTGGCGCCCTTCCGTGTCCCGGCCCTGCGCGAACGGGTGGGCGATATCCTGCCGCTGACCGAATTCTTCATTCAAAAATACGCCCGGGAATTCAACATGCCCATACCGGAGGTTTCCGGTTCAGTCTACCAACTGCTGGCCTCCTACACCTTCCCGGGCAACGTCCGCGAACTGGAAAACCTGGTGCAAAACGTCCTGGTCACCTCGCAGGGCGAATCCATCCTACCGGCGCACCTGCCGGCGGAGATTCAATCGCTGGAACCGAAAGCCGTGCCGGTGGTCGATAAACGCGGCGCTCCGATCACGTGGAAGCGGAGGCGTCCCCCCAAACAAAAGATCCGCCTGAAGCGACGCACTATCGACGCCATGCAGGAACCGGCAGTCCAAACCTTCAGTTGGACACGTAAGCCGCCCACGGATAACGACGAACTGAAGGCGGCCAAGCAGGAAATCCAAGACTGGGCCAGGCAACAGACCTTGGAACTGGAGCGAAAGTTCCTGGAAGACCTGCTGGAACGCGCGGGCGGCTCCATGCCCCAGGCCAGCAAAATGAGTAATATCAACCGCACCTTGCTCTACAAAATGCTGGAACGCACCAAGAACTGAGTATGACCAGGGCGCATCCTGCTATTTAGGCGTGGGGGTCGGTATCATGCAACCCATTCCCATGGGCATGAGGAAACCACAATTCCTGATCGATGCAGAAAAACTGCCCCCACCATGCCCGCAAGACTCTCCCGCAAACTCATGGGTCCCCTGCCAATCAAGGAACCCATGAGTTCTTTAGTTGCCAAAGTCCGGATGAAAGTAGCGTCCTGTCGCTACGTCGTTTTTGGAGGTCAATGAAGGTACTGATTACCAACATTAGGATAGTCGTGACAATCATTGCGATCCATTGAACGGGTGTTTATTTTGGTTGTTCGAAAAATTTCCCCATGACAGTGATATCAGAAGTTAGAATGGTTGCCATCGGCTTCGCTCCGGTAAATGGTCCGTTGGCCATGTAAACATCTACGTTCTCCAATTGTGAGTATGTGGTTCCCACAATAGGTCCTTCTTTTTTGTGATCCTCATTTGGGTCGAAGTCCCATCCTTCTACAATGCCTTGCATCTTAAGCGGCGTTCGATTCACAAGCTCAATCGTTTCCGGGAACCTTGGATCTAAAAGCTGAAGATCATTAATTATCACTGTAAAATACAGTTGATGCGTTTGAATTGCGGGGAACCATGTGGGACCCCAGACAGGTTCAACTGTTGGTTGCGATTCATTTGTCGGTCGTAAAGTCGCCCCGGATTGAACCTGTTCAGGTGGGTGATCAGAATAGACAATTTCTTTTTCCAAGCTGAAAGAAGCCTGTAGTTCTACCACGGTGCCATCTTCACGTGTATGCCGAAAAACACCCATCAACATCATAAATGACTCTTCCGGGGGCCGCCCGTTCTCACCAGTCGAAAGCCAATGGTAGTTTACGAAGTAATTATTTTCTTCCAGGTTCCAGGATGTCGGATGAGAGCTGACGACCATGTCAAATTCGCCTTCGAGAAGAATTCCATTTCCGTCAGGCTCATGAAGGTTATACAGCATCATCTGTGATGCTTTGTTAGCTAAAGTCCCGATACACCCTCCATGGGCGCCGGCCTGGCAAAAGAATGGAGAATGGATTACTACGAAAATAGCCGCCCCAAAAAGCAATACTCTCTGATTTTTCATTTTAGTCCTCCTCGAAATCAAGGATTTCTCGTTTTGAGATACCATCTAATTAAGACGGTAATCACGTTTGATGCAAACTTACACATCTGATACAGGTATGAAAATATTCCTTATTTTAACAAAGATATAGCTATCCTGTAAAGCCCCTTACAGCCCTTATCAGGGACTCATCAAAGATGACATGAGTTGGCCAACCCCAACCCGCTGGATTATGATAACCCCGAAGATAAATACAGCACAGGGAGGACGATCATGGACTACTACGGCATTCACATTCACGATAAGAAATCGAACTACTTTGGCTTGGCGGAGAATGGCGATGAATGGCGGTGGTCAGCAAGCCAGGTTCTCCTTTGCAAAAGACTACGTTTACATTTCCCCCGGCAAAAAGAGCCTTACCTTAGTTTACCGCCGGGAGGTCAAGGGGAAGGAAATTTATTCCGAGCGCGGCAGGGTATCCGCAAATAAGGGCAGGTCGTCTTTCTCAGGCATTTTTGGAATCACCTAAGGCTGGAGGTTTGGATGATTTATTGGGGACCTGTTCCTGGGGTCTTAGGTACCAGTTTGCATATAAGAGACAACAAAACTGGTACCTTCCTGGTACCCTCTTCTTTTCCTGGTAATTTGGATGGGGCGTAAGTGCTGTAACTGAGGGGTTTGAGGTGGTACGCCAGCAGGGATTCGAACCCCGGACCGTCGGCTTAGAAGGCCGATGCTCTATCCAGCTGAGCTACTGGCGCCCATGTGTCGGTGGTCGGGGAGACAGGATTCGAACCTGCGACATCCTGCTCCCAAAGCAGGTGCGCTACCAGGCTGCGCCACTCCCCGTTTCCGAGCGCCAAGTCTACCCCCAACCGCCCGATTTTGTCAAACCAAAATGAATCCCGGCCCTTAAACGCGAACATCCGGAAATCCTGAAGAAAAAAACCGAAACTGCGATAAGATAAGGTGATGCCGGTGCGAAGACAGGAGTACGAGGGGCCGAGGCAAACCCGCGACTTCTATCGGAATCAGTCGGTTGAAAGTGATCGACTTAAAATGCTCTGAAAAATTCAAAGCATGTGTATCGCACCGGAAGACAGCGATCAACCCATAATATTTGCATCTAATTGCATCTCCATAAACGACATCATATTCATATTTATACGGCATCGATTTTGCTACTAAAGTCAGCGGGGGCATACGTATTGTAGAGGTATTAAGATGAAACGAGCAGTTGTCCTGATCTTTTTTGTTGCCTTTGCCTTACTTCTGGCCGTCGGTATTGCTGAAATGACCAACCTGTCCCTGGTTCCCTCCTTGGGAATCGCGGGAGTCTGCGCCCTGTTGGGCTACCTGATGATGGACCTGCGCCCGGAAGCCGACCCGAGAGACGCCACCATCGTTCGCCTTACCAAAGGAAGCTGGCACCGCAAGCGCCGCTGAACCCTACACAATAAAAAATAAAGTCAGCTTAAGCGCGAATACTCTTTCCCGTCCCGGAAAGCAGACACCTGTCCGGCTGCCCGGTCATTTCCGGCTAAAAAATCACTTGCCTCCATTTCATACCAGTAGTCCGACCTGAAAAAACCAAACGCCCGTGTTCGTATTCGGAAGATCCGGGTTTCAGATCGAAATCCTCGGATACACCCCTGGTCATTCACGCCGGAGAAACCTCATCCCCCATTACCGATCCCTGTTACCCGCCCAATTTAACAACTTATCCGTGCGGGACATACCAGTGTTGCTCGCGCGGAAGTAGTATGTCCCGCGAGACATACTAGTGTTGCTCGCGCGGAAGTGGTATGTCCCGCGGGACACACCTGTCTTGCTCGCGCGGAAGTAGTATGTCCCGCGGAACAGGCATGTGTTGCGCCGGAGGAAGTGGCCTGTCCCCGGCAAAAGTTTACCTTTTCGGCCCAAATCGCAAAAATACAACTAAAGAACAGCTAATTGTCAGCGCTAATATTGGGGACTTACGGTTTCCTCACGTCCTTGCTCACTGATCCTTGAGCCGGTCCAAAGCCTCCCGTGCTTCTTTGACGCCGTTTTGGGCGGCTATGTTATACCAACTCCTGGCCGTGATCTTGGACGGCTTGGTGCCCACGCCCCATTCATAACATTTTCCGACCCAGTATTGCGCCTTGCCCTGGCCTTGTTGAGCCGCGTCCATGAAGTAGGCAAATGCCTTCTTTTGATCCTTCTCCACATATTGCCCGTGGTAGTAGAGTTCGCCCATGAATAGTTGAGCATTTGCAAAACCGCCCTCGGCTGATTTGGTGTACCACTTAACGGCTTCATTCCAATTTTCGGATACCAAACGGCCTATTCGCCAGAAGTTCCCCATCATATAGGCGGCTTGAGGGTCGCCGTGTTCCGCGGCCAGTCGCAGGGCGCCCAGGGCCAGCACCTCGTCGGCGGAATATTCCTTACCTCCCCGACGGTATTGATCGGCCAACTCCAATAAGTTTTTCTCTCCCTGGGCCAGGAAGTCGCTTTGCAGACGATATAATTGGGCATCGCGGAAGGTGACGCCCTGCAAATCGGCCAACAGAACGCGAAGCTGCGGATAACCCGTGAGCTGTTTCAAACGCTTGACCTGTTGCTTCTGCTCCTGGGTAACGGCGGCCTTTTCCAAATCGGGAATAGCCAGCTTGGCCCTGGTGATCATACCCGTGCGCAGGTCGTCATCGATGGTTTTCGCCAGATTCTTGAATGAGATGACGGGTTTGGGAGGGGTGACCGGCGGCTGCTTCGGGGGCGTTTCCTTTTTCTCGGTTTTGGCCAGGGTCCGTATCAGCCGTTCCAGTTGGGCTTCCTCCGCGCTGACATCCACGTTCAATGCCTTCAGGTCGTCGATTGCCTTGCGGGCAATGTTGACCCGTTGATTCTTGAAGGCGTCCAGGAGTTGCTTGCGCAGGTCCAAAACCATCGTCAAGTCACGGCGTTTTTGGTCGAGGGTTTCCTGTTCGCGCACCGTATCGGCGTCCAGGGAAGCCAGCCGATCGATGATTTCCGCCGCATCTTCCAAGCGATCCTCCCCGGCGGCTTTTTCGAAATCGGTGCGCAAGGTCTGAATCGTCTGTTCTGCCTGGTTCGCCCGGATGTTTTGCCTTAGGGTTTCAAGGGCCTGTTCATGCTCCTTGTCGGCAAGGCCCTCGTTCTGCAAATCCCCGAAGACAGTTTCAGCTACCTCCAGATCACCGCTTTCCACGACGGCTGCCCAACGAGTCAACAGTTCTTCACGACGCGCCTGCTCCTCTTCCTTTTCCTTGCTTTTGCCGCCGGCCATGATCACCAGGATAATGGTCACGATAACCAGAAAGGCCGCCAACGCACCGAGGATCAGGGCAAGGGGAAACTTTCTTTCGGCCGCCGGTTTCGGTGGCGGCGGTGCGACATCGATGGGGGGCGCTCCCACGTTGGCGGTAGGCATCAGAGCGGTCGGTTGAATCGTTTCGACGGGAGGAGCCGGCACGGGCGGCGGCGGGGGTGAGGGCGATTTTGCGACTACGGGTTCGGGAGGCGGCGGGGCGGCATCGGGCTCGGGCGCTTGCGCGGGCTTCTCGTTATTCCAAAAAGCAATCGGATAGGACATGGTCCGCTGTTCCTGCGGCGTGTCCGAAAAGTCCTCGGCCTCTGCCTTCACCCTGGCTTTTTCCCGACTGGTCAGCGCTTCGCGAAGAGCGCTGACAAAGGCCGTGCCGGTCTGGTAACGCTGATCGGGTTCCACCGCGAAGGCGCGTTTGAACACCGCTTGCACCATGTCTTCGTCTACCCCGGTTTCTCGGGGACAGGGCGCAATGACCGGCGAACCCATGGCAATTTTGTAGAGAATGGCGCTGATGGAATCACCGGGAAACGGCGATTCACCCGTGATCAACTCGTGGGCGACCACGGCCAGGGAGAACAGGTCCGACCGGCCGTCCACGGGCTTCCCCGCAACCTGCTCGGGACTGGAATAGCGGGGCGTACCCAGAAACTCGCCGGTTTTGGTCATCTTGCTGTCGGTCAACCGGGCCATGCCGAAGTCCAGGATCTTGACCTTGCCCTCAGGGGTCACGACGGCGTTGCTTGGTTTGATGTCGCGGTGCACGATGCCTTGCTCGTGAGCGGTGTCCAGCGCGGACGCCATCTGTTCCAGCAAGTCCAGGGCCTGCAAGACATCGGGCTCATCGGAGATCAGCATCTCGTCCAGCGGCTGCCCCTTGACATGCTCCATCACGATATAAGGCCGACCCTTGAATTCGCCCAAGTCAAAAATGGCCACGATATTGGCATGCTGTAACTTGGCCCCGATACGGGCCTCGCGAAAGAACCGGTCCTTGAACTCCTGACGCACGGCGGGATCTTTGGTGTGTTTCATCAAGATGACTTTCAGGGCGACCGTACGCTGCAACAGGGAATCGTAGGCGAGATAGACCCGACCCATGGCGCCCTCGCCGAGCACCTTCTTGAGAATGTATTTGTCGATTTTTTTGATCTTTTTGGTAGGCGTGGTCAGGGCGGGCCTCCCTGATCGATAGTGGAGTCAAAGACGTATTATCTCATTTGCCGCCGAAAAGTATCGCGGAAAGTTGCTTTTCAAAGCTTAAACCGGCGGATTGAAGTCAAAGAACAGGCGCCCTCCACTGTCGGCGCATGAGGCGGCCACCTTGGCACCGCATGCCCCTGCCCGGTGGTCGGCCGCGATGGTGTGGTGAGCGTTGGAACTGGATAACTGATTGCGGGTCCCGTTCACTATCTATGTAGCCGGAGAACGCCTGATCCCCTGTTTTCGATTGATCGAGTCGGCCTGTCTATCTAGGCGGTTTCAAGCGGACAAAACACGTGGTTGCCACGCAATATTCAACTGGCTCGCCGTCATGTTGGAAGGTTTTAAAGGTGCCGTATTCCTGGCTGGGTTCAATGCGGCATTCACATTCGACACTGGTAGACCCATCCGCAAGAATGGGCTGAACAAAAATCATACCCAGGGTGCAAATACCTAAGAACATGGACAATGGGATCATGGTTTTCATTGGTTCCTCCGAAATATTGAAAGGCAGGAACCGCCGCCGACCCATCTGATTATTTCAGCACGGTATATGCCGACGGCGGCGGTTTAAATTGAATGGGGTATTTGGCCGCAACTGCCGGAACGTCTGCCAACTCGCAACGGATCAGCATGCCCTGACCGCTTTTTTCATCGAATCCGCTCAGGTATGTTCATCGATCAGTAACAATAACGGCAGCTTAACAACGCGATAAGCGCGGACGAACGCCTTGGGGGGCTGAGCCAGGAAGGAACCTGTCAGAACTTCCTCCCCATAAGCTGTTAAGGTGTCATCGACCGAAGCAGTGGAAACAAAGGTCGGGGATAAAGATTGCATGCGGGGGTCCGAGATCAATTGCGGCCACCAATGGGTCACTTGTCGGTCGCAAGCGCGACATGAGGGGGAAACAATACCCAATAGCTTCGGCGTTCCCCCGGGCCGCACCGTTACCGGAACATGATCCATGCCCAAGGCTTGAAAGGGCGGCGTCAGATCACCCACGCGCAATGCTTTTTCTACCAAATGCTCCTCTGTTTGGTCATCGATGCGTTGGGCAATATTGCGGTTTTCCAAACCCAAAACAGTGATGAAAACGGCAGCGGTAAGAATACAGGCAAGCCACAAAAGCACGGCCGACTCGGGAAGGAAGCCTTTGTTAGATTTCGGATTAATCGATGACATAGGACCTCATGGATAAAAACTGGAAAAACGCTAGCATAAGGTCCCTTTGGCAGTCAATACGATAAGAAGGAAAAAGATAAAAGCGGAGCAACACAACAGCCCGCTCAGCATGGAGCAGACCTGAAGCCGTCACCTGACGGCTCGCCCCCCTGCAGTACCACGAATCTCGGGAACTGGTGAGCAAACAAGCTACGAGAACTACTTTTGTCGAATCTGTCTACAATTACAGGAGGGCGATTTATGAAGGGCGTAATAAATGGGAACAGCACCCATTCGCAAAATTGTCTCGGAACCGAGGATATTGCGGCCTTTATTGACGGGAAAACCACCGATCGCGAGTTAGAAATCGTGGTCGAACACCTCAACCGCTGTGCTCATCGTTATGATCTTTACGCGGCATCATCGATTTCCGCCTGCCCTTGCCCGTCGACGCAGAAACCCTGAGCCGAAGGCGCGCCTCGATGATGAACTTGGTAATGGTGATGGTCACGGAATTCCTCCGGACCTTCGGTCCACTTAATTGCCGGCCTTTTGGCCTTCCTTGATTCGCTCCCGTAGATGGGTGAGTTCACGGCTGAGAAAAAAATCCAGCACCGTACGAATGATGACGATCAGGCCCAGGTTGATAAGGTGTTCCCGGTCGGTGTGCAAGACGGTTTCGACAATATCCTGACCCACCATAAATTCAAGACCGATAAGGATATATGTTCCGAGCGTATGGCGAACTTGATCCGTCGTGTACTTCTGCCAAATGATATGGACCACATACTGCCTCAAGGACAAAATGAAACCCAGGAAGATGAAAATAATGCCGGTATAACCGATAATGGACGCACCGATTTCTGCGATGTGAAACATGCTCTGACCTCCGTTGTCGCATTGGATTCGCCAAGAGGGCATCATAACCGAAAAATTGATACCGCGGTAGGTTAAACTGGCAGGGTGTCGTCAAAGCCGAGCGGATTTGTAGGTTATCACGTGAGCATCAGGTACCGAGCCGATCCTTACTCTGAAAAACAGAAAGAAAATCGATGCATAAAACAACCAGGCAACATGTGGAGCTGGATAGATGCTCACTTTATTTAGGGGAAAGTAAACTGACCCAGGCCGAGCGTCAAGGAATTCTTTCCGATTTCTCGATCCGGAAAAGTCAGGAGCAAAGAATGAGGACAGATTCTTCGACCCGGAATAGTCAGGATCAAAGAATGAGAACTGATTCTTTGCGCCCTGAAAAGTAATGTGAAAGAAATCAGTTGTGGGTCCTTGACCCGGACTTTTCGGGAGCAAAGAATCAAAAATAATTCTTTGACCCTGAACTTTCGGTGCGCAAAGAATGAGGACTGATTTTTAGGAGCGTGACTTCTGGAATCGAGGAATTACCGCTCAAACCTCGATCCCGGACTTCGAGAATCAACGAATCGGGCCGTAATGCGAGGCACTTCTCTTTAAATCGAACACAAACAGCTGTATTTAGTTGTCAAGTCGAAAAAATGAGTTGTTTTCTACTGCCGGGGCTGAAAAGACCGCCGGCGATTCATTGAAAATACAACCAAATCATCCCGCCGGATTGCCTGGACATGTTCACCTTCCAAATCGAACCCCGTTTCAACTATGAGGTTCACATCGGGCTGAACCCCGTTTAAAATAAGGGTCGAGACGGTTGATCAACCGCCGGAGGGAGACGTGACCGATTATCCTGATCGCGTTGCGCCCGCGACATCCAGATCCAATCAACGAAACGCCGCGCGTATCGACACCTTGGCCAATGCATTACGCGCCCTGATACGCGACACCTTTGTAGAGCGCTTCGGTCATGGTTCTGAAACCGGGCCCATGGAACTGGATTTCAAGGTTTCCATCGATCCCAACGCCAACTGGGACCTGCGATTCGAAACGCCCCTCGTAGAGCAACTCAAACCGCAACTGGAACGCCAGGAGGCGGAACACGGCGCCTTTCGGGAAGGTTCGGTCTACTGTTATCGTTGTGAGAGCGCCGCGTGCGCCCACTCGCGGCCCGGCACGCCGCTGGAAGTGTTTCACGGTTACGATCAACTGGGCTGCCCGCTTTGGGCTGAATTGACCCAGGTCCTGCTGGACGCCGGTGACGAGGGCGTGGGCGAATTGTTCGGTCCCAAGCCCAAACTGATTACCCGCCAGGTTCGCGGCCGGGACCTGATTGCCCGCCAGTTGACATCCTTCGGCCGAGGCTCCAAAACCTTCTCGCTGATGGGGCAGATCATCACGGGTTACCTGCATTGGCCGGGTCTAAGCGGTGAAAATGAGCGTCTGGCGATCAGTTTCCAGGCCGTCCAGCATCACGATGTCCGGGGGAACCTCACCCTGGCTTTGAACCGCGTCTGCAAGCTGCCGGATGATGTCGAATTCAGCGAACTGGTCGCGCACCATTTCCCCTGGGTGAAACGCGCGGAGAGCAACGCCCGCGACGCCCTCAAGAAATTGACGGATCGTCTGAACAATCTGGCGCCCGGAGAGAATCAGGGCACCTTCCTGGCTCGGGTTCCCGAGGTCTTGCGCAGGTTTTCCGGTGATCTGGCACAGGGCGAACGTCAGGCGCGACGGCAAACCAATCACGCCAGGGACCGCCGTCGTATTCAACGCCCAGTGGACATGGCCATGGCCGATTTACGCAAGGCGCGACCGGGCCATATGTACCTGGACCAGAAAACCCAGGCCATTGTGCTGTGCGGGAACAAGGGTCGCTGTCATATCTTCAACGAGAACGGGCGTCATGTGACCAGTTTCGTCATCCAGCCCGATGCGGTGGAACTGCGTCTGCGCAAGCGCCGTTGGAGCCGGTTGGAGCCCGAACGCATGCATAACTTCCTACAGCAATTCGCCTGATCCGGCTTTACCCGTCAGTTCCCAAGATCAAGGCTGCCGCTCCCAACTTCCCGGAGGAATCGCCGCCTTCAGCGTGAACAATCGGAGGGATTTTGCGGGTGCCGAAACTGAATTCGGCGATGCGATCGGCCATCTGGTAGAAGCTGGGTTGTAGGGACAGTCCGCCGCCCAGAACGAAGATTTCCGGGTCGTAGCAGCTCATCATCATGGCGATAAAGCGACAGAAAATAAGTTCGGTTTCGTCGATGATCTCAGCGGCAATGGGATCGCTTTCCCTTTGCTCGTAAAGGGTTTTGGTATTGCGGACTTCAGGGTTCCCGCCGGCCTCATGGTACCTGGCCAAAACCGCCGGGCCGCTCAAATAGGCTTCTACGCAGCCCGCATTGCCGCAGCCGCACCGCCGGCCCCTGAAGTCCATGATGGTATGGCCGATTTCCGGCGCCAATCCGTGGGCGCCGTTGAGGAGGTGACCGTTGATGATGACGCCGCCGCCCACACCGGTGCCCAGGATGACGCCGACGACGTTTTTATAGCCGCGCGCGGCGCCGAATTGGGCCTCGGAAGCGACCAGGCAGTTGGCGTCATTCTCGAAAGCCAGTCGGGTGTTCAACCGGGCCTGTAAATCGGCGGGCAGGGCGGTATCCTCGATAGCGGGAGAGTTGGGCGCGTTGCGCAGCTTGCCCGTTTCGGGATCGATGCTCCCCGGGATACTGAAGCCGATGCCCTCGACCGCTGTTTCCCTGCTTAGTTCGGTAGCAAACCGTTGAATCAAGGCCAGCATGGGTTCGTTTTCCTTGGGGGCCGGCTCGCGCAGGGTGGCGTGAATGCCGCCGTCCTCATCGATGAGCGATGCCTCCGCCTTGGTGCCGCCGATATCGAAGCCGATTGCATAGCGCTTGTTCAAGTTGTCCTCCTGGTTGGCGTGGTACCGGAATACCGGTAAAGTAAAGCCCTCAGTGTGCCATGTTCAGTAGGTGTCGGGCAAGGGCATTCACGGGTCGATCGGAAAGAATACGCGCATTGGCAATGCCGCGGCGGGTGCAAAGGTCCAAAACAACCGCTTCAAAGGCCTTTGCCACGCCGCCCGTCAGCACCACGGGTTCCTCGCCGTGCAGCAGAGGGATGAGGTACTTGTCCAGAAACAAACCGATGGGTTCGGCAACCAGGGCGCGAATCTCGGGATTGTCCAACTGACCCGTCAGAAAGGGGACTTGCCCGGCCAGGAAACGATGGTGACTTGCGTGGTTGTAGACCTCGGGGATCAACTCCTCGATGTCCAAACCGGAGTAGGTTCGGTAAGCATCCACCACGTCCTCCGGGAGGGCGCCGTCGATCAGCGCACTGACAAAAACCCTGCCGATAGACGTGCCCCCGCCTTCATCACCCAGCAACCAACCCCGGCCGCCTTTCCGCTCGCTGATGCGGCGACCGTCATAGCGGAAGGCCACGGAACCCGTGCCCAAGATACCCGCCACTCCCGGGGCGCCTCCCAAACAGGCATAAGCCGCGCCAAGAATATCGGTTTCCACGCGTACGGCCGGGGTTTCGGGGAAGACGGCCCGCAGAAGGGAGGCGATGCGGTTCTGCCGGCGTACGTTTCCCAAACCGGCGCCGAAGAAGCAGATGCGTCTCGGCAACTCATTTTGGAGCCACGGCCTTACTTCACGGGCCAGCACTTCGCGAATCTGTTCGGAACCGGCCAGATTGGGATTCAGGCCGCGGGTCCTCAATTGACTGTCCGTCCGGTTGTCTCTCAACCACAACCAGTCGGTTTTGGTGCCGCCGCTGTCGGCTACGAGTAGGTTCGTCACGGGTACCTCGCTTTCGGTTGCTTATTCTACAATGATATCGGTTCCCGTCATATGTTCCATAATTCTTGAAATTGCTTGACCGCTGGTGACCGATTCGCGACCGTGGAGGCCGGTCGGCTTTGCGACCGTGGAGGCGGATGGTAATTGCATTGCGGACGCGGTCCGGCGACGCTACGCGCCGACCGTTCCGGTCCTGTCGGTCCCTACGCTACGATCGGCTATTGGCAGATCGGAACGTGTCCAATTGTTCTTAACTCGAAAAACCGTCATTTCATCAGGTGCAAACATCAAATCCTCCGGTCCCTAAAATTGCACTGCATTCATAGCCTGTGTCGTTCGGTAAACTCTTTTTTACGCTTTTTCTCCGCCGCTTCTCTTTCTTGTCGAAGCTCCTTTTCTTTTTTCTGTCGCGCTTTCCAGCCCGCCTTTAACTCTTCCAGGGCAATAGGTTCGAATTCCCTCATATGGCTAAAACCATCGGGGCCGACTACTACGGGTTTCAAGAAGGGCTTTTTGAACGTGATGTGCTTAACTTCGCCGGTTGCTTCATGGTATTCGTTCCCGCGATGCTCTATGTCCATCCCGTGTGGACTCAGGTTGGTGATAAACCAACCTGAGCGTTGAAACTGCGAC
>JAAUYB010006608.1_pt1 | contig 18635 bp, 17 predicted proteins | sample 7278071 | NCBI WGS metagenome assembly JAAUYB01 (sample SAMN14350121, study PRJNA611818) | marine sediment metagenome | isolation source: surface marine sediment (1.8m) | place: French Polynesia: Moorea | collected 2018-08
ACCGAGAACAAAGCTTACTATTCCGTTGATAGTGTAGAAGGTCGTTGGAATACTGGCCGAGAAGAAGAAGGCGGTAACTTAGCCTATAAACCTGGTTATAAACAGGGTTATTTCCCCGTTTCTCCCACCGATACCCTCCAGGATATGCGGACAGAAATGTTGCTAACTATGGCTGAATGTGGGGTTCCCATCGAGAAACATCACCACGAAGTGGCAACTGGGGGACAAAATGAATTAGGGTTCCGTTTTGCTACCCTAATTGAAGCTGCTGATTATTTGCTCACATACAAGTACGTCATCAAAAATGTGGCTAAGAAATATGGTAAAACCGTAACATTTATGCCCAAACCCTTATTTAACGATAATGGGTCAGGAATGCACGTTCACCAATCTATTTGGAAGGGAGGAGAACCTTTATTCTGGGGTGACGGTTACGCGAATTTGAGTAAAATGGCATTAAACTACATCGGTGGTATTTTAAAGCACGCTCCCGCCCTGTTAGCCTTAACTAATCCCACCACCAACTCCTATAAGCGTCTTGTTCCTGGATTTGAAGCACCTGTTAACCTCGCTTATTCTCAGGGAAATCGTTCGGCTTCCATTCGTATTCCTTTATCTGGTCCTAACCCCAAAGCGAAGCGGTTAGAGTTCCGTTGTCCTGATGCCACCTGTAACCCCTATTTGGCCTTTGCTGCCTTGTTGTGTGCAGGAATTGATGGGATCAAGAATGAAATTGACCCAGGAGAATCTTTAGATGTAGATATTTACGACCTCTCCCCTGAAGAACTGAGTAAAATTCCTTCTACCCCTGGTTCTCTCGAACAAGCGTTAGAATGCTTGGAAAAAGACCATGCTTTCTTAACTGATACAGGTGTCTTTACCGAGGACTTCATTGAAAATTGGATTGAGTATAAACTCGATAATGAGGTTAACCCCATGCGTTTACGTCCTCATCCCTATGAATTTGCTTTGTACTATGATGTATAGCATTTGAAGTCATTATTTCAGTCAACATTGCCACCTCAGCGGTGGCATTTTTTTGTCAATAGGTGAAATTAAACTCCAGTAGAAGGTTTTGCTGCTTAACCAAGTAGTATTGGGATCTCAGTAAATTTTCTAACCTCGAAACCTCAACCCAAATGCTACCCTAGACACAAGAGACCATAAAAAAATTGTCATCTTTACTGTCGTCGTCAGCAAAAAGAGCTACAATAGACAGATACTTATGTACTAAAATTCGTAGTTTAAAAATAGTATAGAGGCGTTAATGGCTGCCATTACAAACAATCCCGATAAAGAAAAGGCTTTAGGCGTAGTTCTCAACCAAATTGAGCGAAATTTCGGAAAAGGCTCAATAATGCGTCTCGGAGACGCAGCAAGAATGAAGGTGGAAACCCTTTCCACTGGTGCCTTGACCCTAGATTTGGCCTTGGGGGGAGGACTTCCTAAAGGACGGGTTATTGAAATCTATGGACCAGAAAGTTCCGGTAAAACCACTTTAGCACTTCATGCGATCGCCGAGGTCCAAAAAGCGGGAGGTGTTGCTGCTTTCGTAGATGCCGAACATGCTTTAGATCCCACTTATTCTGCTGCCTTGGGGGTTGATATTAATAACCTCTTAGTAGCCCAACCTGACACGGGAGAATCTGCCCTAGAAATCGTGGATCAGTTGGTGCGCTCGGCTGCCGTTGATGTGGTGGTCATTGACTCAGTTGCTGCTTTAGTTCCCCGTGCGGAAATTGAAGGAGAAATGGGGGATACTCAAGTGGGGTTACAAGCCCGTCTGATGAGTAAAGCCTTGCGGAAAATTGCCGGAAATATTGGTAAATCTGGCTGTGTGGTCATTTTCCTCAATCAGTTACGGCAAAAAATTGGGGTAACTTATGGTAGTCCCGAAGTAACAACAGGGGGAACTGCGCTGAAGTTTTACGCATCGGTGCGTTTAGATATTCGTCGTATCCAAACCCTTAAAAAAGGGAGTGAAGGGGAATATGGCATTCGCGCTAAGGTAAAAGTGGCTAAAAATAAAGTTGCTCCACCTTTTCGTATTGCTGAATTTGACATCATTTTTGGTCATGGTATTTCTCGCATGGGATGTATGTTAGATTTAGCTGAACAAACTGATATTGTTACCCGTAAAGGAGCTTGGTATAGTTATAACGGGGATAACATTTCCCAAGGAAGGGATAATGCCGTTAAATATCTAGAAGAGAACCTCAAAATTGCAGAAATCATTGAACAACAAGTTCGTGAAAAATTAGAGTTGGGAGCTTTAAGTTTTGCCATTTCCCAAGGAGATGAAGAGGAATAGAAAAGCGACATTCTATCATAGAAACAAATCAGTAAACCCTCTCCCCCTATTCTCTTCCTTGCTTCTCCCCCTCAGTTAAATACAACAATTTAAATGCTTAACAGCTTCTCATAGAGATGGATCTGTAACAGATCCATCTTTTTTTATCAAGAAGGATGTAACTTAACCTGCATTATTCAGGAACTGCCAAAACCCCTATTATGAGGGCATCTTAAAAAACAGACCGTTTTTGAGCGAGATTGCTATATTAGGCTCCTAGTAAGGCTTTTGAGGATTTACCGAAATCTTCATGAATAATGCAGGTTAACAAATTTACACAATCAAATGAAATTGATTTACCTCGAAGAAATATATCTAGATCAACCAATTTGCAGATTAATTCCCCTAGTTATTTAGCAATAAATCTTCAATCAGATCACAAGATTGATTTTCAGGTTTCTCAAGAACCATTTAGATACCTTTGATTTTCAAGTTATTCACATTAATTTATATTTATTGTTGTTTCTTAACCAAATTGGCCCGTTATTTTAAAAGTCATTGCAAGATGTATTCTGGGATACCGGAAGTACGTTAGACTCGCTACATTAAAACTAGATAGAATCCAATTATGTGAGTTTAATTTTCTGTGTTGCTTAACACTCACAAGATGGGGAAAGAAGAGGAAGGACAAAATTACCTGATCCCCTTTACTCTAGACAAAACCGCCCCAGCCTGCCCGTGTTGAGCTTGAAAATTGGCTCAAAGGAGGTGCTTTATGAACGAAAAAGTCTTAGGCAATGTGAGAAATGTGGCCATTGTCGGCCCTTATTCGAGCGGCAAAACCACCCTACTCGAAAGTTTATTATCCGTTAGTGGTGCCATTACCCGTAAAGGAAGCATTAAAGAGGGTAACACCGTCAGCGATAGTTCTCCTGAAGCAAGGGAACGACAAATGAGTGTAGAGGTTTCTGCCGCGAGTACAACTTACGAAACCATTGAATTTACCTTTCTCGACTGCCCTGGGTCCATTGAATTTGCCCAAGAAACCTATAACGCTTTAGTGGGTGCAGGGGCGGCGATCGTTGTCTGTGAACCCGTTATTGATCGCCTGTTGACCCTCGCTCCCCTGTGAAAATTCCTAGATGATTGGGAAATTCCTCATATTGTCTTTATTAACAAGATGGATCGCTTTAAAGACGGCTTTATGAATGTTCTCCATGCTCTAAAAGAAGTCTCCACCCGGCCCGTCGTCCCCCAACAATATCCGATCCGTCAAGAACGAGAATTAATCGGTTATATTGATCTCGTCACAGAACAAGCTTATCATTATCATTTTGGTAGTCCGGCTGATCCCATTCCTCTTCCCGAACACCTCAAAGCAGAAGAACAAGCAGCCCGCCATGAAATGTTGGAAGTATTAGCAGACTTCGATGATCACCTCTTAGAAGAATTAATCGAAGATATCAACCCACCACAAGATGAAATACTGAAAGATTTAAAACAGGATCTCAGTGCAGATTTAATTGTTCCTGTCTTCTTTGGTATTGCTGAACAAGACTATGGGGTACGGCCCTTACTCAATGCTTTAGTTAAAGAGTCTCCTGCCCCCAACATTACCGGAGAACGTCGAGGCTTACAAAATCAAACCGAAGGGGAAACCTTAGTCCAGGTTTTAAAGACCTATTTTACCCCTCAAGGTGGCCAACTCTCTTTAGTCAGGGTATGGCAAGGACAACTTAAAGAGGGAATGTCTCTTAATGGAGTTCGTGCAGGGGGTGTGTATCGCCTCATGGGACAACAACAAATGTCAATACAAACTGCCTCATTAGGAGAGATCGTTGCCATTGGACGTTTAGAAGGCATTAAAACAGGGGAAACTTTATCTAGTAAAGAAAAACCCAGTGAAGTGTTACCCAAAGCAGACATATTAGAACCTGTCTATGCGTTAGCTGTTACCCCAGAAAAACGCAAGGATGAGGTGAAACTGAGTGGGGCTTTGGCTAAACTGATGGAAGAAGATCCTTCCTTGTACTGGGAACAACACGGAGACACCAAAGAGGTGATTCTCTGGGGACAGGGAGAAATTCATTTAAGAGTAGCATTAGATCGCTTGGAGCGTAAGTATAACCTACCCATGTCCACCCACTTACCCCAAGTTCCCTACAAAGAAACCATCCGTGAAGGTCATAAAGTTCATGGTCGTTATAAACATCAAACAGGAGGTCACGGGGCTTTTGGAGACATTTATCTTGATATCAAACCCTTAGCCAGAGGGGAAGGCTTCCACTTCCATCAAACCATCGTCGGCGGAGTTGTGCCAAAACAATACATTCCTGGGGTGGAAATGGGGGTAAGGGAATATTTGGATCATGGCCCTTTGGGTTTCCCTGTGGTAGATGTGGATGTTACCTTAACGGATGGTTCCTATCATTCCGTAGATAGTTCTGAACAAGCCTTTAAACAAGCTGCCCGTATCGCCATGAGTGATGGAATGCCTTTATGTCATCCTGTCCTCTTAGAACCCATTTTATCTGTGAAAGTATCAGCCCCTTCTGAATGTACCGCTAAAGTGTTGCAGTTGGTCAGTGGACGACGGGGACAAATTCTCGGTTATGAGAGTTTAACGCAATGGAAAGGTTGGGATCAAGTTACTGCTTATTTACCTCAAGCAGAGATGCACAACTTTATTATTGAACTGCGATCGCTGACGATGGGTGTGGGTACGTTTACTTGGACTTACGACCATTTACAAGAGGTTCCTGATAAGGTGACAAATAAAGTGTTAACTGCTAATGGTAACGGGAAAAATTAACGTTTTTTCTGATTGATTTAGGGAATAGTGACAGGTGTTTTAATTAATAATTAGGGTGGATTGATATCTGCCCTTTTTTGTATGATTATTAATAATGGTCAGTGTAATTTAGACAATATAAGTAACTTAAGTAACCACAGATGTCAGAAGAAGATTTAAAAAAGCTGATTGATTCTAACGCTCGTGCAATTGGAGCGTTAACTAATAATTTTGCTGAATATAAAAAAATTCAAGAAAATCAAGCTAATCAAGTAATGGCGATTGCCAGGGAACTACAAGAGAGACAGATTCAACTGCAAGATGCACAGGAGAGGGAAAGACAAACCCTTGAGATTATGGTAGAAGAAATGAACCGATTAATCGAAAGGTCTAAACGCAATGAAAAACGAATAGAACAATTAATTGGTTATAGTATTACCAATGAATCAGAACATCTTGATATAGAACACGGGAAAAATTAACATTTTTTCGGAAAGAAGTAATTTCATACCTTATTGGATATCATACCGCACCTGTGGCACAATTAATAGTTACGCATATATTGGACTCCTGATAATATGAATGACCAGATACTAATTTTTGGGATTCGCATCGAGGTAATTAACCTAGTATTCACAATGATTACTTCATTGAGTGCATTATCAATTTCATTCTTATTATTAAGAAATTCTATAAAACCAAGAATTGATATTGAAAGACTCGGCAAAGATAAAGTGAAGTGTAATGACACAGTGTATCTAAGATTTCGTGTAGTAAATCAAGGTTATTGGTTTGCACGCCCAATGGTTATTAAACTAATAATTTTTTGTAATTTTGATGAAGCGTTTAAGCTGATTGAACTTCAATTTGGCTCTCGTCAAGAGAAGAAAGATAAGAAAATCAAACAAGGGAAAGAGAATATGAACTATTTTATAGCCGAAGGTATAATGTTAGGTCCTAAGCCATCTAGTGAAGAGTTTATCATTAAGCTTTCAACTCCTGATTTACCAGGTAAGTATCGCATTAAATTTGAAGCTTACTCAGAAAATGGTGTTTCTTTTAGAAAAAAGTTTATGATTGAATGTATATAGACATCTGCCTAAGTCAAATTCAGTGCGATCGCCTCTTATGTAGCTCTTCTACATTGGGTTAAGGAACGAAACCCAAAAATTATTAACTGGAAATGAGCGATCACCAACAAAGTTTAATGTAATTAATGTGTGATCGCACTTGTTAATGGGGAAGGTTAGGAACAATACGAAACAGTAACGTTAACAAAGCGGTTGCTACAGCTACCACAATAGGAACAATTAAGGAACGAAAACCTTGTAAGTCAGAAATAGCTTTTTTGATATGATAATATCAACATATCAGTTACTCCTATCTTTGCTATGTCTCAATTACAATTTCTTAGAAGATATCGAATCAGCTAAAGAAGATATGCAACCAGGGGAATTGACAGATTGGCGAGACATTAGAATTGATGTCTAAGGTTGTTTTTACGAAGAAAGCTAAGGCTTTTTATGCTAATGCTAATCCAATTTTGGCAAGAAAGTTGGCAAGAAGTTTTGAGTTTTTAGAACAGACTCCTTCTTAACATCCTAACATTAAAGCTCTGAAAGCTAAGTTACACGGATATTATAGTTATCGGGTTGGGGAGTATGGTAAAATTTATGAAATAAATCAGCAAACAATTCAGGTGATTGTGATTCAAATTGCTCATAGAAGTAGCATCTATGAGTGAGAATACAGAGTTATTCATATTTCTTAAGTTGCTCTTTTACTAAAAGCCCCTTTTGTAGAAAGGGGAATATATTTTGCTTAAAATTAGAGCTAATAAGGCTTCTAAAAAACTTGTCCATCTACTGAATGTAAGATATCACAACAAAAATGGGCAACCTAAGAATGGATCATAAGCCCATTCATCTACTAGAGTTCCTATGAGAGATAGAATTGTTGCCCTTACAGATAATCTTAGTCGTACCATTGTTGGGAAAGAAAAGCCCATTCGTCTTGTCCTAGTTGCTTTATTGAGTGGGGGACACGCACTACTTGAGGATGTCCCTGGAGTGGGAAAAACCCTCCTAGCAAAATCTTTAGCCCGTTCTATTAATGGACGTTTCCAACGGGTTCAATGTACCCCCGACTTACTCCCTACCGATGTTACGGGAACCAATATCTGGAACCCCAATAGTCGGGAGTTTGAATTTTTACCTGGACCTGTTTTTGCTAATGTATTGCTGGCGGATGAAATTAACCGAGCGACCCCTCGCACCCAGTCTGCACTCCTGGAAGTAATGGAAGAAAAACAGGTAACAGTAGATGGAGAAGCTCGCAAAGTCCCCCAACCCTTCTTTGTTATCGCTACCCAAAACCCCATAGAATCTCAAGGCACTTTCCCTTTACCCGAAGCACAGATGGATCGCTTTACTATTTCCTTAAGTATGGGTTATCCCAGTGAAGCTGAAGAACTGCAAATGTTACAGAAAAAACTACAACAGGTAAAGGTAGATGAGTTATGTCCTTGTATTTCTTTAGAAGAGGTGCGAGAGTTACAACGTTTAGCTAGTCTGGTGAAAGTGACCCCTTCCTTACAGCAATATATACTCAGTTTAGTCCGTGCAACCCGCACTGATGATGATATTAGTTTAGGTGTCAGTCCTCGCGGAACTATTGCTCTACAAAGGGCTACGCAAGCTTTAGCATTCCTCCAAGAACGGGAATATGCCACTCCTGATGACGTTAAATATGTGGCTCCCCATGTGCTTTCTCATCGTCTCATTGTTGCCAATGGCCGTCAACCCCAGGCCATCGTTGAAAGACTCTTGCGATCGCAGTCTGTAGAACCCCAACTGATTGCCGCTTAAATCTTCAGAAAATCCCTAGCACAGTTACAAGGAATCCGCAAGGTTCCTTGCATTTTTTTACAAAAAGATTAAAATAGTTTACATAAGTTTACAAGAGGTTCAAAAATATGAGTAAGGTTATCATCGAACTTCTTACTCTTGCTGTCATGGTTGTAGCAGTCAGAAGTATGCAGTCTCAACAAGAGTCTGACGCAGTAGTTATTCCTGTTCGTATTGATGAAACTAGAAGAAAAGGTTAAATTATGCTAGAAAAGTTAGTGATTTTTTTGCAAGATGAATTAGACATACCTGCTGAACAAGTGCATCTTGCCTTACGTCACACTCAAGCCATTCCTTCTCAGTTACCCATGCAGTTATGGCAATATGGGTTAATAAATTTAGGTCAACTAGAGCAAATTCTTGACTGGTTAGAAGCAGCATAGACAAGAGAATCCCCTCTACTGGGGCTGATCATAAAATCTTGTTTTTCATACAGGTTAGATAAAGAGTATCTTGCATCAAAAAATATCAAGAAGATAACTTATTAAATTTAAGGGGTTCAACCGCAGCGATTTTTGCTTGCGGAGTTGTAGATGATGTGGTTGGAGAGGCCGAGGGTTCATCTACGACTTTTTGATTAAATCGATAACCCACATTGCGTACCGTTTGAATTAAGCTGGGTTGACGGGGATCGGTTTCAATTTTCTTGCGTAGGGACAAGACATGGGTGTCGATGGTACGGGGATTATCTATCGCCTCTGGCCAAGCTCTTTGCAGCAATTCTGAACGACTGAGGGGGTTTCCCTCTGCTTGTGCTAGGACGTATAACAAACTAAACTCTTGGGGGGTTAAATCAACAAAATATCCCCGAAATTGAACACGACGTTGCACTAGATCAATTTTTAAGTCGCCGTAATCCAGGAATAAAGGAGCAGAAGCAACACGCACTCGTCTAATTAAAGCTTCTACTCTAGCCATCAATTCCTGCATTCCGAAGGGCTTAGTTAAATAGTCATCGGCCCCCGCATTTAGCCCCCTAACAATATCCTTTTCCGTGTTGCGGGCTGATAAAATCAGAATCATAGATTGTCGTTGCTGATGAAGCCACCGGCACAATTCCATGGCATCTCCGTCAGCAAGATCAGCGTCAAGGATTACTAAGGTGGCTTGCCTACGGTCAAAGACACTGCGAGCTTGTTGCAGATTCGCACATTGTTGTGCCGTGTAACCTGCTTGTTGCAAATGCCAACCTAACAATGACCGTAGATGAGGATTTCCCTCAACAATAGCGATATAAATGAGACTCACCTTAGTTTTCGTCCTTCTAATTTGACAGTCCTTAGCGTAGCAAACGCAATGTCAAGAATTTGTAACATCGGCTACGGCGTTTTAGGAGATTTCCTAAGAAAATCTTAAGTTTTACAAAACTAAGTCTTTATCTTGTCAATTTACTCATACTGTTTTCAATTTAATGAGACAGAGATAAAATGTAAAACACCGGAGCGGTACAATCTTCTTTTGTAGTCTATTAAATATAGTAGCTTGTTTTTTCGTTAACGATTCATTAGAATCAAGTCATTTATTTTTTATCAACCCTCTTTTAAGTCATTCCCGGTCAGACATTATGCTTCAAGATCCTTTGGCGATACGTTATTATCAAAATCTCACGGACGGCATGGTAGAGTTGTGGAACCGTGGCCGTCGCTTTGACGAAATTCAGTCTTACATGGATGGTTACATCGCTTGTTTGCGACAGGTAAACACTTTGGAACCTTACCTAGTTAATCGCTTAGAAGAAGATTCTTGGCGATTTTTCCGTGATCCTTCTAACTTCGAGTTACCTGCTTTACAACCAGAAACCGATTATTATCGCCAATAATCTAGATCCTGTTCTAACGGTTAAGGGCTAATAACAGAAGCGAAAAATCTGCTCAAATCTACTTATTTTTTCTCTTTGTCTAAGCTGAAATATCTAGACAAAGAAGTGCCGCCGACGGCTTCGGTTGAAGCAGGAAGTGAACAGCCATCCGATGAAGAATCGGGACTTATTCTGCGTGAGTAGGTTTGCGTAAGTTTCATGTAACGGATGAAGAATAAGCCCGCAAAAGCGGACTTATTGATTTTCTAAGAAGCGAGGGCAACTTCTACCTGTTCTTGTAGCTCACCCTTTTGATACATCTCGTAGACAATATCGGAGCCGCCAATGAATTCCCCATTGATATACACCTGGGGGATGGTTGGCCAGTTGGAATATTCTTTGATCCCTTGACGGACATCAGCATCACTCAAAACATCACAGGTTTCAAAGGGTACACCCAAGCTACTGAGAATTTGTACTACATTATTAGAAAAGCCACATTGGGGCATTAACTTGTTACCCTTCATGAACACAAAGATTTTGTGGCTGTTGATCAGTTGCTCAATTTTTTCTTTGACTTCTGGTGTCATAATTACTCCTTAAGGGATTTATTTAATGTTGATAGGTTCAAACTCAAACCATGATGGCATGACTCTGACTTAAGTGCCGACGGGGTTTATTGTACCTCAGACTTTTTATTGCGCTTCATCCCAAGCTTGAGGGGTATAAGTTTTTAAGGCTAGGGCATGAATGGCCTCGGATGCCATAGCATCTTGAAGCGCGCTATAGACCAACTGATGCTGCTTAATCATGGTTTTGCCTTCAAACTCAGCAGAAACAACGATCGCTTCGAGATGATCTCCTCCACCGGTGAGATCCCTAACGACTACTTGAGCATCAGGCAGTTGAGTCTTAATCATGTCTTCAACTTTTGTGAGTGCAACCATTGAATTTTTCCAGAACAACGAATACTAGAATTATTGTGACTCAATTTGCTGGACTCAGCCATACCAAAAAGTGTGTATGAGTGATTTTAAGAGTTACGCAAAGTCTCTATGGTTACGCTTTGTAGGGATAATTCATCAATATATCCCTACGGAGACACTATGTACATAAGTCCTGAAATGTTGACTTAAAACTAATTTGAGGTTGCCGCTTGTGCTTCATCTGCAAAGGGAACATCCACAAAGCCTAATTCATACAATTGTTGATAGGATTTCTTGCCTAAGTCTGTAGTCGGGTTTTGGGAACGAATGATCTGAATGAGCAGAGGAACGGCTAATTCGGGTTGATCTTGCGCTCGATGGACTAAAGCTAACTGATAGGTGGCAGAATCTCTCATTTGTCCTGTTTTCAGCGCGCTATCTCTTTGGGCATCATATACCTTGGTGTCAATGCCAGAGAAGCTATTAGCCAATTGTAGGTGGAAATTTGATAATTGGTTAAAGACTTTACGCGCTTGTTGCAATTTGCCCACCGCTAGGTCATAATTTTCCTGGTTAATGGCTTCACTAGCATCACTCATTAATTTTTCGCCTCCCTGTAAGCTCAGAAGACTATCTGCTTGGGTTAGGGGACGGAGGTTATTGGGATCAGAAGGATCATCTGCGTTGTCTTCTGTCTCATCAATAGTTTGTTCTGATGGTGTTGTCTGGGAGAGGATTTGACCATAAGCAGCATCTGACGTTGTCATCCCTAGAATACAGGAGACAGCGATCATACTAGGTAAACTAAGGCTAAGAAAGTGGAGTTTTAACATGATATGACTAAATAAAACGAAAAGATAAAAAGATAATAAATGTATCTTTGAGATATATTAACATTTGTGGGTGAGATGGGTGATTATCAATGGATAATTAATAATTGATAATTGACAGTTAATTAATTTTGTCTGAGACCTCAGTTTTAACTAATGATTTTTTTATACTCAATTAATGCTTGTTTAATTGATGGGTTATTGGAGTCAAGGTAAGGAATACGGGAAACCTCTTCATAACCATATTCATATAATTGAGATAATTCTGCTTCAGAAACTGCCCAAGGTGGTCCATCGGTAACCTCTTCCGTATCACGGAGACGAGTGACAATTAATAAAGTTCCCCCAGGTTTTATTAAGGTGGCGATCGCTTCTATAACTTGTTTTCTAATGGTTAGGGGTAATGCTTGAATTGTTCTTGATTCAAAGATGAGGTGAAATGAGTTTTTCCAGGTATTATCTAAGGATAATAAGTCAGCAACTAAATAGTTAACCGAACTATTATTAAATCTTCTTTTACACCATTGAATAGAAGAAGGCGCAATATCAAAAGCGGTGACTTCTGCCCCTTTATGAGCTAATAGTTCACTATCGTCTCCCAGTCCACAGCCAATGACTAAAGCTTTTTTGTGAGTAATATCCGATGTTTTTAACCATTTTTCTAAGGAAGGATGAGGCTGCATTTTTGCCCAAGGAACTTGATCGGGGTTTCCTAATGCGTCTGTATAAATTACTTCAAACCATCCTGTGAAATCATCATTTTTTTGATAATTTAAGGCTAAATCTTGAACTTTTTGGCGTAATTCATCTAAATTTTCTTCACTCATTATCCTTACTATTATACCATTATTTGTTGTTACTATATCCTAGAAATAGCAAAATTATTGTCAGTCAACCATTTTACTATATCTTGATTTACTTGAGTATCAAGGGGACGTTTCATAGCGGTAACAAAATCTTCATCGGGGGTTCCCAGTCGTCTAAAACTATGATCTAACCCTGGAAAGATGCAGGTAGTAACTTGATAATTTTCTGCTTTTTGTAGGGCTTTTTCTGTTAATAAAGCTTCGGTATAGGGACTATTATGATCTAGTTTACCATGTAATAATAAAACCGGACATTTTATCTTAGGAATAAAACCATAAGGAGGAGCATCAAAATGTTGCTTCCATAGAGGAAGATAGAATTCTTTTGACCAAGTTTCATCCCCTAATTTAAAATAGGTTTTACCTTGTTTTATTTGTTGGCATAATTCATCAGTTTTAGCATAAACCCAGTACATCAAAGGAAAAGTATTTTTAAAGTTATTAATAGCTTCTTGCTCTAATTTCCAAAAATTATCCCGTTGCCAATGTAAAATATTTTCTAAGTTATTGTAAATACCTCCTTGCCAAATATAGAAAGATAAATCAAGATCTTCTGCGGCTAACATTAGGGCAATAACTGCTCCTTCACTTTGCCCTAAAATACCAACCTTTTTACTATCAATTTCCGGTAATTCTTTTAACCATTTCAATGCGGCTCTCCCATCATCAACCAGCTCAAATAAATCAACAGTGTTACAATTTCCTTCACTTTCTCCACAGCCTCTTTTATCATATCTGAAAGTAGCAATACCTAAATTTTGAAATAGTTTTGCTTCATCTTTAAACAAGTTTCTTTCAGGTAAAGTAACAGGAAACCAGTCTTTTTTTGAGTTATCTAAATTGCCATCACGAGTTTGAGGAAAAGAACCCCCAATAAATAAACAAACAGGGGGTTTATGAATTCCATCAGGTAGGGTTAATGTTCCTGTAATTTTAGTATTTTTTGAGGTAAAGTAAGTTGGTATTTCCATAGTTTTTGACTATAATTAAGGCTGAGTCATAGAGATAAGTTTAAAGCCGATGAGGAGAATAAGCAAGATAGGGAAGTTGTCACCCCTAAGACTTCCTTAACTCTGTGGTTCAAATAATTAACTTGACATCTAATTAGGTTATAATAGCAGGGACAGATCCAGTCATGAAGAAAAAGTCTTGTTAACGGATAAAATCAACTAAATTTATTGGTAGAGTAAGGGTTATGAGTCTTAAAAATTTTGATACTGAAAATGATAACCGTAAATTTGAATTACCTGGAGCAAAACCCCATTATAACCCAGATCGTTGCGGACAAGTTAATCATATTTTTCTCAATTTATCTTTAGACATTCCTAATAAAAGCTTTACAGGGACTTGTACTATTACTTTAACTCCTGTGCGTAGTGGTATTAATCAATTAATTCTCGACGCTGTTGATTTAGAGATTAAATCTGTCTTGATAAATGAAGTTAGTCAACCCTTTGATTATAACCAAGAACAGTTAACTATTCATCTCCTACAACCTACCCAAGAAGAAGCAATTAAAATAGCCATAAATTATCAAGTAGAACAACCGCAAAGAGGACTTTATTTTATCGTTCCAGATGAACATTATCCCCAGAAACCAACCCAAGTTTGGACACAGGGAGAAGATGAAGACTCACGCTTTTGGTTTCCCTGTTTTGACTATCCTGGACAGTTAGCAACCTCAGAAATTAAGGTTAAAGTTCCTAACAATTTTATGGCAGTTTCTAACGGTGAATTAATTAGTCAAGAAGAGGTTGCAGAAAACACCATTTATCATTGGTCGCAAAAACAAGTTCACCCCACCTATTTAATGACCTTAGCAGTGGGAGAATTTAGTGAAATCAAAGACGAATGGAAAGGCATTCCTGTTACTTATTATGTGGAAAAAGGACGGGAAGAAAAAGCAAAATTAAGCATGGGAAAAACCCCCCGTATGATTGACTATTTTTCCTCAAAATTTGGCTATGATTATCCCTATCCTAAATATGCCCAAGTTTGTGTTAATGACTTTATCTTTGGGGGGATGGAAAATACATCCACAACCCTCTTAACAGATCGCTGTTTATTAGATGAAAAAGCTCTCAAAGATAGACCCTTTACCGAAAGTTTAGTCGCCCATGAATTAGCTCATCAATGGTTTGGTGATTTAGTGGTCATTAAACATTGGTCACACGCTTGGATCAAAGAAGGAATGGCCTCTTATTCTGAGGTATTATGGACAGAACATGAATATGGAAAAGATGATGCAGCTTACTATTTATTAAATGAAGCAAGGAGTTATTTGGAAGAAGATTCTTCCCGTTATCGTCGCCCTATTGTTACTAATATTTATCGAGAAGCAATTGAATTATATGATCGTCATTTGTATGAAAAAGGTGCTTGTGTTTATCACATGATTCGAGGCATTTTAGGAGAAGAATTATTTGATAAAGCTATTCATAGTTTTGTCAATGAAAATGCCCATAAAACTGTGGAAACTGTTGATTTATTAAGGGCGGTCGAAGAATCAACAGGGTATAACTTATTATTCCTTTTTGATCAATATGTTTTTCGTGGAGGCCATCCTGACTACAAAATAACTTATAGTTGGGATAATGATAATAATTTAGCTAAATTAACCATCACTCAAACCCAGGTTAAAGATACAGAAGATGGCAATAGTAAAGATATCTTTGATATTAAAATACCCATTGGCTTTGGTTATGAAAATTCAGCCATTAAAATCTTTACTATGCGTCTTAATGAGAAACAACAAACCTTTTACTTCCCCTTAGAAAATAAACCAGACTTTATTAGCTTTGATGTTAATAACTATTTCCTGAAAACCGTTGAATTAGATTATCCTATTGCTGAATTAAAAGCCCAAATCAAGTATGATACTGATCCTGTTTCTCGTATCTATGCTGCCATTGCTATCGGCAAAAAAGGTAACTTAGAAGCAGTTAAAATCTTAGAAGAAATCTTAACTAAAGATAAGTTTTGGGGTGTAAGAGTAGAAGGAGCAAAACAGTTAGGAAAAATCCAATTAGATCAAGCCGGAGAAGCCTTAATTAAAGGTTTATCTGATGATAATGTAAAAGTGCGTCGTGCTGTTATTGAAAGCTTAGCTAACATCAAAAATAACCTCTGCTATGAAACATTAAAATCTTGCTTAGAAACTGAAGATCAAAGTTATTATTGTGAAGCAGCGATCGCTAGTAGTTTAGGGTCAATTTTATTGGGTAATTTAAAAGAAAAAACCCCAGAAGTTATTGAATTATTAAAACAAGTTTTAGGAACCCGTTCTGGTTGGAATGAAGTGGTAAGATCAGGGGCAATTAGTGGGTTAAGTAAACTGAAAACTAATGCTGATGCTGTGGATATCATTGCTGATTATACTAAATTAGGAATTCCCCAAGCATTAAGGTTAGCTGCTATTCGTGCATTAGGAACGGTTTCTACTGGACAAACCTCGAACAAAGTAGAAGAAATTATTGAACAATTAGACAGTATTTCCCAAGAAAGTTTCTTCCTAACCCAAGTTGCTGTCACCACTGCATTAGGACAAATGGAAACCCCAAAAGCGGTTAATATTTTACAAAGTTTAGCCGATAGAACCCCTGATGGACGAGTGAAAAGAAGAGCAGAAGAAGCTATCAAGAAAGTTCAGAAAAAATTAGGCTCAGATAAAGGTATTCAGTCATTACGAGATGAAGTTGAAAAACTCAAACAAGAAAATCAAGAATTACAAAGTCGTCTGGCTAATTTAGAAGCAAAAAAATAGATAACCTCAACCCTTGGGGAGAAGATACTGCATTCAAAAATACCCTTACCTGTCCCTTCCCTTCAATTCAAAATTAATTGTCCATTATGAATTATGAAGTATGAATTACACGAAGTGGTCAATCAGCCCATAATTCAACTTTAGCCATAGAACAAACCATATTATGTTCATCAGAAAACTGATGTATCCATTGTCCCATTTGCTTATTTTGATCCTTAAGTAAAAATTGAGTGTTTGATTTTCATTTGTTTATCCTCCTTAATAAAGGCTAGTCAACAATAATCTTAACAAAATTATAACAGTTGATTATAGAAAATTTATTGTTATATGATAGCGTTAATTGCTGCTTCTAAGGCCAAAGAAATATGAGTCAAATGGGTTCCCCCTTGACAAAAAACAATGTAAGGTTCTCTTAAAGGTCCATCGGCTGAAAATTCCGAGGTACTGCCATCAATAAAAGTACCACCAGCCATGACTAATTGACTCTCATACCCTGGCATTTCGGCAGGAACTGGGTCAAGATAAGAACCTACTGGAGAATGGGCTTGAATAGCACGACAAAAAGCCATTAATTTCTCAGGGGAACCTAACTTAATTGCTTGAATAATATCCCGACGAAGAACCATCGGCAAGGGGTTAACTTCATACCCTAATTTATCAAAAACATAGGCAATTAAATGACTTCCTTTGATGGCTTCTCCGACCATTTGGGGAGCTAAAAATAATCCTTGAAATAGTAAACGACTTTGATTTAAAGTAGCCCCTCCTTCACTGCCAATACCTGGAGAAGTTAACCGACAAGCAGCAGCATCTACTAACATTTTATCCCCTGCAATATAGCCTCCTGCGTTGACAATGGTTCCCCCTAAATTTTTAATCAAAGAACCTGCCATTAAATCAGCACCAACTGCCGTAGGTTCTGAGGTTTCTACCAATTCACCATAACAATTGTCCACAAAACAGACGGTGTTGGAATTTTGCTCTTTGACAATTTTAATAATTTTTTTAATATCTGAAATAGATAAACTGGAACGCCAAGAATAACCGCAAGAACGCTGAATTAGGACTAAACGAGTATCAGGTCGAATAGCAGTTTTTAAGCCTTCCCAGTCAATGGTTCCCTGGTCGGTTAATGCTAATTGTCGATAATTAATGTTAAAATCTGTTAAGGAACCTTGGCCACTGCCCCGTAACCCAATGACTTCTTCTAGGGTATCGTAGGGCGCACCAGCCACCGCTAACATTTCGTCCCCTGGACGAAGTACCCCGAACAAGGCACAGGCGATCGCATGGGTTCCCGATACAAATTGTACACGGACAATTGCCGCTTGCGCCTCCATTATCTGAGCAAAAATCTCATCCAGGGTTTCTCGTCCAAGATCGTTATGTCCATAACCAGTAACACTGGCAAAATGATGGACTCCCAGACGATGATCACGAAAGGCAGCTAAGGTTTTTTTGAGATTTTGCTTGACCTTATGGTCAATTTCCGAAAAAATCGGAAGCAGGGCATTTTCTGCCTCTTTTATGAGCATTAAACTGTCCACTTGTCAACCCCAAACAAAATTCTTGTCGATAGTTACTGATTAAAAAATGACGGAGTTAGATTTGTCCCATTTATTTATAGCAAACAAAGGCTTATTTGAGTTGTTTAATTGGGAAGTTAAATTCGGAATTAATTATTAAATTATAAATTCTTTAGTCAAATCAAAGCTGATACTATCGTCAAGTATAATTTTGTTTAATTAAGTTCACATTTCAGGTTATTACATGACTGTTGCTACATCGCAAAAAATTCCCCGCGACTGGACAATTATTGTTTATATGGCTTCGATTCATCTTGTAGCTTTACTAGCTTTGTTGCCAAGCAATTTTAGTTGGAAAGCCATTGGTGTTACCTTAGTTCTCTATTGGATTACAGGGGCGTTAGGGATAACATTAGGCTTTCATCGGTTGATTTCTCACCGAAGTTTTCAAGCACCTAAATGGCTAGAATACCTATTAGTTTTCTGTGGAACATTGGCTTGTCAAGGAGGAGTTATTCAATGGGTTGGTTTACACCGTATTCATCATAAATATTCTGATACAGAACACGATCCCCATTATTATAACCAAGGATTTTGGTGGAGTCATATGGGATGGATGTTGCATCAAATTCCAGCCGATAAAGACATACCTCGTTATACCCAAGACATTAGTGAAGATTCTTTTTATAAATTCTGTCAATATTTCATGATACCCATTCAAATTATGTTGGGATTATTCCTTTATTTCCTAGGAGGATGGCCTTGTGTGATTTGGGGAATTTTTGTACGGTTAGTTATGGTTTTTCACTTTACTTGGTTTGTCAATAGTGCCACCCATAAATTCGGTTATCAAAGTCACGAATCTAACGATAATTCCCGTAACTGTTGGTGGGTTGCTTTATTAACCTTTGGCGAAGGATGGCACAATAATCACCATGC
>JAAUYB010010673.1_pt1 | contig 18632 bp, 19 predicted proteins | sample 7278071 | NCBI WGS metagenome assembly JAAUYB01 (sample SAMN14350121, study PRJNA611818) | marine sediment metagenome | isolation source: surface marine sediment (1.8m) | place: French Polynesia: Moorea | collected 2018-08
GATGAGCCTAGATAACTGGCATAGGGAAATACCCCTGTGGGCAGAAATATCCCATCGTGAGTTGGGAAGCCCACGCTATACTGCCTAGCAGTTAGCGTGGGAGGATGTCACTTCGTTGCTCAAAGCATCGGCTAATTCGCGGGAGGTTCCCCGTTGCCACCACCACCAGGTGCTTTGATTTTTGAACTCTGGAACCGAAATCGTTAATTTTTCTTGAGCGAGAGTGGTTAAACCGCCGTCAGCCAAACTAAAGGTGAATGTGGCTAAAGCAAGGGTGGCCCCATGGCCAAATAGATTCAAAAAACGAGAGATTTCCATAAATATCTAATCAATAATAATTTTGCTGGTCAAGGTATCATATTGACCCCTTGAAAACAATCTCAACTTTATAAATTGATAAACAAAAATAAGGGCTTAATAATATTAAGCCCCTACCGCAAATATGACGTTAAAAATCTCCGAACTTAGGTGACTAAGATTTTTTACTGGCTAAACAAGCTAAGGCAACACAGAGAAAAGCATTAACCCCTAAAAACCCTCTCGCAATATCGACAGAAGGCATGGCCCATACCGCAGGGGACAGAATAGCATGAACCGTTAAACAAGCGGCTACCCCTAAACTGCTACCAATAGCAAACCATTTCCAGTCACGATGACCTAATAAGATAGCCACCAAAACAAAGGGAACTAAAACACTAGCTAAAAAAGGATTTAAGGCGGTGGTTCCTTGGATAGCATTGGCTAATTCTGGGATAGAACTGCCCATGACCCGAAAAGGCCATTGAGGTAAGTCAAAAATATAGATCCCTTGTAGGAAAAATAACCCCGAACTTCCTAACACTAAACCCCAGTTAAAAGGACTGCCAAAAGAGAAAGGGAAATAGTTGCGTAACAAGAACGCCAGTAAATATGAACCCAACACCATCAACAGTTTGGGTAACAACGCAACCATGCCCCCATCGAACCAAAAACGGGGGTTTAAATAGCCACTATCCCGTAACCAACGGAAGAAGTCACGAACGGTAATTTTACCCTTGAGGGCGAGTTTTACGGCTTCTCCTGCGTCCAGTTGACCAGACCCATAATAGTTAAAGCTATCGTCTTCTACTTTGCGAGAGGACTGGGTTAAGACGGCCAAAATTTCCCCAGGTTTCTTGACTCCTGTCGCTTTCACTAAAGCAGCCACTCCGGATACATGAGGGGCAGCCATACTGGTTCCCTGGAACCCTGAAAACACCGCTTCACCGGTACTGGGGTCGATGGTTTCTTGGAGAATTTTACCGCTTTCGCTACCCCCCGGGGCAGAAATGTCAACCCCTGCACCATAATTGGAGTAAGGGGCTTTTTTACCGGCAGCATCTAGAGCCGAAACGCTGATCACTTTGGGGTATCTGGCCGGGTAGGAAGCCGCATTTTGATTACTGTTACCGGCAGCTGCAATGATGACAACTCCTTTATCATAGGCGTAGTCGATGGCATCTTTCATCACCTGACTTTCCCCACCACCCCCTAAACTCATGTTGATGATGTCGGCCCCGTTGTCAGCAGCGAAGCGGATGGCATCGGCAATGTCAGAAACGCTTCCCCCTCCTTGGCTCGACAACACTTTTAAGGGCATAATTTTTGCATGGTAGGCAACCCCAGCGACACCATAATTATTGTTGGTAGACTGGGCAATGGTGCCGGCAACGTGGGTTCCGTGGCCGTTATCATCGGAGGCATCGTTGCGATCATTAACAAAGTCATAACCGGCCACAAACTCGGTTTGGCGTAAGTCAGGAACCCGACTAACCCCGGTGTCGATCACAGCAACGGTTATTCCTTCCCCTTTGGTTTCTTCCCAGGCCCTTTCCACGTGGATATTATGTAAGTTCCACTGTTGACTGTAGTCGGGGTCGTTAGGGGCTTCTAGGGTATGATAAATGTAGTTTGGTTCGATATAATCGACATACTGTTTTAAGGGAGAATGTTGAAGATTTTTTAGGAGTTGTTTATCTCCTGTTAGGGTATATATGTGTTCATCGATCGCATAGATGCTATTGAGACTTAAGGTCTGATTATAGTTGGTGGCGATCGCTTCTATTTGTTGGCTGAGAGTGGTGGTAGAAACGTCTTCACGGAAATTAACAATAATTGATTCATAGTTGCCTTGGGTAGCGAGTCCTTTAAAGTTCGCTAAAGCAACCCAAAGTCCTACAATGAATAGAATGAGGAATAAAAGTTTTTTCATGCTATGACCTTATCTACTAGGGTCCGGTGCTTTTAAGGATAGCGCAAAATATTCACAACGTCAGGTTTTCAGATCGCCAGCGGACGACCATCAGTTTAAGTATAATCGATCATCGACTTGATTTTCTACTTCTTGAGCTTTAATAATGGGCCACAACTTTTTAACTTGTTCGTATAGATTATGATTCATACACCAATCGATGACTTCTACTATATTTTGTCTTTCTTTTTCACAGATAAACATTGTTTGACCTCTTTCAGCTATTTCTAAATACCAACTTAGCCAACGTTTGCGACTACTTTTTGTAAATTCATTGTCAGTGTTCAACTCTTTTGTCAAATAGTTTTTCATGACTGGATTTAAACAATATCTTTTAAGTTTTTTAGAACAGACCGGCTACCCTCGCTCACGGCTTTTGAGGTTGCAAAAGTCATAAGTATAGCTTATGTAAAACAAGAAAAAGTTAAGATACAGGTAACTGATGAAGATGAAAAACAATAAGATTAATGGAAATAAGGCTAAGATTGACAAGAGATCAGGGTACAATGGGAAAGACGGGAAAATTAGCAACGTCAGAGGAGGTGCGGGATGACAACCTTAAGTTTGACAGGGCATGAGATTTCTGCGTTGACCGAGCAAGATGTAGCGGCTCTGGCCGGGCGACTGGAACGAGATGATTATACCAATCCCTTTGAAGCTCTCAAAGATTGGCATACCTTACGGGCGATCGCTTTCCAACGTCAAGACCTAGCAGAACCCTATCTATACTTACTCGATATCGAAGCGTACGACGAAGCATAATTATGCTCAAATCTAAATCAGTCCTCATAGGCGTATGTGGCGGTATTGCTGCTTATAAAGTCTGTGAGGTTATTTCTTCTTTATTTCAAGCCGGGGCAGAGGTTCGTGTTATCCTCACTGATACTGCCCAAGAGTTCATCACACCGTTAACGGTTTCTACTCTTAGTCGTCATCAAGCCTACACCGATAGAGATTTTTGGCAAGCCACCCATTCCCGTCCCCTTCATATTGCCTTGGCAGAAAAAGCAGATTTATTTCTCATTGCACCCTTAACGGCTAATACATTGGCTAAGTTAACCTATGGCTTAGCCGATAACTTGCTGACCAATACGGTTCTGGCCTCTCGCTGTCCCATTCTACTCGCTCCAGCCATGAACACAGAAATGTGGGAACAACCGATGATCCAACGCAACTGGCAACAGCTACGGCGTAATACCCGCTATCATAGTATTGGTCCAGGCTCAGGACTATTGGCTTGCGATCGCAAGGGAGCAGGACGCATGGCCGAACCGCCAGAAATCACCACTAAGTTACAGTCCTTAGCCTACAGCCAAGGACAACAAGATTTTAAGGGTAAACGGATTTTAATCAGTGGGGGAGGAACCCGAGAACACCTCGATCCGGTGAGATTTTTGGGTAATCCTTCTACCGGAAAAATGGCCTTAGCCCTAGCCCAAGCGGCCAGCGATCGCGGTGGCATTGTCACTTTAGTTCATGGACCGATTGCTCCAGAATTACTACCCATCTCCCCCAATTATAAGCTCATTTCTGTGGTCAGTGCTGAGGAAATGGAAACCGCAATCATGTCCTATTTAGTCGAGTCTGATATTATTATCATGTCTGCTGCGGTGGCTGATGTTAAACCCACTGATTACAGCAGTGAGAAAATCCCTAAAAAACAGCTACCTACTGAGTTAAAATTAAAGCCGGTGACAGATATTTTAGGGAGGTTAGGAAACCTGAAAAAAGCGCATCAAACTTTAATCGGATTTGCAGCACAAACTGGAGAAATTGTCAACCCTGCTTTAGAAAAATTAAAGGGTAAAAATTTAGATATTATTGTGGCTAACCCCATCGATAAGGCAGAATTCGGTTTTGGAACTAATACAAATCAAGCGGTGTTTATCAATGCCAAAGAACAACAAAAAACCATAGAATCTTGTTCTAAATTAGAATTAGCTCATCGATTATTAGACTTTGCGAAAATTGGGGCAATCAGTAGTGACAAATAAACTTTAAATTATAAAAAAAAAGAAAATACCAACTAGCCAATTTTATCAAACGTAAAAAATATGGGTATGTATAAAAAAATATTAGTCCCTTTAGCTTCTCCTAATGAATGCCAAATTATTTTTTCTCAAGCATTAAAAATGGCCAAAAACAATAATAGTAGTTTACAGCTATTTCACTGTATTCAATCAGAAGTTTATTTTACCCCTTATGGAACCTTTACCACATCAGAAGTCACTCAAATCGTTCCCCAATGGCGAGAAACGTTAGACCAAGAGAAAGAACAAGTCAGACAATGGTTAACCGAATGCACTCAAAAAGCATCATCAGCAGGGGTTCCCACAGAATGGAATTGTTTGCTGGGAAATCCCAGTTCTTCTATCATTAAAACAGCAAAAAGTTGGCAAGCTGATCTAATTATTATGGGACATAGAGGATTAACAGGGTTATCAGAAATGTTTTTAGGTAGTGTCAGTAATTATGTGGTTCATCATGCACCTTGTAGTGTCTTATTAGTGCAATAAAAAAGTCATGAAATTCAATAAATTCATGACTTAATGCTCAGAAAATAATGGCGTTTTCATTTCATTTCATGATTCTCACAGCAATGGTACTGGTGTTAAAATTATAATCTTTACCTTCTAATTCAATTAAAGTACCAATTTTAACTTTTTGTTGACCCACCACTGCGCCGGTATCAGTAATCTGCGCCTCACCTTTTAGGGTTAAAATCATGTCTTGAAAATAAACAACTTCTGGTCTAGGATCAGGAAGGGCTTTGACGGAGCCATCTGGTTGTGGGACAACGGTGGTACGCGGTAGGGGTTGAATTTCTTTGATCTCGAACGATCCAGACGGTTGATTACGGATAACAATATTCGTCTTTTTCGTCTCACTAAACTGGTTAATGAGTGCTTGAGGATCACTAACCCCTAAACCCCTGACGATCACGTCGACTTCAATGGGTTTATTGGCAACTTGAGCAATGGTACTGGTTCCAGACTTGCCAGGAACGACGAAAATACCGACAATAACCAGGAAAATAGCCAATGCAGCCCCTAAATCTAGGATACTAATTTTTCCGAATAAACGGCCTTTAGAATCTAATAGTTTCATAAATATACGTCAGTTTGTGTGAAAAGTAGGGTTATAACAAGATAGTCAACTGTCTTGATAGTTTAGGACAAGACAAATTGCAGCAATTTTATCATAGTCTTTCCCCCTTGAATAGAGAAGACGGTTGATCATCTCAAAAGTATCCCGCAATCTGAAAAAATTGCTATCCTAAATGATGTGAGTTCGGGGTTCAACATTAAACAATTAATTAATGAGGAGGATAAACTTTAATGAATTCCCTTAAATCAATTATTTTTGTTGGTCTTTTATCGATAAGTTTACCGTCTGATTTTCCTAGTTTTGCTCTAGAAACTAATCCGATCATTAATTCTGTAGAAATTGCCCAAAATAGAGATCCAGAAACCTATGTTAAGGTTCAAGATATCAATAGTTTAGTTATGCAAATAACCGAAGGAGAATATAGATTTCGAGGTATATTAAAGCGGATCGGTTCTAAAGAGTTTATCGGTAATGATCGCCAGTCTCGTGTGGTTTTCAACCCTTATAATGGTCATATAATGGTGTTTAGTGTTGCCACTGGTGCGGAATTTTATAACTATTATATTGATCCCGTTTCTGGTGTGGGAGAAAATCCCGATACCATGTGTGATCCTGAAACTGAACCCTGTTAAATGTCATAATAGAAATATGTCTCTTGTTACTGTTTTAAATTAATTAAAATCTATGCAGACTCAAAACACTCCTCATCTTAATTCTTCTCCTATTAGTCCTGCTTTTCCTGATAGAGTGGCTACAGTTACTCGTACTACCAAAGAAACGGATGTTTCTGTTAGTTTAAATTTAGATGGTCAAGGAAATTGTACCGCAAAAACGGGCATTCCTTTTCTTGATCATATGTTACACCAAATTGCTTCTCATGGCTTAATTGACTTAGAAATTAAGGCGACTGGTGACATTGAAATTGATGATCATCACACCAATGAAGACGTAGGCATAACTTTAGGTCAAGCGTTAGGAAAAGCGTTAGGCGATCGCAAAGGAATTGTCCGTTTTGGTCACTTTTTAGCCCCGTTAGATGAAGCTTTGGTTCAAGTTTCTTTGGACTTTTCGGGAAGACCTCATTTAAGTTATGGTCTACAAATTCCTACGGAAAGAGTGGGGACTTATGATACACAATTAGTGAGAGAATTTTTTGTGGCTATTGTTAATCATAGTCAGATGACTCTACATATTAAACAACTGGATGGTATTAATTCTCATCATATCATAGAAGCCACGTTTAAAGCCTTTGCCAGATCCATGAGAATGGCTCTAGAAATTGATCCCCGCCGCGCCCATTCTATTCCTAGTTCAAAAGGGGTTTTGATGGCATAATTTTGAGGTATTACCCCCCCCTTATTAAAGGGGGGATGGGGGGATTATTTACGCCGTTTTGCTGCTTCTTGAAAACAATTAATATACTGTTTGTGTCCTCCAGGAAAAGCAACATTCAAGGTTAACGGATCATCCTTATCCCTCGGATCTCCTGGTCCTTCGATAACATGGGTTTGGCCGTTATTTTTTTCAAGTTTAAGGGGTTTTCTGTTCTTAACTTCCCCCGCACTACTATCAATATAAACGATTATATTACCGGTGTTAAATTCTTGACCCACTTCTTGAATTAATTGCAAGAAACCGCGATCGCTTCCCCCCCGACCAAAGCTTAAGTTACCATTATTTTCTACTGCTTTACTGGTGACAGTATCCCCTACTCCTATCATAGTAGGCATCTGTTCAGGGTCAAAATTTTCTTTAATGAAAGCAATTAATTGGTAGTGATTTTTGGGGGCATTTCTAACAGTGAAATCTTCACCTAGTGGGTAATTTCCTGTTCTTTGATAATAGTAACGGTTCAAAATACCTAACACCCCAACCTCTTTAATACCTCCTTTTAACATAAATTGAAAGTCGGTGGTTCCTGAGTCTTTTCCCTTCGCTTCCTGCATAATTTCTTGTCCCGTTTCATCCCTTCCTAAGTTGGGCGCATAATGAACAAAAAAGGAATCTTCTAAGCCTTCACTAGCTGCTTTTGCTAACAATTCATCCATCAATTGTTTGATATGTTGTTGTAGATTAAAATAGGAATTTTCTTGGTCAAGCAACACCTCATGGAAAACGTTTAAGTTAGCTGTAGGGGATACTTTATTATCTAAAATGGATGCTTGAATATAAGCTGCGATCGCTTGATCATCTAAGGTGTGATTATTATTAGCAAAAAAAGCGTTAAAACTCGTTTCAATGTGTCGAGGAACCTTAGCTAAAAAGTCCATTTCTTTGTCACTAACCCCAGGATGAGAAACATTACCATGACGATCTTGCCATTGGACTCCACCGGCGGCTAAACCAGGTAAATAAAACCCCTTTTCTTTGACTAAATTAGCATCACCATAAGACCGTTCTATAATTAAGTTAACCCCACGTTTTCCAATATGTTCCCCATTAGTTAACACATAAAAATGCCCATTAAAGGATCGAGTTGCTTCGATATATTTGGTATCCATAACTCTCGTTAAAGGGTCTTTAACCAACCCCATACAAACCCCATCCAGGTCTTGTATAATTAGTAAGTGCGGTTCATTGGCCAATAAATTAATTAAGCTTTCATGATCTAAGGATAAAGAACGTTTATGAAGGGGTAAGGAAGACATAGACATCACTAAGTTAAAAGTAGAATTCTACAGAAAGATTACAATATCTTAAAGTTGTTTTTATTGTATCAGAAAATGTTCATGATACCCTGGCAACTTGCAAAAATTACTTATTTTTTCTTAAGAAGATTATTATTAGGTTAAAGTTATAATAATAAAACTTCTAAATTCTAACTTCTTAATATGTTGCCTATTAGAGACTGTGTTCAACAAACCCCTGGTTATGTCCCTGGAGAACAACCCCAAACCACGGATTATATTAAACTGAATACTAACGAAAATCCCTATTCTCCTCCTGATGAAATTTTCAATAATTTAGAAGAAGAATTAAAAAAAGTTCGCTTATATCCTGATCCTGTTTCCACCAAACTTCGTCAAGCTGCCGGTGAAGTTTTTGGCTTTTCTTATGAAAATATTTTGGCAGGAAATGGGTCAGATGATATCTTAAATATTGCCCTAAGAACCTTTGTTAATCCTGGGGAAACCGTGGCTTTTTTAGACCCTACTTATTCCTTATATGAAATAATTGCTAAGGTTCACGGGGCTAATATTAAAACCATTCCTACTAACGAAAATTTTGAGTTAGATAGTCCTTTAATTTGTCCAGAAGCCAAGCTGATTTTTGTTGCTTCTCCTAACCCACCTTTAGGCAAACATTTAAACCGTCAATCTTTACAAGAAACTTGTGAGCAAGCAACAGGTATTATCTTAATTGATGAAGCTTATGTAGACTTTTCTGATGAAAATCACTGGGATTTTATTAAACAATATAATAATGTCATTGTTTCTCGTACAATGTCAAAAAGCTATAGTTTAGCAGGAATGCGTGTAGGATTTGCTATTAGTTCAGTCGAAATTATTGAACAAATGAACAAAGTTAGAGACTCTTATAACTTAGATAGAATTGCTCAGATATTCGGTGCTAATTGTTTTCAATTTCAAGATTATTTTAAAGACATTTGGCAAAAGGTTAGAAACACTCGAAACCGTTTAACTGACTCCCTAAGAAAACTAGATTTTTTTGTGTTTGATTCTGATGCTAATTTTGTTCTTGCATCCCCTCAATGGATGGAAGCATCAGACTTGTATACGAAACTAAAAGAGCGAAAAGTATTAGTAAGATATTTTAAACATCCTCGTATTAGTAACTATGTCAGAATAACAGTAGGAACTGATGCAGAAATTGACCGTTTATTAGAAGTGATTGAACAGTTAAAAAATGAAGCCTGAAACCTTAGCATTAAAAGTACAATTAGCGAATAGATTAGCTGACGTATCAGGGAATATTATTAAACAATATTTTCGTCATAGTAATCTAGAGTCAGAAACAAAAAAAACAGAAGTTTCTTCTATAGTTACTATCGCCGATCACCTAGCAGAAAATGCTATGGTGGAACTGATTAAAAAAGAATGTCCCGATGATGGAATTATTCGGGAAGAAGGGGAGAATATCAACTCCAATAATGGTTATGCGTGGGTACTAGATCCCATTGATGGGACTTCTTCTTTTGTTAAAGGTTTACCCATTTTTGGCACATTGATCGGTTTAGTTGACCTCAAGAATAACTTACCCTTATTAGGCTGTGTGAATCAACCCATCTTACAAGAAAGATGGCTAGGAATGATAGGAAAACCTTCTACTTTTAATGATAAAACTATCAATAATCCTTACAAAAATAACCATAATTACCCACTAGCAGAAGCTTGTCTGACTTCAACAACTCCCTTGATGTTTATTACTGCCCGACAACAGGCGATCGCCTCTCGTTTACAAACCATATGTCGTCGCAGTGCTTTTGGGGGAGATTGTTACAATTATGTATCATTGGCCATGGGTTGGACGGCTATGCCTATGATTGTTTTAGAATCAGACTTAAAATATTACGATTTTTGTGCCTTAATTCCTATTATAGAAGGGGTAGGGGGAATCATCACAGACTGGACTGGAAATACCCTTAATAGCCATTCTACCGAAGTTTTGGCTGCTTCTAATCCGAACTTACATCAACAAGCTTTAGAGGTAATTTTGTACAAATAGTAACACAGACATCTTGCCTGTTACAAGCTAGAAGCTTGTGTTACAGTTTTTACGACTCATATAGACTAACTATATGATATAGTTGAAATCAGTTTTTCAGACAACACAATTAAGGGTTTTTTATGACAGCTTCTACTACTGGTGCTGATGCAGTTGATCAAGCAATTGCTCAAGGGATTGATTTAGACGGAACACCGATTCCATCTAACAAATTAGACCTATATAATGAAGTTATGGCTTTAGAAGGGCAACGTCAACGCAGTGGTGTTACTAATACTATGCGTTCTCGCATTGTCCGTATTGGAGCAAAACATCTTTCTCTTGAAGAACTTAATCAACGTTTAACTTCCGCAGAATTTGCACCCCTCAAGGATAAAGAAATTGCCTTTTACTATAAAGGAAAATAGTTGGAGTAAAGCAAGTTAATTATTTAATGAAGACCACTTCTTGTTCATTGGATAAACTTGCATCATAATGATATCCTAACCCATTGTAATCTTTAAGTTTTGACAAATCATCAATTCTATTTTGTATAATCCAGTTGGTCATTAATCCTCTATTTTTCTTAGCAATAATACCAATAGTTTTTAGTTTACCATCTCTCATTTCTTTGAAAGAGATTGTTAGGGTGGGATAATTAAACTGTTCTTTTTTAATTATACGAGAATAGTCATCAGAGGCTAAATTAAGTAATACTTGATTATTATGTTTTGCTAATTCATTATTTAATTGCTCAGTGACTTTCTCCCCCCAAAACTGATATAGATTATCATCTTTTTCTGTTTTTAAACGAGTATTCATTTCTAAACGATAAGGACTAATTTGATCAAAAGGTCTTAAAATACCATATAATCCTGATATGATTCTTACATGGTTTTGAGCAAATAAATAATCATTATTATTAAACTTATTCAATTGTAATTGTTTAAATACATCCCCCCGATAAGCCAAAATAGCAGCCTGTTTTTTACCCGTCTTAAATGATTGAAATCGCTGATAATTTAAGTTGGCTAATGATTCACTAATTCTCAGTAATTTTTCTAAATCTTTTTCAGAGAATTGTTGAAGTAAGTTAACTAAAAAGTCACTATCTTCTTTAAAAATAGGTTCTGTGGTTTCAGGAACAGTAAAAGCATCATCAAATACTAAAGTTTTAGCCGAGGAAAGAATTAAAAGCATGGTAATAAGTTAAAGAATTAAATTTAAACCCAACCGCCAAAAATAGCTAATCCAAAGAATCGCCAAGGATTCGCAACTGTTTTAAAACCGGCTGAAGATAACATGGTTAAATGAGTTTCTATGGTAGTTAAACGATCTTGTCCTGAATGACCTTGTGGTTGACTATTACCTATTTTTGAACGAATATTATCGATAGTTGACCCTTGATTAATTGTCCATTGTTCTCTCAATTTTAAGTAAATTTCTTGTAATTGTGAGGATTCTTGTAAAATAGGATCAGCATTCCAAAAACATCCTCCCTCCACTAAATTTTTGCCGATGCAAGTTGATAACTTATATTTCATTTCATCAGTAAGATGATGAATGGCTAACGAGGAAACACAAGCATCAAAATTAGTGCCTATTTCCTTTTTCATCTCCCCATTTGCCCATGCTCCAAAATCTGCTTCAATGAAAGTGATACGCTCTAAAAATTGCGTTTTTTCTAGTTTAGATTTGGACATTTTTATCATTCTCGGAGAATAATCAACAGCCATTATTTGAGCATCAGGACAATGTTTCAATAACTTGAGACTCAGTTCTCCTGTACCACAGCCTAACTCTAAGACATGACGTGCGTTCGAGGGAACACAAGCAACCAGGGTGTCAAGCATCAAATCATAATGAGGGATTAACTGACGAATACCGGTATCAAACAGTTGAGTATCCGCAAAAACTTCCCCTGGATAAATTGTCGTTGTCATAAATAGCACCAAAGTTTTATCTTCTAATATTTTACCCTTATAGCCTAATCTTGGGATGTTAAATTAACGGTTAATGTCTAAAACTACCTTATCAAAGAGATAGTAAATTATATTAAGGGTGGATACCAATCATCGTCTAATATTTGTTGAATTGTGAAGGGGCATTTTAAGGGTAAATTAAAAGATAAATTAGCACTTTCAGCTTTTAGGTTAGCCTGTTTTAAAGCTTTACTATAATTCTTGTCAAGATTATTTTCAAAATGCTGATAATAATTTTTAGAATCTAAAAAATCAGATAAATCGTTCCTAAAATTATTAATCTCAATTTTCCAACCAGAAAGATAAAAATCTCGATTAACAGACCAATAAGCATATAACAGTAAATGAATTAATAATTGGCGAGTAAGACTGTTAATTGCTCGCTTATCACTAGCTCCCAATGATTCTATTTCCTCTTGTAAGTTACCCCAATCTAAAGCATTAGCATCTTGATTTTTCAGGGCGATGGACTGTTGTTCTATCCACGCTCCAAAGTCTGATTCATATAAAGTTTTGTTCATTGGCAATTGAGTCTTATATAGACAAATGGGACTTTTTCTGAAACTTTTGTACCCCTAAAGGAGTCTTAGTTTGTTAAACTGGATAGATCAGGTGTTTAGTTTCACCTTCCCTTAGATTATTATTACCGCGCCTATGGTTCATGTTAAGAGCATCGAATTATCTCATTTTAAATCTTTTGGTGGTACCACTGCCATTCCTTTTTTACCTGGGTTTACGGTGGTGTCGGGTCCCAATGGTTCGGGTAAATCTAATATACTCGATGCTTTATTATTTTGCTTGGGGTTGGCTACCTCTAAGGGAATGCGGGCCGAACGATTACCAGATTTAATTAATCATAATCATAGCAGTAATCGGAAGACTCAGGAGGCTTATGTTTCTGTTACTTTTGATGTATCCGATCTGCACGACTTAGAAGAATTTAGTCGAGATAATCCGCCTGTAACTAAGATAGCATTAACGGAAGAAAGTAACAATAATGGTAATGAGAATCATCTTGAAGAAGAAAACAGAGAAAATGGTTTAATTACTAGCACTGAATGGACGGTAACGAGACGGTTACGGGTGACCAAAGGGGGAAGTTATTCTTCTACTTATTATATCAATGATCAACCTTGTAATGTCGGTCAACTCCATGAACAGTTGAACCGTTTAAGGATTTATCCTGAAGGTTACAATGTGGTGTTGCAAGGGGATGTCACCCGTATTATTAGTATGAATGGAAAGGAAAGAAGAAATATTATTGATGAATTAGCTGGGGTGGCAGAATTTGATCGCAAAATCGAAAAAACCAAAGAAACTTTAGAGGAAGTTAGGGAAAGGGAAGAACGGTGTCAGATCATTGAAAACGAGTTAAAACGGTCTTTAGAACGGTTAGCTGCGGATAGAATAAAAGCAGAAAAATATCAAAAATTAAAACAACAAATTCACGAAAAACAAGGATGGGAAACGGTTTTAAGTTGGAGATTATTACAGCAAAAAATCTCTCGCCTACAGACTAAAATTGTTAGGGGAGAACAGGAAGAAAAGAAATTAAATGAAGCTATCAATGAATTGTCCGAAAAAATAAAAGAAAATACGGCCAAACTTGAAGAATTAAACCGTCAGGTCAAAGCATTAGGAGAAGATGAACAGTTAACCGTTGCCTCTCAACTGGCAACTCAAAAAGCACAACGTAACCAACGACAACAAAAACAACAAGAAGTTGAGAATTTAGTTATAAAAATAGAACAAGAAATCCAAGAAACTGAAACAATTATTATCCAACAACAACAAACCCTATCCCAACTCACTGAAGCTCAACAAAGTTTACAACAAGATACCTTACCCCTCTTAAAAGAACAAAGAGATCGCACTTCTCACACCCTAGAAATGGTGAGAAAACAAGCAGCAGCAGTAGCAGAAGCGTCTGATGCTTGGGTTCAAGAACAAGCAAAACTAAGCCGTCAAATTTCTACGTTACAAGATACATTAAATCCTCAGCTAACTCAACAAGCACAGTTAACAGAACGATATCAACAGTTACAAAATACTATCGACGATGAAACCGAACAATTAGAAACTATTGATGCAGAATTCACCAATCAACAGCAAGAATTTAAACAATTATCGATCCCCCATGAAGAAAAAATACAACAACTTGCCCAACAATTAGCTACCGCAGAACAAGATAAAAGTATTCTCGAAGAAACCCAAACTCGTCTCGATAAAGAATACCGAGAAAAACAAAGACAACTCGACCGGTTAGAAGCTTCTCAACAAGCACAACAAGAAGCCCAAGGAACCTATGCAACCCAACTTATTCTAAGTTCTGATTTACCTGGAGTGTGTGGTTTAGTGGCACAGTTAGGACAGGTTAAACCCACGTATCAATTAGCCTTAGAAATTGCAGCCGGAGCACGTTTAGGTCATGTGGTAGTGGAAGATGATACTATCGCTGCTGCAGGAATTAAGCTCTTGAAACAAGCAAAAGCAGGACGAGCGACCTTTTTACCCTTAACAAAAATTAGACCCTATCGTGGACAAATCGATAACAGTTTACGTCATGCACAAGGGTTTATTGATTTAGCTGTTAACCTAGTGCTTTGTCGTCCTGAACATGAAAAAATTTTTTCCTATGTTTTCGGGAGTACAGTCGTCTTTGAAACCTTAAACGATGCTAGACATCACTTGGGAAAACAGCGCATTGTTACCCTGGATGGAGACTTATTAGAAAGCAGTGGAGCCATGACAGGAGGAAGTCGCCCAAAACGCTCTTCTATTCGTTTTGGAACTTTAGTTCAAGGAGAATCCCAGGAAATTAAATCCTTAAAACAAAGATTAACTGATTTAGAAGAGTTACTCTCTCGTAACCAGGAAAAATTACTCCAAAAATCAGAACAGATTAAGCAATTATCCCAAGAGTTAACCGACGTAAGACAAAGCGGAAGAGAACAACAATTAAAACGTCAACAGTTAGAAAAAGAAATCCAACGACTGCAAGGACAACAACAAAAGTTAAGCTTACAGTTATCTCATCATAAACAAGAAGCAGAAACCTTAGACAGTCAATTGAAAATTCTAGCTGCTGAAATTCCCCCCTTAACCACAGAATTACAACAAAAACAAGACAGACTAAGAAAATTAGAAGAATCTCACACCCACAGCGAATGGCAAGAAATTCAAACCCTAATTAAAAGTCAAGAAACCCAACTACAAGAAAGGGAAAAGGAACTACGTCAGGGAGAAAATAAACTAGAAGAAATTAAGCGTCAAACCTCCTCTTTAGAGGAAAAAATTCAAGAAAATCGGCAGAAAATACAAGCACAAAAAGAGCAAATTGTCAAGTTAAATGGCGAAAAAATCGACATCAAACAACAACTAGAAACCATTAACAATAAAATTAGTAACCTAGAAATTACTTTAGAAGAATTAACCCAAAAATTAGGGGAAACGAAAAAAGAAAGAGATCAACTAGAAGAACAATTAACAACCATCAAAAAAAATCATCAGCAAAAAATCTGGAACTTAGAGAAATTACAAACCACGCAAAAAGAAACCAAAGAAACCTTAATTAGTTTGAAAGAAGAACAAGAAAGTCAACAAAACGAATTACCTGACCCCTTACCCGAAGTTCCCTTACTGTCAGAAATTGATGAAAATACCACCGATTTAACCCCTCATATCGAGCAACTACAAAAAGAGATTCGCAACGGACAAAAACGCCTAGAAGCTATGGAACCCGTTAATATGTTGGCCTTAGAAGAACATCAAAAGACCCAAGAAAGATTAAACGAACTCACCGAAAAATTAACCACCATTCAAGGAGAAAGAACAGAATTATTATTAAGAATTGAAAACTTTACCACCCTAAGATTTCGGTCGTTTAAAGAATCTTTTGATGCGGTTAACGAAAACTTCCAGAACATTTTTGCTACCCTTTCCCAAGGGGACGGTTATCTACAGTTAGAAAACGAAGAAGACCCCTTTCAAGGGGGATTAAATCTTGTCGCACACCCCAAAGGAAAGCCCGTACAACGGTTAAGTTCCATGTCAGGGGGAGAAAAATCATTAACCGCGTTAAGCTTTATTTTCGCCCTGCAAAGATATCGTCCTTCTCCCTTTTACGCCTTCGATGAAGTGGATATGTTTTTAGATGGGGCCAATGTCGAAAGACTCTCAAAAATGATTCAACAACAAGCACAACAAGCCCAGTTTATTGTGGTTAGTTTACGTCGTCCCATGATTGAAGCCTCCCAAAGAACCATCGGCGTAACTCAAGCAAGAGGGGCTTACACTCAGGTTTTGGGGATTAAATTATGAAAAAATTCAAGTAAAGATATAAATCGAGATTTGCCCACCCTACTCTCTAAAATTCTGTTAAATTGTGATCGTCACAAATGTTACTCTTTCCTGACATGGAATCTACTTTCCATAATTATGCGTCACCTTTTTTAAAATCCTATTAACCGTAAAAATACCAATGAGCAAATATAATGCCACTCAAGCTGAACAAATTAGAAAAATTGCCACTTATCTCAAGGAACAACGAGTTAAACAGGGGCTAAGTGTTGAACAAATAGCATCCACTACCTTTATCCGTTTACCCATGCTCAAAGCCTTAGAAAGTGCTGATATTGAACAGTTACCCGAATTAATTTATGTCCAAGGGTTTATCCGTCGTTACGGGGAAGCGTTAGGTATAGACGGATATAGCTTATCCCATCAAATTACTGCTTCTGAGGCAGAAAAACCGACCATTTCCCCTAACTTAGTGGCATCTCCCACTCAAGAATCTAACATCGGGCGAGAGGTTCCTGCTACTTTAGTTAATGACAATAATCATAAACCGGTAGCGGTTCAATCCAAACCTCGTACGTTAGTCCATCCTTCCGAAGAGACAAGCGAATCCTCTGGCACTGCTTGGGTCAAACAACTGCAATTATACTGGATTTATTTGCTGGTTTTAGGTGGAGCAATCGCAGGATTATTTTATCTCTTTTCTCGTCCCCCCGCTACCCAGCAAACAGCGCAAACTCAACCGAGTCCCACTGCAACTGAAACCGAAACAACTTCTACATCCACTCAACCGAGTTCTACCATAACTGAACCAGAAACAACGTCCCAAACAACTCCACGGAGTTCAACTGTAACTGAACCAGAAACAACGTCCCAAGCAACTCCACCAGAACAAACCAGCCAAACTTCTCAAAATTCTAATCCGATTCCCCAACCCGAAACCATTATTTCCTCTGAGGAACCCTCTCCTATTTTAGAGTCTACTCAAGAAACCTCAGAAGCAACCCCCAGTTCATCGCAAACCACTGAGACAACCGCCACCACTTCCACCACTACAGCCAATAATACCACCAGTGAACCTGCTACCGAAAAAGCCATTACTGCTGCACTGCAACTAGAGGGAGACTCCTGGTTACAAGTTAGAGTGGATGGTAAAGTCGAATATGAGGGAATTTTAAAAGAAGGGGAGCAACAAAGTTGGGATGCTCAAGAAACCTTAACCATTCGTGCCGGCAATGCAGGGGCTGTTAAATTATCTGTGAACAATAAACCAGCAGAAGTTATCGGAGAATTAGGACAAGTGAAAACCGTTGAAGTCACCCCTGATAGTTAATAAGAGGGGCGAACCATGATTCGCCCTTTTAGATGTTCAGAAAATCAACTTTTTCGGTCTTTTCTTCTGACATTTACTCTTAAGATGAAACTGGTTCTAAAGAAGCAATGGGGTCAGGAATACTAGAAGAAGGAGCTTCAAATTCTCCTTTAACCACGTATTCTAAACGTAATTTCAACCAAGTAATAAACTCAGAATTTTTAGAAATAATAGCAGCACAAGGTTGAGGACATTTTTCCTTAATCTCAGCAAACTCGGGGGCTTCAATAAAAGCCGGTTGTTTGACTAACCAAAAGTCAATTTCTTTCTTTTGTTCTTCGTAGTTTCTGACCCTTTCTCTCAACACTTCATCAAGGGGTTCTTCCTCTAAAAGAAAGTGTTGACTGGCTAAAACGTAATAATAGGTGGTCATTGCTGAATCATTAATTGCTAGTTACCCAATTACCATTATTTAACTTAAGGGGACATTATAGGTCAGGGTTCATTAATAATTTATAATTCGTTTCGAGGTAGGCGTTTTGTCGGGTGGGCAAAATTTACTATTTTACGGGTAGTCTCAATAAATTTCTGATTTGCCCACCTTGCCTTCAGATTCGGTTATACTGACATCTTGCACCAGTACAGGAAAACTCAGCAACAAAAGACAGAAAATAAATTCTTAAGTAGTTACCATCAAAATAAACCCTGTTCCCTGTTCCCTGTTCCCTCTCTAAACTAGCTATAGCAATCAGGAATGATTTATGAGAATAAAGTCTTTCGTTCTTAAGAGACTGAGTGCGATCGCAAAACTTGGAAGCGATCGCAAAACTTGGAAGCGATCGCAAAACTTGGAAGCGATCGCAAAACTTAGAAGCGATCGCAAAACTTGGAAGCGATCGCAAAACTTGGAAGCGATCGCAAAACTTAGAGGAATCAAGGGAAAAAAGAGAATAACAATTTAGGAAAATGAACCATACATTGATAACTTAGGAAAATTAAA
>JAAUYB010076600.1_pt1 | contig 18558 bp, 17 predicted proteins | sample 7278071 | NCBI WGS metagenome assembly JAAUYB01 (sample SAMN14350121, study PRJNA611818) | marine sediment metagenome | isolation source: surface marine sediment (1.8m) | place: French Polynesia: Moorea | collected 2018-08
AGTTCCGAGGTCCGCACTGCCACGGCGTCGGGCGTCGGACCTGCGGTGTCATCGGAACTAACGAACAGTCATTTGCTCATAAGCGACGGCCGCGGCCGCGGACGGAGGAGCTTGCATGCTAGCCGCCGCCGCCGCCGCCGCCGCCTGAGGGGGGGGTCCATGCCACTTTCATTATACGTATTTTACACAGAGTTCGGACGGAATTGCGCTTTTTTCAGTACAATGCAACCCTCTCTCCTCTCAGTAAAAATGCTGCGGATAAAGTTCCCCCCCTCTCCGCAGCTTTCGGCCCACCCGGCCTGTTTCCCCGCTGTAAAACGGCGGCCCAGGACACGAGCCACAAGTGCGGGGTGCAGCGGCTCAAAAACAAAATTCGCCACACACGCACCGAAAAAATAAAATCGCTCGAATTTTCCGCACCTGGTATACATGGCGAATCCCCGGCGAGGGTGAGAGGACATATTTGTCATAAAATTAGGGGGAACAGACGGTGGCCTCCGCGCGTCAGGCCGTCGCCGCCGGGCGAGGGGGTCTTTTTTGCAGCGCGACACCGGGAAGTTGGCCGCAATTTATGGTCCGGCCCGCCTGCTAGAAATTTTCCCGGAAAAAAGGCATCGCCATTTTCCCCCGACAAAAACATTTTCACTGCGGTCGAGACTCGTGACCCGAAAAAAAGAGGAGGAAAACTCGTGAACACATTCACTTTCTATTTAGCGGCGGCGCGAAAGGAGAAAACCGCAAAAAGGAAGAAAGAAAAGGTTTTTGCGTTGGCGGGGGCCAGACAGATAAAGAAGGTGGAAGGCACGTGGCCGTCGGAAGAAAGGGGGGAGCGGAAAACTCGTGACTTGGACTCCCGCCTTCTCCCCAAACTCTGGTGTGCGTTATTATATTTTTTGCCGTACCCTGTGGGACTTGTGAGGCCAATGTCAGTAGTAGGGAGGTGGATTTTGGCCAAAGATGCTTAAGAGAGGCAAAAAATACCACTAGGGAAATCTCCAGAGCCACTCGCATAATCCACCTCCTTTTCCCTTAATCTTGATCACGCTCTTGCTGGCTTTAGCGCCAACAAGAACAACAAGAACAACGAGAGACCCAATTCAAAGACCCCTCGGCCGAGCGCTAAATTTCGGATGGAAACTCATGAATAATTAAGTAGGCAGGTATGATTTTGGACCCCATTTTGTCGGCTTTCCTTCGTTTTTGGCAAAATGTTTTAATACAAAAATCCCCCCTTCCCTCCTCTTCCCTCCCCCTTTCCTACCCTCTCATGGTGCCTAGGCACGTTGAATGCACTTTATATTTATGTGTCCTGTAACTGAATATACTCTCTCCACAAGATAACAATATACCTTATATTTTTCTTTTTTTCCTACCATTTCCTTCCCTTTAATCTCTCTCCCTCCCCCTCTCGTTTCTCTTTCAATCCAGATTTGAATTTGCCGCCCTTTTTCCTCCGCCTGACCTTGCTGTCTCGAAAACACTGAGAAGCAAGGAGGAGGAGGAGGAAGAGTCAATCAATAAAAGCATACCTTTCACAAAAAGAGCTGAAAGTACAAAAATCAGCAAAAAAAAAAAAAATGAAAATATGCTGCACACACAGTGTCCGATTCCTCTCCCATCCTGCATTGTGTCGGCAAATAACTTCAGAGTGCACAGTTCCCCGCGGCTTTTGCTCCTTCGGCTACACCCTCCGCCGGGTCGCGCGCTACCGCCGGGTCGCGCACTACACACTACGCCGGGTCGCGCACTACGCCCTCCGCCGGGTCGCGCACTACGCACTACGTCCTCCGCCAACTACGTCCTCCGCCGGGTCGCGCACTACGCACTACGCCGGGTCGCGCACTACGTCCTCCGCACCGCACACTACGTCCTCCACCCTCGCATTTCGGACTGCGGTTTCGGCCCGGGGCCTTTTTTCGAGCTCAATTTGAAGGTACTTTTTTGAGGAATTCGCCAAAACACTTGTTTTAGCCGTGATAGAGCATGAATCAAAGTTTATGTTCGACACCAGCAGCCAAAAATTGACCCAAAATTATGCGAGTAATGATTTTTTGTTTTTTCCTTCCTCTCGTCAACAGGCCAGGATATTCAACTGAGAGCGTGGCCAGACTCGGCAGGAGGTACCACCTAGGATGCCAGGTACATACCATTTGACTTTTCCCTCACATTTCCAAGATCCCTCATGTGTTCTCATTCTCCCATTCCCTAGCTTTGGAGGCATGGACAGCTACATTAGCACTGGCCTGCTTGGAGGCCCTCTACGGGCCGTCCTCGATGCCCCCCCACCTGATTGTCGACTCCTGCTCCGAGTTCAACAACGCGACGCGGTGCGCGACTTGCTCGTGGGAGAACTCTAGCAGGTATTTTTTTAAAAAAAATCTTTATTGATCATTGCGTCGTATGTGCATATCTTTAATCATCACACAGGGGTGCTTTTACAATACATCATGATTTGAAAGCAACCAAACTTTAGATACTGGATCGTTAAGATTTTAAAGAACACCGCCAATCAGATATTGAAATGGCAATTAAAGAACTTTGCAGCTTCTTCCCCCCTCTATTTTTTTGCCTTTTTGGCCTGCCCGGGCCCTTCCTCCTCCTCCTTCTCCTGGTCCAAGCGTCTCTTCCTGCTCAGTGCGACGCCAACGTCAGGGCCGATCATGGTCAGGCCGAAGCGCATGGTGGCGGAGAGCTTGCAAAAGCAAACTCTCCCTTCCACCACACGCCCCGCCGTGGTCGTCTTTAGGAATCCGATAGTCTTGTCTTTCAGGGTGAATGCTCCTCTGCGCTCTGTAAAAGTTTTTAATTTAATTACAGATCCCTCTGCTTGCCCAAGAGGATAACAGCGAGGCGGTGTCGCAGATATATCAGAAGACGAGGAATGAAAGGTAAATTCACTTACGGTTGCCCCTGTAGTGTATTGCTGACAGTTGGATCTCCACTGTAGATCCACCGCTGAGTGAGAATCCCGAGGAACCCGTCACTGTTGGGAGGAGCACGGAGAAGGTGTTCCCGCTTCCGGATCCAGATCGGCGGTTTGGCTATGGGTATTTTTTTTTTGAAATTTATTTCCGATTCTCCCAAAACGATCATAGTGGCACTTACGATGTTCACTTGAATCCTAGCTACCACCAAGTGGCTCATGATGACTATAGGGATAGGAGAGTTGGTCGCGTTGCGAAGTTGGTACTACACAAAGGGGAGGGATGACATGGATTAGCTTTCAAAATATTATCATTTTTGGAAATCTACCTTCCCGTCCTTCTTTGACTTCCTTAGGTCCATCAGGTTGTTGGACAAGATGTAGATGCGAGGTTGCCCAAGACCGGGTGTGCCCTCCGTGGCCAACAGCCCCTGCTTCTTTGACCTTCGTAGGTCCATGCAAGGGAAGGCTGTTTTGGAGATAAAACATACTTTTTAAAACCCCGTATATAAAGGAGTGGCAGATACTAACCGGGGGAGTTGAAGCAGTCCTCCTTTACCGCCTGCGCAATCCTGGTAGATAGGGGAAAGTGCCTCACATCAACCCTCACCTCGGGATTGATCCCTCTTCCCTCTTTAACTAGGAACCGGGATGGCAAGGTCCCGTCTCCCAAGGTCAACTCCGTGTCGGCGGGAAGGAGCGCAAGCCAGGGTGCTGGGACATCGCCTGTCCAGCTGCAATCCACCAGCTCGTCGGCCGTCACCGTAGTCTCCGGTGAGTACTTGTCCAGCCGCTCAGCATCCGCGGTGACCATCATGAGCTCTTCATAACTTCCCTCGTGACTCGGAATAATCACACGTGAGGTTTTTGTTCCAGGAGGCGAGGGAGCATCTGAGGGCAGCAGAAGAAGCGACCCTCCGGCCAAGATCTTGCCCGATGCACCTGGTGCGACCACGCCAAGCTCGACCGGTCTAGCCTCGGATGACGCCTCCTTGATTCTGCAGCAGGTTTATAATTGCATTATTTACACTCATTTTAAAAAGGTTTTATGCCTTTCACCCTTGTTTGCAGGACGACGTTCCATCTGATGGCTCCTCCCCGCTCGTAGGCGCCGATGCAGCTGATGTTCCCGCAACCGGGGCCAATGGGGATGGCGGTGGTGGCGGCGGTGGCGTACGCGGCCTAAATGTACGTGTTGGTTGTTTAAACACTTTGACATTACACCCACACATGGAATTTGTGTCTCACTTTTCCTTCAAGGTTGTCGGAGCAGGCAAGGCCCTTCCCTTTTCTGCATCCGCGGCCGATAAGTCCAAAGGCTCAGCCTCTCTCGCCTCTTCCCCGCCCCTGTTGCCTCCCCGGGCCCCAGTCTTGGCCGCAGTCTCAGCTTCCCCGGCCTCCGCCTCCCTTGCCGCAGTCTCGACTTCCACGGCCTCCACCTCCCCAACCGCAGTCTCGGCGTCCACGGCCTCCGTCTCCCGGACCACCGTCGCCGTTTCCGAGGTTTCCACCTCCGAGGAAACGAGAGAAGATGCCCCTGCAGCGTCCGTTTCAGCGGGTACCTCCGGAGCAGGCGGGGGCGCGTCGGACAAGGCGGAGGAGAAGCTCTTCTTCTTGGCCAACGGTACTTCTCCTGCGTCACTTGCCTTGGTCTTGAGGCCAGAGGCGCCCGTGAAGCGCGCTGGTGGAGCGACGACCTCGGCCAGCATGGTGAGCACCTTGGAATCCATGTTTCTGCAAAATTGCGTTTTAAAATTTCAATTTTAACAGATGGAGAATGCGCAAGAGCAGGACAACACCACACAACAGTTTCAAGGTATTAAACTTACTGCGGCCACTGCTGTACGATCCTTTTCTTAAGAGGGAGTTGAGCCTGTTGTTCTTTTAGTTGCTTGGTTTTTGCTGCAAAGATTTGAACTGTTAAAACATTTCCTCCCCTTTATTCCTTACCCTTCTCACCCCTTGTGAAAACCATGTTGACAGGTAACGAGGACCAGCGCCGCTTTATATCCTCCGATTCTGCGGCCGGCAACTCGGGGCCTTTCACTCATCCTGAAACATCGGCCTCGCCTAATGACACCGGTCGAGCGGCAAAGAGAGTGGGGAGTAAATATGAGAAAGTCAATATGTTTTCTGTATGAACGTTTCTGTACTGTATTCTGCAGGGTGAGGAGGCCCCATTCTTCGAGCAACGCCTCGTCATAAATTTGGATGTGGCTACGTATACAATTTTGGTGGGGTTCTATTGCATATTCAATGAATTTAAATTCAGGGTTGGTATAAGCACAGCCTCAATGCACATGGAAGCAACTTTTGGCAGCCAAAGGCCCTCAGTTTATTATTTTTTACTGCACCTCTGTTTGATACCTTTTAAGTGCTATCTTTTTGGAGTTTTTGCAAATGTCAGTAATTTTTCCTCACCATACCCTATTTTTGGAAGTAACCTCTCTTGGGACAATATCATTGCCCTGTGTACATGCAATGTTTTTCACACCCCAACTCAGATTGTGGCGCTGATTCTCTCCATCCTGTGTAACATCCTTCTGCTGGTTCCTTACCTGAGGAAAGGGTGCCGTTGCTGCCGGTCGTCGCCTAGGGCTGGAGCCGCTACGTCCACATCAGGCCGGGTGTCAGTCGCTGTTGGCCCCGACGGAGGTGGGGTGTCCATCCTTCCCTCACCAGCTATCACAGCCCGGCGGTGGCCCGCGGTACGAAATTTTTTGAAAATGCAAATATTCCGCTTGTTTTAAAATCAACCTTGTTACACAGATGGCCAGTAGCCGCTCCGTGGGTGGAGACATGAACCAGTGTGGCCTGCCGTGTCCCAAGCAGGTTCGCCTTTCAGTTTCCTGTATGTTTTCTTCGTTAACCCCTCCGCATCTCTTTCCCTCCCTCAGCAGCCCCGCCCCTTGCCCATCAACGGGAGGCATCGCCGCTGGAGCTTCTCCCCCGCGGCCACCGCAGCTGTTGCCGCCCAGTCTGACGCCAACCTGACACTGTCCATGTTCCGTGCCCCCACCACGAGCCCAGCCAACATCCCCAAGATGCGAACAACGGCGCTATGAACGCAATAATCAATAAACCCGTACTTTTTTTATTAAAATAAATTTTTTAGGCAGAGACAACAGGGTAATTAAAAGTGAGCGCGTGGCGCCGCTGGCCCTCCTCTTCCTCTTCCTCCAGAGGGAACTCCACGCGGGGATTGTTGTTGTTGTTGTTGTTGTTGTTGTTGTTCCTGCTGCCGCTGCTGCTGCGGTTTCCCGCCTCCCCCATCTCCAGGTCCGGCTCCCCTCCTCCCCGCGCCCCCCTCAGGAGCCGGAAACGGCAGAAGGCCCACACAAGGGCCACACAGGCCAGGGGGGAGAGGATGGAGGCGGCGAAGGCGCCCACCATTCCCGCCAGCAGCGGGTCGCTGATGACGGGGGCCCTCGGCGACGGCTCCTCTTCGGTCCGGTTGGTGGCGGGGAGGATCGGAGGGGGGTCGTCGTCGGGGGTCCCTCCGCTCAGCGGCCCGTTGCGGTTGGGAATGGCGGCCTCCTTCGCCGTCTCCAGGGCGGCCAGGCACTCCCTCATCCTCCTCCCCACGTAGGCCTCCAAGGAGGGGGCGGCCTCGCCGTAAATGCGGCGGTTGGCGGAGGGGGCCGAGGCCACCAGCACCAGCGGGGTGCCCCTCAGCTTCTCCTCGCTCTCCTCCGACACGAGGAACTGGTCGCCTGGAGGCAGGGGGAGGGGTTGAGAATATAAATTTTGAAACATCCATCAAAGCAGCAACAAGAAAATCACAAAAAAAACCAAAAAGCAGTTTTTTTTTGAAAAATAATAAATTGGTTAAACCGTCGCTTGTACAACGTTGCAGCAGAAATATGAAATGTGCATTCGTTTGTGTAGAGCGTTTTCTTTTTAGTAAACTTTGTCGTATCGTTGTTAGTTTTCAAACTAGGAATTTTTTTACAAGAAGGAGGGGACCCTCTCACTGATCTTCGGCCCTAGTTTTTTGGGTTTGTTTTAGTTATTCAACACTTTTTTTGAAACTTTTCACCCATTTTGAGAGAAAGTTTTACTATTCACACCCATTTCAAGAGAAAGGTTTCATTTTTTCACAAAGAGGTTTCCCTTTTCACACCCATTTTGAGAAAAAGTTTTCTCTTTTCACACCCCAAAATAACTGTACATGGGTGTTTGGAAAATGGTCACCACAACAACAACCAGAATCACACTTTCAGCAGATTAAAAAGGGCAACAACAAGCTCTCTTTGGTTGCCATTCCTTCCTTACTCAGATTCTTGAGGTGGAGGAAGCCCTCCTCCAGGGCCTGGCCCACGGACGGGGCGGAGGAGAGGGGGAGGCACTCGGGCGGCAGAGGGGTCGGCCTGGCCGCGCCCACCGAGGACAGGAGGAGGAGGAGGAAGAAGAAGACGGAGGAGGAGGAGGAAGACATGGTGGTGTTGGTGCTGCTCCGTATTATTTTCTAAATTCCCCTTCCCTTCCCTCTTCCCCCGCTCGCTCCCTCCCGGTTCGTTCGGAAATGCCCTCCTCCCTCCCTTATTACCCGAACTACAGGCGTGGCACATACACCATTGGAAAGGCAATCTCTCTGTGGAAGCCTCTGCATTGAAAAAATGGAAATATCTCAAATAGGAGAGGCGCAAATCTCTTCCAAAGTTGATCGGACCTGGTGTCTGCCTCGGCGGCGAGATCGTCGTGTCCTTTTAACATGTTATGCACAAATAGATTGTTCGTCCATGTGTCAAATTTGAGCAATGTATCTCCAAAAATGCGGCCGTCACAGCATTTTTAATTCGCAAAATTGTTGGAAAAATGGGCGACACAGGTGCTAGATATCAAGATTCTCGTTTTATTTATTCTCGTGCATAATTTCAAGCCACCAGAATACACCTCAAAATTATAACACCAACAGTTATGTGCCATTCTGCATGGGTTGTACATTTTCAAAAAACAGTACTCAGAGTGCTCTTTTTTTCGGCAACATTTTTTTTAGCAAGGTCCTTTTCATGAAAAATACGGCCAAACGTTAATTTTTGTGTTCTTTTTTTTTTGCACACGGCCAAAGGCCTGTTATTATGGTCGAGAGTCCCTTTGTACGGACAGTTAGAAGCAATTACTTTCTCCTCCCCCACTGCTGGTGTACATACTAAATGAGGGGGGTTCGGAAACCAAAAAACTAAAGCAAGGCCACGGCAAATGTTACGCACCCCCCTCTGTTCCCTCTTTTACCTGCGGCGAAGCCGTCAGGTTTTGGAACTGCGCGTGTTATTCGACGGATCCCACCTCCAAATTGAATTTAAAATGAGACAATCACAAAGAGAGACGATGCAAATTTCTTTCTTTTGTCAATTCCGTCTCAAAGTTCTTGTTTCTAAATCTGAGTGTAGTAGCCCAGACACAACCAGGGAGAGTTGGGGCTCGTTACGGTTATTTTTAAAGCGTCTTCCGGTTCATCAGGCCTGGGAGGATCTTTGGCCTCCGAATGGTTCGTCCCCAGCAGGTGCCAGTGGGACAGGCACCCGGTCGTGAAGCGGCGAGCCAGTCTCTCCCCCGCCCGCCTCAAGGATTTCATGTTTTTGGTCAGCGCTGTTCCGTCTTCGTCGTCGTAGACCGGGTAAACTTGGAGGAGGCGGGGCGGAAACTGCCGAGAGATGCGCAATCTGAAGGTTCTGCCAAAGGCGAGGTGGCCGCCAGCCAGCCTTTTCTCCAACCCGTACAACAGGCGGCCAAAGACGCGAAAGCGTACGTTGGCGGTGCGCAAGCAAGTCAGGCAAAGGCTCGAGGCCAAACCGCTTTCTGTCAGAGTGTACAGGAGCACCTGCTGGAGAGTTGCCTGCGTGGGGACGTGGGGCATGGTCACGACGACGGCCGCCATCTTGTTGTCTTTGAAGTAAGAGACGGTGGCAACGGAGGGCGCAAACCCGCCATGGGTCTCCTCCGTCTCAACTTGTTCAGTGCCGCCGCTCCCTTTTGCCCAGGTGGGGTCAGCATGTCTTCGCCGGCGATTCTTGTAGACGGAACAGGCACGGCCGTGTGCGATGCAGATGTCGAAGCAGATCCGGAAGAAGGCGTAAGCGCGTGTGGCTACCGCGGAGAGGGTGCTACGGTACAGCGCCGTCCGATCGCAGCATTCCCCTACCGTCTCCCCATTATGTCGGCAGATGGCATGCAGGGTCAGATCTAAGAGTCTGCGCGGATGGCGCGTCCCCTCTTCCGGACGAGCGCAGTCCATCAGGCGAACTATCTCGGTCGGGTCCGCCTTGCCAGGGTGGGCCGTGTTTGGAATGTACCGACGCTTGAAGTGGCCCATGTCGCGAACCTCCTGCGGCAGGAAGGCGCCTGAAAAATTCGTCCGTGTCACGGGGGGTGCAAGCAATGCGGGGGAGTGCGCTCGATGGTTGTTTCTGAAAAATTCTTTATTCGTGCACGATGTACGTTATATACAGTGAAATTGCCGTCGCTGCCATCTTATATACTAAACATTTCCCCCCGCCTCCGCCGCCACATTGGGCACCATTTTCCACTTGGGTTCCCCTCCGGCCTCCACCGCCCGTCGCATGTCCCCCTCCATCACTCGGATGCTGGCCGCCAGAAGCCCTGCCTCGCACCCCGCGTCCACAAACTTGAGATCCACGCGTAGCTCGCGCCTTCCACCTTCACTTGTGTCCATCGCCGTCAAGTCGAGGGGGAAGAAGGAGCGGTAGCCGTACTCGTTGGCCCGCGGGAAGAGATCTGGGTAGCGCTCGTCCACCCAGTCCCTCTGCCTCAGGTAGGTCAAAAAGGTGAGCACGTCAAGGTTTCCTGCCACGTTGGTGCCCTGCAGGTCCCCCAGCCCTCCGTCAAAGTGCAGCTCGTCGGCGCCGTAGAAGAAGCGGATCCTTTTCAGACTTTTTGGGATGACCGTGCGGAAGGAGCAGTTCTTCTTGCTGGTCTCGTTCTGAAAGAGTTGGTGCTCCGTGACGAAGAAGAAGTACACCAGCTTAGTGCCCCTCTCCAGCATGAAGGTGACCTCTCCCTCGCTGATGCCGGCCGGAAGGTGCTGGTAGCTCGGCACGGCCACGTCCATGAGGAAGTGGAGCTGAGAGCGGGCATAGTTGGCCATGAGTTTCTCCATGGCCTTGGGGGCCACTCGCGTGGACTCGGCCATGAGGTAGATGGACTTGATGTCAAACTTCACGTCGGTCGGGTCGTGGGTAAGGTTGGCGTGCTTGAAGTAGTCCGTGTCGGAGCGGTTTGTGTCGTCCACCTGCTCCACCTGCTGATGATCGGGTCTCTGCCGGAAGAGTCGAATCAGTAGGGATGTCTGCGGGGGAAGGTAGCTGAACGTGTCGGGGAGGTCTCTCCCCTGGAGCGTCGACAGCTGGTAGTTGCGGCTGGGCCCGAGCAGAGGCGTTGAGTCCATGCTGAGGGCGATGGTCCGGGGCACCGCTCTGTCGGCTGCGTTAAAGTCGAGGGACTTGAATGCCTCCACCATCTCGGGGGAGGTGAGTGCCGTGCGCACGCCCTCGTTGGGGATGGTCAGGTCCGACCCGTAAACGCGATTCTTGGCATCCTGGGGCATGAACGACTTGATGGCCTGTTCGTAGAAGCCACGCATTCCTCCGCCCAGGCTGGGCAGGTTGGCCGTCACGTCGTAGTTGTCGAGCACCACCTCTGCGGAGGAGAAGAAGCAGCTTGAGGCCGTGTAGGGGTCGATGTAGGTCCGTGGGTTGTTTGCCGCTCCGCTGGAGGAGATGAGGTTCAAGCGCGCGGCAGCCCCCTGGTTAGCCGCGTTGGGGTTGGCCCGCGTCGCAACGTACTTGATTCGGATCGGTTGCGGGAGCAGGCGCACCAGCTCGTGAGGATGTGTGCGCAGCACAAAGGTGAGGGTGTCCGCGTTGGGATTGGAACCCGACAGGAGCTTGATCTTGAATCGCTTGGTGCTGAGGAATTGGGGGGAGGGGAAGGCATTCCTCTCCGTCATGGAGTAGGAGAAGCCAGGGCGGCGCTTTGCGTCCTTGGCCGTCACTGCCGCCCTGGCCTTCTTTTTTTTCTGTCCTTTAGGCATGATTAGGCCAGGGCCTTCTTTAGCGTGCGCGACACTTGGTCTTGGAGGGCTTTGGTGAGCTTCTTAAGCTTGGGTCTGAGCTTCTTCGCCACTTGGCGCTTGAGTGTCTTGGTGAGGGCGCCAGCCGTGCCGGCCTTCTTTGTCTTCTTCGGTGTCTTCTTGGCCGCGGGGGTCTTGGTCGCTTTCTTTTTGTTCCTCGTGCCGCCGCTCGTCTTTGTCTTGGGGGTCGCCTTCTTCTTGGGGGGAGCGGTCATCTTCTTTGTCGGTGCCATGCCAGCGGCTCGCAACAGTTCGTCCACGCTCTCGTCGTCTTCGTCTTGGCGCGGCAAGGGGTCCGCCGCCTTGGTCTCCTCGTTCTCCTTGTCAGTGCTCAACTCGAAGCTGAAGTCTGAGCTCTCGTCTCCGCTCGTGGTGTCCTCCTCGGGTGACATGGGTTAATCTGGAAAGACCGGGGTGCGGGTTAGGCCAACAGCTTGAAATGAGCTAGGATGTCGGTGTCCTGGGCGAAGCGCAGTTCGGTCAGGTCGCGGCGGTAGAAGCGGATCTCGACGCAAGAGTCGTACTCCCCGAGCTCGACGGGGTTGGCAATAATCTCTCCGTCGCCGGTGACGTAGGCCAGCGTCGCGATGGGTCCCGACCCCGCAGCAAAGCTCATGGCTTGCTGTCCGGTGGTGCGCAAGAGCAAGGGATACAGACTCTCCAGCACGTTGGTGACAATTTTGCGAACTTCCCCCGTCACAAACTGTCCCTTCTTTGCTCCCGATCCGGGAGGATTTTCCGCCGCGCGCAATCTCAGGCTGTGGGCCCTGCCCGTGTTCATGACTCGGGCAAGAGCGTCGTTGAAGACCAGCGTCACCTCCACCGGGGGGGCTTGGGCAGTCCGAACAAAGAACGAAAGCGCGTTGTCCACCTCTTCCACCACCAGGATGCCGGGGAATAGGCCTAGCTTTCCCTCCACATCTCGAAGCAGCGGCCTGATCACCTGGGCCAGCTGGCTGGGGGAGTCTACCCCATGAACGCGGCACTGGGAGAACACTTCTTGCTCGGGGAGCTCGCTGTGGAAGGCGAGTTCAAAGTTGCCCTCGCCCAGCCCCTCGTACTCTTCCTCGTCCAGGTCCTCGCAGCTCTCCAGCGAGTAAAAAAGGTCACTGACCAGCAGGTTGAGAGGGCAAGGCTCCCTGGCGAAGATGGTGATCAGTTCTCCTCCTTCGTTTCCCAGCCCCACCAGGCCCTTGGGGTACCTCTTGATCTGGTCGGGGGCGAATCCGAGGAGATTGAAAAAGATGGCCTTTGCCTCCATCACGAGGATGGTGGCCGGGGGCAGTCGAACAAAAAAGGTATTGGTGTCTCTGGCATCGTAGCCGAGGGTGGGTTTTTTGTCCAGGATGCTGAAGGTGTCTTGCGCCCTGGACATGTGCTGCCCGAAGCGCTTGGCCAATTTTTCCACCGTGACCTCGGCATCCAGGACTTTTCTCAATTGGAAGCTGTGCTGCAGGTGCCCCCGTAGAGAGCAGGTGATGACGAACACGCTGGGGTCCTCCACGTTCTTGCCGAGAAGGTCGATGAGTTTCATTCTCCGTTGCTCGCCAAAGGGGCGGGGGTTCTGGTAACGGAGTCGGACGCGGTTATCCCCCTCCGTCACGGTTCCACGCAGGTGGAGCATCTATCTTTGAGGGGACTCCTCCTGGTCGAGAACTCGGATCATTTCCCTCTCGTAAACCACGCCCGGCAGTTTTCGGCCTCCCTCCTTACGCACGTGATAAACTGAAAGGGGAGAGAGAAAGCAAAGGAATATTAATGTACGTTAGAGTCAGCGGGTCTGGGCTCCCCACCTGGGATGGCCCGTAGATCTCTGCTCGTCGCCAGGAAGCGCTCGACAACCGTGTAGGGCTCTTTGCCAAAGTTACCCGAGGCGGAGCTCTTGTGGAAGGGGCCCCGGCGTCCCAGGGTTCTCAAGGACACTAGCACCCGGTCGCCTAGCTGAAACCTAAACATGCGTCGCAGCCACCTGGCATTGCCAATGCGGCGGGCATTGATCGTAGCCGTGTTGAACAGGGAGTGGTAATCCTCCACCCCCCAACGCTGCCGGAGATACTCAGCAACATTGGAGCCGTTTATGTCTCGAGGTGCGTAGTCCGTGCCGGGGATTCTCCGGGAGTTGAGCCCGGCGATGCAAGTCGGCAGGAGCTCCAACCATCTTTTCGTTTCCATCGTGTCCATGCAGGCTTGAAGGGTAGTCTTTACCGTTCGGATGGCTCTCTCAGCTAGATAGGCTTTGGAGCGGGACCGAAGGTAGCGGAGGCGAATTCCGTGCCTGTCTTTCAGCCTCCGCGCAAATTTTTGGGAGTAAAGACTGCAAAGGATGGAAAAGGGGCGCCATGAGAGAGCGTGGCGGCGGCAACATTTTGTGGATCCTCACCTCGTTTCTCGGTCGCAAAGGACCAGATGGAGGTAGTCGAGCTGGGTTAGACGGAAGAGCGTCTCGAACGCCTCCTCAAAAGCGCCCAGGGTCTTTCGCTTTACGGGCACCGCGCCCATCATCCCTGTCAAGGCCTCCACGCACAAAAGGAAGCCGACATGGTTGTCATTTTTTCTCTTGTCGCCCAGAAATGCCACATCAGCAAAGGCCGTGCCTAGGCGCGCCTTCACCAGTGTCTGGTACTCTAGCGGTCGCCGCCTGTCTTCCTCGCGGAAACGCTGCAGGTGCGGCCAGTGCTGGCGAAAGTTCTCAATCTCGTTCTTGGATAGGGGAGGGATTCCCTTGCGACGCGCGACCCGTTGCAACTGAGCGTCATCCATGATAATGCCGCGGCGGATGTTCGAGATGAATGTGGGCGTCAGGCGGCGCACAATCTCCGCTGGACCAACGGGAGATGAATGGCTTCGGCGGCGCCTCCTCTTGAGGCGTCGGCGTCGTTTATCGGTGGCGGGCATGCGGTAGGGTGGCTGTTGTCCGAGTTAGTCAATGGGGTACGACTGATGGGGGGACTGTAAAAGAGGAAAAAATTTAACCACGGGGATTCCTTGTTCTCTCTGAAGCTAGATTGGTTACCACGCAGTAGCGCTTAAAGTTGTTGGGATTGGGCAGTCTGGCGGAGCGCACGTGCATTGTCATGGTCAGGCCCCGGGTGGCTCTAAGAACCCACGAGGCTGTCAAGGGCCTCTCATCTTGTGCCGCGGCGGCGGCGTTGTCGTCTCGGCTAGGGGCCGGCAGCAAAAAGTGGGCGGGTGTCATCTTTTCGCGCGGCACCCTCCCGATCCCCTTGGTTTTCTTCACCGGCTCGTCTCCCTCGTTCTCTTCAAGTGGAAGGAGGGTGTAGCACTTGAGCGTGGTAAAAAGAGAGCCTCCAAAGACGCCTTCCAGTTTCAGGCGGTTGTTTTGCGCCCAAGGGGAATCCTCGTCTTCCAGGATGGCGTTGCGGTAGCGCTCAAAGAGGGGGAGAAACTCGCGCCTCACATTGTCCTCCAGTCTGCGGTGGCGGACAAACCACATAAGGCTATCGGTGTCCAGGTAACAGAGTTGCGCCCTGGTGGGGTCCATCACGGTGAGGAGGAACAGGATGTGCGAGAAGAAAATCAGCCTGGAAGAGCACAGCACGCTGGCGGCCAGCTCGCTAAGGTTGAAGATGGCGGCGTCGGGATTGCGCCGGGTGACGGCAAAGAGCAGCTCCTCGGCCGGGGCTTTTGCATTGCTTGCCTCAGCCCCACACTTTGGCCTTCGAAGGTCCCTTCTCGATCTTCTCCTTGCTCCCCCTGTCGGTCTCGTTCCCATGATCGTGCAGGAGACGAGTCTGGGATCGGCCATCACGTTCGTCTTGATTAGTGTGGTGTGCGTTGCCAGTCGCGTGGTGCAAAAGTTGGAGCTCTCTTTGTACGAGTAGCCGTACAGGGCGTTCAAGTACAGCTTGCAGGCGGAGATGCTGGACACGTCATCCGGACTCTCTCTTTTTAGCCGGTGCCTCTCCTGGATGACGCGGAAGATGGCGGGGAAGAGATACGGTCTCTGCTCGTAGTGTATGTAATGCACCAGAGTGAAGGAGTTGAAGCCTCTCTCCTGCACCAAGAAGCGCAGGTTTTGCACTGACATCGTAGTCAACTGTCGCGGATCATATCCCAGTCGAGTCATGGTCAGGCATTTACCCCTGCACCGCTTCTTCAGCCGGTCTCCTTCCATGCGGCTTGCGAGTGGGCCCAAATCCCCTTCCGGGTCCTCCTCGCTTCCAAACTTTCCCAAGCAGAAGGCCTGCATCAAGCTGGCGATATCGCGCCGCTCCTCAGCCCCTCCGCGCACGGTTACAAAGCCGCAGAGCTCGTCGTCGGTGAGCAGGCGTCTGAGAAGCTCTTTCTCTTCAATCTTTCCTCTGCCCAGCGGGCTCCGAGCCACGACGCCACCCACCAAAGAATCCTGCGGATGCTCTTCCCTCAGAAGGCGGAGCAATCCCCCGTCGAGGTAGCTCTTTCCGCTTTGCCGAGCTTGAAAGGCGTTCCCGTGGAAATAGTCGCACGCATACTCAAAGCGCACTTCAAAAATGAGCGGCGGGTAGGAAGGGTCGTCTCTCCTGGCCTTGGTTACGGCCTCATTCAGGTAGTCAACATAGCTCCTTTGAAGGTCATTCATGCGCCGAGTTGAATCGCCTAGAGCAAACTCTCCGCTCGCCAAGGCCTCCTCCATCTCGTCATCCTCGTCGTCTGTCCATGTGGTGCGGGGAAAATCCTCCTCACTCAACACCCAAGGACACTCCTTTTGGGGCTCCGGCTCTCCTTCTTCTTTCTCGTCCTCCTCCTCCTCTTCCTCTTCCGAGGAGGAAGTGAGGTAACCCGCCCGCCCCCGCTGGTCAGGGTCACTCTCGTACCAGAGGGGCGGCGGCACGCTTTCAGTCTCTCCTCCCCCGCCGCCACTATTTTCCAGCCTCCCTGAGTTCCCCGCCTCAGTAGCCGTCGGCTCAGGTGCCACTCCCTCATGGCTGCGAAGGAGGGGACAAGAGGCCGTGTGCCCTCCGTAATGCAATTCCGAGTGGTACTGCAAGAAGAGAAAGTGTCCCGGCTCCAGGAGAAGGGTGCAGTCCACTCGACGCCTATGTTCATCCGAGAGCGACAGTTGGCCGGGACCGGAGTGGAAGTGGCTGAAACATCGGCGCACGCCATCGGCGTGACGCTCCAGCACCTGATACTGGCAAAAAAGGGATTCCTGGCAGGCCAGCCGCCGCGTGGCGTCTTCCATGCGAGGTAGCGGGCAAAAGAAAGCCCGTTCCTCCTCCTCCTCGTCCTCGTCGTCCTCTTCCGCATCCTCCTCCTCCTCCTCCACGTTACTGTTGTTGTACTCTTTGTCTTTTTCACCACCCGCTACGGTTTCATCTCTCTTGCCGCCGCTTTTCTTCTTGTCCTGCGGCGACCCGCGCCGCCTTCGTTCTCGTTCCGCCGGATTGTAGTAGAACTGCGCTGGACCATAGGGCAGGGGCTGAGCGGCTGCGTGTGGCCGTCCAAGACGATGATGGCGGCGGTGTGAAGGGAAACAGAGAAGGTGAACCGGTGGCATCGCGGAGGGAGAGGGGGTAAAGGAAAAAAAAGAGAAAAATTTTGACCAGAGCGAGGAGGGGAAGAGGAAGAGGAGGGGGGGTAAAAGTTTACGTCCTTTGCCGGGTGGCGGCCGAGCGAAGCTCGGCCGTGTCTCGGGGGGGAAGGCGCGCGCGCGAGACAGGCGCCGGACCGCGCGAAGCGCGGTCCGACGCACCCCAAGATCCCGCCCCAATACCGCCCGGCGACATACTTTACCCGCTCCGGCGGAGAAACCAGCGGAGGATTTGCCGCCGCCGCCGCCTCCGCCGCGTCCGTGGCCTAGGTTATAAAGAGTAGGGGGGTGGTGGTGTCCGCCGGCTGAGTTGAGGACTCGATGGTTCCGCCGGCGGGCCGGAACGGCCGCCGGCGGAACCGGGCAGGTAGCGGGGGTCTAGGTGGAGGAGGTGGCGGAGGCGATGATCTTCCTCCCGCAGCCGCCGCCAGCTCATCCGAGGAGACGGAGACGACACAGGCGGCGGCGGCGGCGGCGGGGTGCCAGGGCGGTAAATCCTTCGCGGCTCCAAGCGCATCAACCGCGGTCGCCGTCGTCCTCTCCCACTTTGCCGGCAGTCGGTATTTTCCTCCTCCACTTGGTCGTTCTCCTCTTGCTCGCTAAGAGTGGGCGGCCGGGCGGCGGACTCGGAAGCGGCGGCGGCAGCGGTGGCGGCGGCATCATATTCTTCGGCACCGGAAGAGGAGAAAAGGCGCGATGACAGAGGCAAAAACGGACGTCTTGTCTCGTCGAGGGATGGCTGGCTTTCCGCCCGCTGTGGTGGCTGAGCGAAGGCGGCCAGTGTGGTCATTTCCTCTTGCGGCGCCCCCTCCTGTCTTTGTCGCCGCCGCCGCCGCCGATACCGTCGAAGGAGGGCGAGCAGCAGAAGACAGAGCTCAACCAGGACGGAGAGAGTGAGAAACGCCAGGAGCCCGGAGAGACTAGCCTGCTTGGCCTCCTCAACGGTAGTGTTGTTGTTGTTGGTGGTGGTGGAAGGCGGCGGCGACCAGTACTCGGGCTCGTCCGTCACAGCTTGGTTGGCTTGGGTCGTCTCAATGGCCACGGTCGACGGGGATCGTGTTGTTCCGACTCTGCGAGTTTTGGCGGCGGCGGCGGCGGCGGCGGTGGCGGCTGCGGCGGCGGTATATGTGGGAAAAGCGGCGGTGGAGGCGGTAGCGGTGGAGGTGAAAGCTCTGGTAGCGGCGGTGAAAGCGGTGGCGGTAGATGCGGTGGCGGCGGTGGCGGTGGAGGCAAGGCCCGTCAATCCGGCGGTCGGCGGCGCGTCTTTTTTCAAAGACGTAGCGGGAGGCGCCGCCGCTATCGGGCCAGTCGTTGTCGTCTCCGGATCACGGTAGCTCCGAGGCCACGAGGCGTGGGATGAGGGGAGGATGGTGTCCGTGAGCCCGTACACGGGAAGGAAGGGCTGGTCGGAGGGGTTCGGTCCCGGCTTCGGTTGAGACGGCTTCCACCCTAGGCCCGCTGAGGCCGAGGGGAGCAGGGCGGGCAGAGGAAGGATCCTTAATCCGGCAAAGCTGATAAATGCCGCGCCAGCCAGTACCATCGTGAGTGCGCCCAGGCAAGGGAGGAGGCAAGGAGTCGGAGGAGGCGGAGTTGCTCGCGCCGCCCCCCTTCTCCCTCGCTGCCTGCGCCCATACGGAGGCGGCGGCAAGGAGCTTTGAGCCCTGTCCTCGGTGGATGTTGAGTAGGGTGGCGGCGGCGAGCGAGGCGGCGGTGGCGGTGGCGGCGGCGGCGGCGGCGGGGGCGGACTTTGCGGCCCGTTACCTGAAAATCAAGGCGGCAAGGTGGCGCCGGGGGTCGGGCGGGATCTGAGGCGGAAAAGTTGGGGCGTAGCTGCCGACGCGCGCTCACACGATAGAGATAGGGGGAGAGGAGGGTGTAAGGCGGGAGATGTAAACTTACCCGCCGTGGAGTAAAGTCCTAGCAAGGGGGGGAGGGGACAAAGAAGAGGCGGAGTTTAGGCAAGAAGACTGCCTGCAGGGGGGGTGGGGGACCTACCGTGCTCGTGGGGGGCGG
>JAAUYB010120705.1_pt1 | contig 18537 bp, 11 predicted proteins | sample 7278071 | NCBI WGS metagenome assembly JAAUYB01 (sample SAMN14350121, study PRJNA611818) | marine sediment metagenome | isolation source: surface marine sediment (1.8m) | place: French Polynesia: Moorea | collected 2018-08
GTAAGAGATAGTGGGTAAAGACGCCGGCGCTCCGCCGATCACCAAAACGGGAGTTGCGTCATGACCACGATTCAGATGAACTACTGCAACACCCTGATCGACCTGCCCAACAGCGGCAAGTTGGACATTCGCTACGGACCGCAAAACCGGGCCGACGGCGACACGGTCGACCTCCCTAAAGGCATCGATGTCCAATGGCGCCTGAACAACGGCCCCCGGCACCTACACGGTCGGCGATCCCTGCACGATCACCGCCCCGTAAACCACGAAACACAAACCCCGCCGCACGGCAGGCGCCGACTTAGGCGTCTGCCGTGCAACGCGGATTGCCATTCTGGTTTGTTCAGGTAGAGACAAGACCTGTCTTGCTTTGCGGGTTTACCAGCAAATACCGCATGATCGACAAGAGCAATTCTCATATAGGAAATAGCAATATATTTCCGATTCGCCGGAGTTGATGCACTGGTTCAGGATCGGCTCACAATTATGGTACCTGCAATTTGGAGTCATGCTAAGCGCGTTGAAACCGAAAACAAGGCAGGAAAACATTAAGGTAGCAAGAACAAACTTCTTCATATCACAATACCTCTTGATTGATTTTGATGTAGTAGCTTTAAGACCTGTCTATCATACATTAATCGGTTGGTTTTAGTAAATAGGAAGATTTGAATTTGCGACTCCGGGGGATGAAGAGAAGGGCCTTCGTGTACTACTGGAATGAGAAAATTTATCATGTGATGATGAAAATCGTCATATTCCCATCCGACTTTTCTGACGAACATGTTATCTTACAGCCTGTTACAAACCAACCCTTGCCGGCACACCGTTTGTAAGAGATAGTGGGTAAAGACGCCGGCGCTCCGCCGATCACCAAAACGGGAGTTGCGTCATGACCACGATTCAGATGAAGCAACTACACAAGAAATACGGCTCGCACCACGCCCTCAAAGGTATTGATCTCAGTCTCCCCAAGGGCAGTTTGTTCGGCTTCATCGGTCCCAACGGCGCGGGCAAGACGACTACCATCCGCCTGTTGTTGGGCATGCTTCGACCCACCTCGGGGCAGGTCCGTATTTTCGGCGAGAACTGTTGGCGGGGCGATGCCCGGCTGAGGAAGCGGGTAGGCTACCTGCCCGGAGACCTGAAACTGCCGACCTTTTACAGTGTCGCCGAGGCGGCCGGCGTGGCCACGCGGGTCTACGGCCGGCCATTGGAAAAGGCCTTTCACGAACTGGCCGAATACTTCGAGTTGGACCCGGAGGTCCCCGTGGCGCGGATGTCACGGGGCATGCGGCAAAAGCTGGGTATTATCATGGCCCTGGCCCATGACCCCGAGCTTCTGGTTCTGGACGAACCGACCACCGCGCTGGACCCGCTGGTGCAGGGTCGGCTTACGGACCTGTTGCGCCGCCGTGCCGCAAATGGAGCCACGGTATTCTTCTCCAGTCACGTCCTTGGTGAAGTGTCCGACCTTTGCCGGCGGGTGGGTATCATCCGGGCAGGAACCCTGGTAGCGGATGAGCCCCTGGATCAACTGCGGAAACGGGCGCGGCGCCGCTTGACCATCGTTTGGGCCGAAGATGAAACGCCTCCCGCTCCACCCGATTTCCTCACCCTGGAACAAAACGACGGCCGCGGCCGGCACTACACCATGGAAGGCGATGCGCCGGCTCTTCTGGCCTGGCTGAGGGACAAGAAAGTAGACGACTTGTCTTTGAGCGAACCCGATCTGGACGACCTGTTCCGTTCCTACTACCGGGAGGAAGCACCATGATCGACCGAGGCCTGTTCTACAAGTGTTATCGTGAGACGCGCACCATGGGGCTGCTGTTCTGCGGCGGCCTGTTTGCTTTTGAATTCTTTCTGTCAGCCGTCCTACCCATGTTCAATGACCAGGTTTCGTCCATGCTGGAAATGCCCTTTATACGCGTCATGTTCAGCGCCATGCTGGGCATGGACCTGGGCGATTCCATCGCCGCCGAGGCCATGGCGGCATTTGCCTGGGTTCACCCCGCCATCCTCATTTTGATCTGGACCCAGGTTGCCATTTACAGCGTACGCCTGCCCGCCGGGGAAATCGGCAGAGGCACCTTCGACCTGATCCTGGCCATGCCCGTCTCCCGTCAACGCATCTACGCCACGCACACCATGCTGGGCCTGGCTTGGGGCATTCTGCTGATGGTCTGCGGAGTATTGGGTTCCAAGCTCGGCGCCCTGGCTTTTGACGAAACGGGCCTGCGCAACAGTATTTTGTTTCCGGTGGTGCTCAATCTGTTCGCGCTTTACCTGGCCGTAGGCGGTATCTCCATGCTGGTCTCCTGCATCTTCAACCGCAAAGGCAGCGCGCTGGGCCTGGTGTTCGGTGTGCTGATCGCCACCCTGATCCTCAACTTTCTCGTGCAGCTATGGGGTCCCGCCGGGGACCTGAACTTCTTGTCGTTACTGGAATATTACCGGCCCATGACCATCATCAGCGGGGCCTGGCCGGTAACCGACATGCTGGTCCTCACCACCATCGGCGCGGTTTGCTGGCTGATCGGCGGCCAGGTATTGAAAAACAAGGACATTCCCGTTTTGTAAACTCTACCCCGAAGGGCGTTGCGCACTGCCGGCCCAGGTTGGACGCGATGACACCGTCATCGCGACCTACCTGGGGTAACTCATTTTCACCCTTTAATGTCCCTGGCCACGTTCAGCAACAACGGGATGATGAACAAGGCGACAGGGGTCGCCAGGAGTTCGCCCCAAGCCAGCGAGATTGCCGCGGGGATGAGGTATCGGGCTTGCTCGGAGGTCTCCAGCAACAGCGGCATCAGCCCGCCCACGGTGGTGACCGTGGTCAGGACAATCGCGCGAAAACGACTGGTGCCTGCCGTCACCAATGCCTCGCGCAGGGGCATGCCCTCCTCGCGGAGACTGTTGAAACGGGTCAGCATCACCAGGCTGTCATTGACAACCACCCCCGTAACCGCCAGCATGCCGAAAAACGACAGGATACTCAGCGGGACGCCCATGATCCAGTGGCCCAACATCGCGCCCACGAATCCGAACGGTATCACCGCCATGATCACCAACGGTTTCCAGTAGGACTTGAGTGGAATCGCCAGCAGCGCGTAAATCAAAATCAGAATGAAGACAAGTGCGCGCCTCAAACCGCCCTGCATTTCGCCGATCTCTTCCAACTCGCCCGCGCCGCGGATCTGCAAGTCGGGAAACAGCCTTGTGAGTTCCGGTTCTAAATGGGTTTTGACCCAGGCAAACGCCTCGGTAGCGCTGAGAATGTTTTTGTCCAGGGCAGCCTCGACCTGGACCACGCGTCGGCCGTTCCGGCGGTTCAGCGAGGAGGGGACGTAGCCCGGCTCCATGCGGGCCACCAACGACAGCGGCACCCATTCGCCGCCGCCCGTCCGGACGCGGGTGTCCAACAGGTCGCGCATGTGGCGGCGGCGCTCCTCCCGGTACTTGACGTACACCTTCACCTCTTCCGCGTCGCGCTGAACCCGTTGCACTTCCAAGCCGCCGAAGGCGTCGCCGATCTGAACCGCGAGATCGGCCGTGGTCAGGCCGAGATGTTGCGCTTCCGGCTTGAGATGGAGCCGAATTTCGGGCGCGCCCCGGGAGAGGTCGTCGCGCAGGTCGTAGACGCCCTCCAGCCCGGCGAAGGCATTGCGGAAGTGGGCAACGGCAGCGGCGAGGACAGCTTCCTCCCGGGCGTCCAACTCGACGACGAACCCGCCGCCGGTCTCGAACGATCCGCTGAATTCCAGGCTTTCCACCCCTTCGAGCGTACCCACCGCCGTGCGCCAGCGTTGCAGCGTGGTCCCGGTTTCCAACCGGCGCCGGTCCTCGGGTTGTAGTTCCGCATAGATTTCGGCCGTGTAGGGGCCGGTTTGGGCGGCCATCACCCGAGCGATCGGCGGGATGTCGGAGCCGAGTTCCGCCATGGCCTCACGGTTAACGGTCTCGGCCGCGCGCTCCAAGACCTCGATGTTAGCCGTGGTCAGGTGCAGAGGGCTCGCATTTTTCATTTGCAGGTTCACCGTGATGATCTGGCCGGGCACCTCCGGGAAAAAGACGGTGCGAATCCAGCCGTTGAGCAGGAAGCCGCCGCCGCACACACCGATGGTGAAGATGATACACAACGCGGCATAGCGGTGATCGAGCGCCCGTTCCAGCAGGGGCCGGTAGATTTTCCGGTTGATGCCGTCCAACACCCCGGAAGCGCCGGCCTGTAAGCGGCTCCAAATCCGGGCCGGCCAAAACCGGGCCGGACGGGTATCGATCTCCACCGCGGCCAGGTGCGCGGGTAGGATGAGCTTGCTTTCCAACAGCGACATCAATAGGGCCACGATCACCACCACCGCAAAACTCGCGAAGATCTTGCCCAAATCGTTGTCGATCAAGAGCAGCGGGAAAAACGCGGCAATCGTGGTGAAACAGCCGAAAATGGTTGCCGTGGAGACCCGGCGGACACCCGCGATGGTGCCCGCAATGGGGTCCGTTTCACGGCGACGCGTTTCGAACACGCTCTCGCCGACAACGATGGCGTCGTCCACCAGGATGCCCAGCACCACGATCAGGCCGAACGTGGTGATATCGTTGAGCGAATGGCCCAGTCCCACATCGCCCATTACAACCAGCGCGCCGGACAGGGAAATCGGGATCCCCATGGCCACCCAAAACGCGAGCCGAACATTGAGGAAGAGCGCGAGCAGGCCGAAGACGATCAACAATCCCTGCCAGGCATTGTTGGCCAGCAGCGCCAGCCTCGATTTCATGTAAATCGAATATTCGCCCCATATATCCGCCTGGATGTCTTGCGGCAGTTGCGGGCGCAAACGATCCAGTACCTGGTGCGCGGCCTCGCTGACCTGGATCAGATGGCCCTTATTACTGGTGTAGATCAGAAATCCTACCGAGTTGCTGCCTTGGTAACGGGCGAAACTGGTTTCCTTTTCGAAGCCGTCGATCACCTCGGCCACATCGGCCGCCAGCAGCCGCGAGCCGTCGCCGAGGGTGCGCACCGGGATCGCCGCGAACTCTTCGTAGTTGAACGCTTTTTTATCGGCGCGCACAGTCACCTTGCCCGCATCGCTCTCGATGTAACCGGTGCGGTAGTCGAGCGAGGCTCTTTGGATCGCGGCGGCCACGTCGCTTGGAGCGAGTCCGTAGGCCTGCAACTTGTCGTCGTCGACCTCGATGCGGATCTCGTAGGACAGCAAGCCGAAGGCCTGCATTTTGACGATCTTGGGGTGTGCCTGAAGTTCGTCGCGCACCTGACGGGCGATTTTTTGCAGGTCGGCCGGATCACCGTTGCCGTAGACCTGGACCAGAAGCGCCTCCACGTTGAATTCCTCGCGCTCGATAACGGGCCGTTCGGCCTGTTGCGGGAAGCCGGCAATGGCGTCGACGCGGGTGCGGATTTCGTTCTGAAACCTGTCCAAATCGAAGCCGCTGACCTTTTCGACCCTCACCGTGGAGAAGTCTTGTTCTGAAAATGACGCGATTTTTTTGATGCCGGGCATGCCGTCGAGCGCTTTTTCAATTTTTCGTGAAACGCCGCGGTCAACCTGCTCGGGGGCGGCGCCGGGATAGTAGGTGGTCACCGACACGGCCCGAGGCGGGATCGGCGGGAACCCTTCGATGCGAATGCTTTGCAGCGTGAATACGGCCGCGATCAGCACCAGCATCATCACCAGGTTGGCGGCGACGGGGTTTTTGGTGAACCAGGCGGAAAGGGCATGCATCTCAGGGCTCCTCGGTGGTGTCCAGGACTCGGACCTGGAGGCTGTTGGTGAAACCGGAGTGGGGGGAAAGTGCAAGCACCACCGGCGTTCCCGGAAGCGGCGGCGCCACGAAAACCACGCCTTCGCCGTAGAACAGGGGCTCGGCGCGCCACGACCGGAGCCGGTCTTCGCTGTCCACGTACCAGGCCAGACCTTGTTTGGTGAGCGCGTTTTCCGGGATGCGCAGCAGGTCGTCGAGATGCTTGCCCTCGATTTCCGCGCGGACAAATGAGCCGGGCAGGAGCGGCGGCTTCATATCGAGCGGGCGGTCGACAACCAGGTAGAGGGTGCGCAGGCGCGATTCACGATCGAGGGCGCGGCTCTCCCGCCGCACCGTTGCGGGCCAGGCGGTTCCCTTTTCCGGGTCTACCAGCCTCGCGGGTGCGTCTTCAAGGGGAATGGGCAGCAAATCCCAGGCCGTCGCATCCAAGCGAATCGCCACCTCGGCGTGGTCGAGGCTTTGCAGGGTAGCCACCGGATCGCCGGTGAAGAGGCTTTGCGCGGGGTTGACGTTTCGCTCCAGGATCACCCCGTCATAAGGCGCGGCGATCTCGGTATAGCCCAGTTGCGTTTGCGTGTGGGCCAGTGCCGCTTCGGCGGCTTCGACGTCAGCCTCGGCAGCCGCCAACTGGGGACCGCGCAGGACGAGTGGGGAAGCCGGTTCGCCTGTCAAACCGGAGCGTTGCCAATTTTTTTTGGCTTCACGCACTTCGCGTTCCTCGGCGAGCAGGGCGATCATTGCCGAGGCCAGCCGGCTTTGCGCTTCGGCGACCGCTACCTGGTAACCGCTTTGCTCCAGCCGGAGCAGCACCTCGCCCCGCCGAACCGTGACCCCGGGTTGCAGCCTGTCCGAGAGATAAACGATCCGCCCGTCTACCTGGGAGCGAAGCGTGGTTTGCCAGAGCGGCGCCACTTCGCCGAGGGCGCGCACCCGGGCCGCGTGGGGGCCCGGGGTGAGGGTCTGCACGCTAACCGGCATGGCAGCGATGGTCACCTGTTTCCCTTCGGCGGCTTCGGCCGAACGAGGTTCGCTTAGTAGCACGACCAGGGCGATCACGCCGCAGAACAGCGCGACAAAAACGAATACAACAATCTTCTTGACGCGATTGCTCATGTCTTTAACTCCTGTTTTATTGGAAGGCACGATATCGGACAAGCGGCGGCTGCCTGGTTCAAGGGAGGCCCACGCCCAGGGCGAGCGCCATGTCGATGCGATTGCTCAAGCGCGCGGCGGTGAGAACCTCGAAACGGGCCGCCAGGGCGATTTCCTGTTCCTTGGCAATCAAGAGACTTTGAATGGTATCGAGGCCCTAGCGATAGCGTTCCTCGAAGTACGCGCTGCTCCCGGCCGCTTCGGTTACGGCCGCTTGCAGCGAGCGCGCCTGTTCGGCCAGGCCGGTTTCGAGATCGAACGTACGGGCCGTTTCCTCGAGCGCGCCCAGCACCACCGCACGCAGATCCAACAAGGCCGCCTCGGCCTCGCTCTGTTGGGCGCGGGCCCGGTTGTGCAAACTTCCGCCGTTGAATACCGGGTGAAACAGCGAGCCCAGGATCGTCCAGGCATTACCGGCGCTGCCTAGACTGTCGAGACTTGCGGCATCGCGGAACACCTGGCCCGACAGCCGCAATTCGGGGTATTTCGCTTTTTCCGATGCACGGGCGCGATAACGGGCCGCACGCAACCGTTCGAGCGCGGCCGCTACATCGGGCCGTTCCAGCAGGACGGCGGCGGCGACATCCCTCGGGGCCGGTTCGATGACCGGGAAGGCCGTCTCGGAATGTAGGGCGCCCTCGGGATAGCGACCCAACAGCACTTCGAGCCGCCGCACCGACTCACGCGCGGCCTGTTCCCGGGCGCTGAGATCGGCCCTGGCCAACTCCGTGCGGCTGCGCGCGGTGGACAGGGCGTCGAGGTTTTCCAGACCGTTGCGATAGCGTTCGAGCACGATGGTCTCGAACCGCTCCAACACGGCCACCCGCTCCCGCTCGATGGTCAGCACGCGGCGCACGGCGGTCTGCTCGATCCAGGTTTGGATCACGCGGGCCGCCAGCGCCTCCCGCGCAAATCGATAATCGAGCCTTTGTGCTTCGAGATCGCCTTCGGTCGCGGCAATTTCATCGGCAAGTCGGCCCCACAGGTCCAACTCCCACCCCACGGAGAGTGAGAGTCGGTGACTGCCGGCAGTAACCGTGCCGCCGGTTTGGGGATCGAGGGTCCGGTTGTTGCGGTCGGTCTCGAACCCGGCCTGCACCTGGGGGCGTCGGGCAGCCCGATTCGTTCGCGCCAGGTAACCGGAGGCCAGCAAACGCCGCGCGGTGGCGCCCAGGTCGGGGTTGTTGGCAAGGGCTTCGTCTACAAGGCTATGGAGATGCGGGTCTTCGATAAGGTCCAGCATACTCTTCGCGATGGTCAGTTCGTCGGATGAAGGGGGTTGCGCGGGTGCTTCGCGGGCCGGTTCAAGCGGGAGATCGGCGGGGAGATCGGCCTGAATGGGTTTTTGCGGACCGCAAGCACCCATTAACAAGCCCAACAAGCAAACCGCGAGGCTCCGGCAGAGTGTGGCAAGGCGCATGATTTAGTCCTCCCCGGCCTCTCCGGCAGCCGCGACGGCCATGGTGACGATGCGTTTGGCAAGTTGGTCGCTGTTCCGGCAATCTTCGGCCAGTTCCGGGTCGACGGCTTCCATTAGCCGGCCGTAGAGCCCGAACGCATCGATCAGCGCACCCAAGGCCATCACCGCGAAACGCACCCGGCGATCCTCGGCAGGTTTGCCGACAACGGCGCCGATGATCTCGGCCGTAAAGCGGAAGTCCGGTTTGTAGTAGGTGTCGATGATCTCCCCGAACGTTTCGCCGGGTTCCCAGATTTCGCGGGTGAGGAGATCGGGCTGCCATTTCTCGGCGGTCCGGAGATCGCTGAGTGAATCTCGAACAAGATAATACAAGGCCTCTGCCGGTGGCAGACGTTTGAGTTCGCGGCGTTCGTTATCGCTGATCGACGAGGATCGACCGGCTTCAAGCAGGACCTCGCGATAGAGGGTTTCCTTCGAGCGGAAGTGGTAGTTGAGTGCGCTGAGGTGCGTGTCGGCGCGTTTGGCGATGTCGCGCACGGTTACGCTCTTGAACCCGCGTTCGGCAAACAGAATACCGGCGGCTTCCAGGATCCTGGCGCGGGTTTTCTCGGAGTCTTTGGGGGTTCCCATCGTAGGCCTCCAGCATTGACCGAGAGCCTCGGTCACACGTTTCGAACAATTGTACGATACATCTGTACGAATGGTTGAATCTTTTTTGTAACGATGGGGTAAACGGCGCTGGAAAAAGCCGGGACATCTATCATTTCCCCCGGCACCGGGAAGGAAAAACGATCAGCATGGGCTGTTCAAGGGAAATGGAAGGCAAACCAGGGCCGTCCTGTCGTTAACCCAACCGCATTTTGCGATGAGGCAGAATGGGGGCTTTTTAGGCAATTCCGATTGCGAGGCGGTCATGGCACCGACACGGGTGGATGGTGACTTACTCCATCTTCCTATATGGCATTGAATTCACTTTCTAATCCTCATCCAGACGCAATCGGTAGAGTTTCTCCTCTCGTATCGGCTTGCTCACGATCTCTCCTGTTTCCGGGTCTGAGAAACAGCCGATGTCAAAGCCTCCAAACTTGTAAAAGTACCCGTCAACCCAGACACCCCGACTCCTTTTTGATGGTGCCGGCATGTTATCGAGCTCAAGAAGCTGCCAGGTATCACTCTCAACTTCGTAGAGATGGGTTGCATTTGTCACCTTTTGCTGCGAGTCACCGCAGAGCGACCCGGCAATGTCTCCGCCGGCGAGAATACAACGGTTTTCGTTACATGCGAAGGCTTCGTAGTTTTGCAGCGGCCCTGAAGCGCGCTTGGTGATTTCACCGGACTTCAGATTAAGGAGATGCAGTTCATTATCGATTGGAAATGGAAAGGCCTGCTCACCCCCATAGAGCAGCATCCGGGTATCGCCGTCCTCAACTAATGACGAGCGTACGATGTGCTTTTCCTTTGGGTCGTCCGGTGTACCCGGAAGCGGCACGTTGGTCCACGTTTGGTCTGCGATGTCGTACTCCCATATGTCATTGACGCTGGTGAAGGTAAAAGTGTTAAGGTCGGCAAACACACCGCCGAAGAGCGTGATGGTTCCCTTCCACAGTTGCATCGTAACCCCATTGAGCTGACCGGGTGCTGCTGCAGGGTCGGGAGATACCGGTATACTTGGAAGCGCGGTCCATTGACCGCTGTCGACATCGTACTTCCAAAACGGGTCATCTACCGTATTGAACTGATTATCGACTCCACCATAGAGGTACACCGTCTTTTTCGTACAGGTTATCTCCGGAAATCCGCGCCTACTCGGAGCAGGTTGCCCGGCCGGCGCGGGTAGTTTCTCGAACTTAATTCGCACGGGGTCTTCGAGTACTTTCCATGAGTAAAGCTCGTTGGTGAATATCGCGAAGTTGCCTTGCGAATCACCCACGGGGAAGTTCACCAAATCTTCACCGCCTCCAAAGATGAACCCTCCGTCCTTTTTTGTTGTACAGACAGCGAATGTGTCTAGGGGAAACGGATTGTCACCTGTCGGATCAACAGCCAGTTCCTCCCAACTATCCCCGACGACAGCAGGCGTCGACTCTTCCTCCTCTGCTTCGTCATCGAGATACTTATCTTTAAGCCGCAACTTCCAAGTAGCTTCATTTGGGATTTTGCCAAGAGAAGCGGCTCCGCTTGTGCCGTCCCAGTCATAACCACCAACCAGGTAGAGCGTATCACCAAGCTTTGCCATCACTGAGCGTCTGGTTGGCAACAAGTTTTTTCCAGTGGCTTTAAGAGAACGCCACTTCTCCTTCGCAAGGTCGTAGACAAGCGTATCATTTGTCGGGGTCGTGGGAATGAGACACACCAGCGGTGAAAGACAGGTATCTTCAACCGTAAGATCACCCTGTTTGTCACCGTTTTGCGTGAAGAAATAACGAGCGGATGTCATCGCAAACGCCTCATTTAAGCGTGGGATCTCCGGCTTTTTTCGAACATCGAGCTCTTCCCAGCTGTCCGTGTCTATGGTGTACACCCAAACATCTTCCCGGGTGTTTTCAACCACAAATGGAGGGTCGGGGATGAGGTCAAAGGACTCTCCGCCGGCAAGAAGTAATTGGTTTGTGCCGGGAATGTGCGAAAACTTGACCTGGTTTCGCGTTCCGGGACGCCCTACAGGGTCCGGGTCATTTTCCTGCACAAGGGTCCATGTGCCGCTTGGGATGTCAAAGCGCCAGAGCTCATTGTTAGGCGTGAAGTCCGAGCCGATTCCGCCGAAGATGTAGATGGAATCACCGACAATATCGCAGCCGAACACCGCTCTCCCCGAAGGTTTCGGTGCCTGCACTGAAAGTTCAGTCCATGTCCCGGTATCGAAATCGAATTTCCACAGGTCATCGTAGTAGATGAACGGCCCGGCAAAATCCGCGGGAAAATCAGAGCCACCGAAGATGTAGAGATCTCCTGATGGTTCATGATAGACGCTACACCCGAGTGCGCGTGGGGCAGGTTTCGGTCCGGATGCAACAGTCTGCCTGGTCCACGTCTCGGCATCAGCATCAAATAAGTAGATGTCGTTGAAGAAGGTGTTGACCATCGGCGTGGTCACCCCTGAAATATCGACGGCCTCACTAAAGCCACCGAATATACCGATCATGTTACTATCTTGCATTACAAATATTCCAGGTGAATCGACCCTCGGCGTGGTCTCAGTACCCACCGTTTTCCATTTGAAGGGTGTACCGGCATGCAAAGCGGCACCCATACCAAGGACGATCATCGCTGCAAGAACGGCCGTTGCAAGCGCAAAGCGGGTAATCATAGAGCTTCGGGGGCCTATCTCTTTTGCTTTATTTGCTTTCAGATCGGATAGCAAGATCATTATACCCTCTTAAGGATCAAAGACGGACTTCTCATCAGAAAGCGCCGCGGATTAACGATGAGAAATCTGTTGAGATCAACAGTTCTGAGATTTATGAAAAAGTTAGCACATCCACCAAATCTATGTCAACATCAAACAGGTTACTTGAGCCTTTTTATTGTGTAGAAAGAAAAAAGCCCCGGACGCGCCGGGGCTTTCGGGTTTCGGTTTGGAGATTTCGATTGGATCAGCGCGCCTCGATCACGACCTCGTCGATATAGACCCAGTCGCTGTTACCCGAGGCGTCGGCACGGAAGCGGAACTGTACATTCGAGCCGAAGCTGAACGAGCCGCTGTTGATGGTGACCGTATCGCTGTAGAAGTTGTTGTTGCTGTAGTTCGAACTGTTGCGGACATAGGTCGCCACCGTGGACCAGCCCGAGCCGTCGTTGACCTGCAGCCAGAAATCCTCGTTGTTCTCGAAGCTGCGGATGTAGAAAGAGAAGCTGACGCGCGCTTCGCTGTATCCGCTGAGGTTTTCCGAACGCGTCATGACCGAAGAAGAGGTATTGTCGCGCAGGCGGATGCAGTAGGTGCCCTGGCTCGCGTAGGAAGAATCGTTACTGCTGCGGCGGCAGTCGCTGCCGCCGTCAGACCAACCCTGCCATCCCGATTCGAAATCGGAATTCGAGAGGGCGGTCCAGTCCCCGCCTCCGCCGGAAGTCACCGTGACGCTCTGAACATCGTCATCCGTGGCGCCGTCGTTGTCGGTGACCGTCAGCGTCACCGTATAGGTGCCCGCCGAGGCATAGGTGTGGTTGGCGGTCGAACCGGAGCCGGAGTTACCGTCGCCGAAATTCCAGGCATAATTGGTGATCGTGCCGTCGGAATCACTGGAGCCGGTGCCGTCGAAGCTGACACTGAGGTTGTTGGTGTTGTAGGTGAACGAGGCCGTCGGCGCGACGTTGCCGCCGCCGCTGCAACTGACGCTGGAATCGCGGAAGTTGGCAACCGTCGAGGCGCTGTTGCTCAAGGCCAGCGCGTTGTTGGCCGACGAGCCGACGCTCGAGCCGCCCACGCCCATCGGATCGCCTCCGTAGATCACGCCGGGGTTCGACCAATACTGGATCCGGGTGCAATTGTAACCCGAGGCCGAGCACTGGGAATTGTACGCCATGATGGTGCGCCAACGGTCCGGGCCGTTCACGAAGCCGTGGTTGTAGATATAGGGCGAGGTGTTGCCGTCCACATACCAGTCGTGGCGGGCGCCCATGTTGTGACCGAGTTCGTGACCGAAACTGTAGTAGCCGGTCGCGCATGTACGCGCTGTCACCGAGAAGGCATTGCTCTCGAAAGCGCTGGAAACAGTGGTCATGATGTAGGCGATCCCGCAGTACTGGGTGGAATTCACGATCAGGGCCACGTTGTCGGCGCAGTAGTTATCGCGTTGCGTGTGAACGTCGTCCATATAGCCGTCCGTCTTTCCGGCCAGGCGAGAGAGTTCGGTGGAGAAGTTCCCCGTTTCGGTGTAGCTGACCTCGTACATATGGACCAGGTTGAGTTGGAAGCTGACGTTCGAGTTGTTGTAGGACTGGTTCGTCTCGGCCACGGCGGTGTTGATCAACGACTGGATCGCGGACGTCCCGCCCTGCGCGGAGCGGGCCGCGGGCGTCCAGACGACCATTACGTCGATCACGGAACCGCTGTCGCGAGTGGCCGCTTTTTCCACCGCGTTCACCATCTGGTCCGTGATCTGGACTTCGATCGGCTCCGCATCGGGCGGAAATGCCGACTGATCGACCAGGCGAACGCTGTGATTGCCGTTGCCTTCATAGCGAATCTGGTAGAAGGCATCGGGGGCGACGATATTGCCGGTCACCACGCCGTCGGGCATCACCGTGATCACGACCGAGCCGAAATCGTATTCGGCCAGATAGCCCACCCACGAAATCGAGCCGTCGTTGTTGGTGACCATCTTTTCCAGAATGCCGGTCAGGAAAACGTCGTTGAACAGGTTGAGTTCCAGCACGGAGCCGGGCTGCGTCATGTCGCCGTGCACGCTGTGATCGGCATTGAACAGTGAGAGGTTCAGCGCCACCGGACGCGAGCGCACCACACCGAGATCGGTTTCCACGCGCTTGGCCGCGGGCCCGTTGCCGGGTGCAAAGAGTTCGAGGCTGTGATGATCGCCGGTTATCGAGAAAAGTGAGACCACAAATAGAAGTGCCAACACAGAGATCGGCCTGAGTTGCTTCAGCATTAGCTAATCCTCCGGATTTTCGTCATTCGTAAAAGAATCAAAATATAGATCGATGGATGCTTGTTACCATATTGCCAAATCACGCCTGCGGAGGCAATACCTAATCGTGGAAAAAGTAAGTGACAGGTAATAGAGTCGAGATCCGTCCTTCAACCGAGGATATGGAATAAGGGTTCGTATGGCATGTCCGGCGCGGCAGGCAAACAGCGGCAAACGGCGAATTGTTTGGTTATCTCCCCCCACTATCCAGCCTACAGTTCGGCGCACATATAGGTCCCATCACGACAGCCGGTTACACCCCCTTTTGCCCGAATTTAGGTAAAAACACTTAACTGGACTTCATTTTGGGCTCTCTGCATTTAACCCGCGATCCTACACCCTTTGGAAAAGGGCCTCTTTTTAAGGCTCGGCTGGGCACTTGCCTTGTACGTGTCGGCAATATTGGCATCGAATATGCTCATATGTCCTTTTGAGCAGGAGACAGTGCTCTCAATGTATTGTGTTTTTTAATGCCTGCATGAAAGCAAGTCTGAGATACCGGACTAATCATCTGAGTAATCGGAAAAACAGCTTTTAATCAGGCTTCAGAAGAAGTAATTTATAGGAGGCCTACCATAATCAGCGTAAAAACAAGAACAATAGCAACCAGCGGTGAAATTAATCACAAGGCTTCAAGTGACTTGCGCTACACTCCGACTGGCAAAAACCTAAAACTGCAAATGCAAGCGTTTTATTACATACCGAATCACATGAGTCAACTACCTTATCCTTATCGAAAACTGCCGGTATCCAAAGTACAAAGGCGCGGGCGTTTCAGCAAAACCACAAAACTGACGTTCTCCAATGCCTTAGCTCAGGAGAAGTCGCTGACGGGTGTTTTGAGACTAACTCACCAGGTATGGAACCGCCAGGTTTTCAAACCATTTCAATCCTCTACACAACTCCACGACCTTACTCCATCTCAACGTAAAAAATACACCGAAAATTACTGGAATAGCATCGAAGGAGAATTATTATGACAGCGATGAATCAGAATGCAACCGTACAACCGCCTGCAAACCGTAGGAAACATAACCAAATAATACAAGCTACCAATTATTTCTGGGTACTGCTAACCGGCATAATATCCGTTGTCGCCGCTTCTCTTACCATTTATCACTACGCGGAGGAGTGGTTCAAGGAACCAGATACGTTATTCGTTACGCCCAGGGGTGGGGTGACCTTAGATGACCTAACATTGACAAATATTCATAGCAAGAAAGATCTCAGTTATTTTATCGGCATAAGGGATGGAACAGGAGATGCGGTAAACTTAGCTCCTAACATTCTTCAAAAGATTTTGGAAAATGAAGGCAAGGCAGACCCAAGAACGCGCTATCTTTTACTGTTACTTTGCGGTGACTATTATTTTCAACAAAGCTATTTAGATGAAGCTCTTACCTTCTTCCATAGGGCCAATGACATGGAATGTCGCGATCATCTAGTTTCCTGGTTTCTGATGATGTCTTATCAGAAGAAAGTAGATCAGCTTGTGGAAGAAGATGAGGCCCAAGAACATGGTGAACAAATCATCTGGTATCTTAGGGAAATAAAACGCATGCGTAAGGAGTTAAGAGTAGTAGGTTTTCCAGCCGATTGGAGTACGCATCATTCAGATAAAAATCGCCACTTGTTTGCAAGAAAGCAACTTACTTCTCGGTGGGATCAAGTTTTGGTCGCTTGGTTCTCCGCTTTGCCTGAAACCGGGGTCGAGACCACGCTAATCAAGGAGGTTTTGCCGTTCCTTTATGACGGATATGACCCGGATGTAGAAACTTGCGGAGTCAGGGACTGGGCCGCGGTTAATCCCTTTCTCACTGGTTATGGCAAGGACAGGCTCCAAGGAAGTTTTGGAAATGACCTGACCTACGCCGGGCCGGGTGTTGACCGGGTTTATAGAACCGCGGGTATGGATACTGTCGACGTGGCCGAGAACAACGATCCTGTTTTCACCTTCGTTGACAGTGATCGAAGTTCAATATGCTTCGGCGATTATGAACCTATTACCGATGTTCATAAATCAGCCTATAAGCTCAGTGTACTCGAATCATTAAACCGAGACCACGGGGAACGGCGCGGCGGCCGAATCCTGGCCGTCGGCGTGGATGACTACAAGGGTAATCTAACGACCTTGAACTACGCCGTCAGCGACGCCAACGCCATCTTCTCTACCTTCGACCGACTTGGGTTCACCGGAGATCTTTTCCTGGGACCCGAGGCCGGAAGAGAAGCTATCCTTACAGGTCTGGCCATCATGGTGAGGGACGCTCCTCCCGACCAACCACTTCTGTTCTATTTCGCTGGTCATGGTTTTACCGACCCCAACGGCCGGGCGGCCCTGGTTACCGCGGGAACCACGCCGACCGAAGTCGAGGTGGTTTACTTGGAGGAAATCGTCACCCTGCTCTCCAGTCACGGCGCCGATACTGCGGTGGTGGTAGATGCTTGTCTTAATAAACGCGGTGTTACCAATCCGGCGAAAGGACTCTCAGCACCTCCAAACCCGAGTAATGTAACCTTGGTACTGGCCGCTCGTCCTGGGGAGGTAACTCTGGAGATCAGTGAGATGGGCGGCGGTGTCTTCACCCAAAAGCTGATTCAGGAAATCGAAGCCGCGGGCGTTACGTTCATGACCGGCGCAGAGGAGGATCAATGTAGCCTACTCTCGGCATTCGATCCCATCTTCCAATCCGCCATCGAGGAATCACGGGGTATAACCAAGCTCCATTTTCCAAAAAGATTGCTCAATCCAGAAGTCACCGATACCAGTGGGCCTGTATTTGTCGCTGGTGAGGACCGCACTTACTACAGCATTGGAGGTTGGAAATGAATGATCTAAACGAATAAGTAATTCTTGACTGATCATAACGGCGGTCTCCATTGAGACCGCCGTTTTTGGTTTTTAGTATGCTCCGCATGTTGCCGAGTCACTCCACAAATCATTCGCCCGCCGTATTCGACACATTCGGTTTTGCCCTGGATGGAACGTTTCAATCCTGAATGGAAATCGGGTCATTTCTTGGACAAGGGCTCTTAACCAAGGCACAACCTTGCCGCAGGCGATCCTGGAACCTGTTGGTTACAGCAGGGGACAACACACAATGCGATTAAGTTAAGGTCCAATGTTGGTGTTGTATGGTCTGGGACTTTCCGATGAGCGGCACGCTTGCTGATGTCTTCTTATACCCCGAAGGGCGTTTTGTAATACCAGCCCCAGGTTGGGCGCGATGACTCCGTCATCGTGGCCTACCTGGGGTTTATGGCGCCCCATTCCCCTTACCCCGAAGGGCGTTGTGTAAGTGGGTGCCGTGGGACAAATCGGTGGGATCAATCCTAAATGGCTTGCTCACAATGGATCTGCCGAAATCGGCCGGTCAACAGATAGGTCCTGTGCAATCACACATCACGATGAGCGATTCGACGCAGGTTTCTCCAAGGGATTTCCTGCTGGAAAACGGCAATTCATAATCATTGACGCCAATGGCTTCAACATTGCCGCCGTTAATTTTTTCAACCGTTACGAAACTGGTCACTTTTAATTCTTTTAAGCTTATTTTTTTCATAAGGTAACTCCAAATTGTTTAGTTACCCTCACAAGGGGGCAATTGACCATACGGCCGCCTAATGGGACTGGTGCGAGAGATCGAACAATGACGATCCATGATTCCGCGGACAACATCCGTCATGCATTAGGGGGTGTATGTACACCACCGCCTTTGAAGGGAGCTAGCCCGAAAAATAGCAGTTCTTCTTGACGGATTCAACCTCAAAATGATGACCGACCGATTCGGTGTTACTTTTCCTCTCGGGATTTTGCTATCTACCTATCTCCAAGAATTGAGTTTCGGTAGCGCGCATGCAACACGGTTGTGATTCCGGCGCCGGCCGGTTCAATTTCGAGATTCAGCGAACAGGATTTCTGTCAGCCTGGGTTCAATTTTTGCTTCATCGTAGTCCGCACCCACCAGGAAACGGCCCTGCTCGTCCACCCGGTAGGGTTCGCCGTCAAAAGGGCAGCGCAGATTCAGACGCGTGATCACTGTCTCGACAGACACCCTGTCCGGCTCATGACCTTCAGCCCTCACGGTCAGGCGTGCGCGCAAGCTGTCCAACATGACGATCCATGCCCCTATAATCTGGTATAAACCGTCATACCCCGACGCTATTTCCCGCATAATGATCTTGCCGCCCGGGTTATGGATCATATCGGCCCGGTTGCCTTTGAACGGGGTATCCACGCCATGATTCAGCGGCCCTTCCATGTAAGCCATATTCCCCGTATAGAACAAGTAGTTTAAATAAATAGTTCGGTTCTGATTGAGGAGGAGTCTGGTAAGGGGAGAGACCTGCTCAACATCATAAAGACGCTCAAGTAACAGCTCACTCGAGAGCCCTGCGAGATAGGAGGCTTGGACCATAGCTTTGAGCAGGGGATCGATAAATGATAGTTCCGTGGTCGCAATAAATGAGTGAGACTTCGTCAAAAGCCTGTCAGTGATATTGAACCACGGGTCCCCCTTGGGTAGAGATGGA
>JAAUYB010143325.1_pt1 | contig 18509 bp, 22 predicted proteins | sample 7278071 | NCBI WGS metagenome assembly JAAUYB01 (sample SAMN14350121, study PRJNA611818) | marine sediment metagenome | isolation source: surface marine sediment (1.8m) | place: French Polynesia: Moorea | collected 2018-08
AAAATTATTTTCGTCAAATTTCCGGTCAGAACAGGCACAGTGTCTGCTTTTTGTAGAATTTTTAAATAGATGGCTCAAGCCCTTAACCAGTCACACCTGCTGCATGAATTTACTTAGTATACAAGGAATCCAAAAACAGTAAATATGCATGTCAAAAAAGGTCCCAACTTTTAGCAAAGATTTTTGCAAAACTCTTCTTGACCTCAATTGGTGGATGACAAAATTTTTTATAGCCAATATTTAAAGATATATATTTTGTTCCATGTTCTTTATCTGTAGGGGGAGACAAATCTCCCCATTTGTTCTCTCTTGGAACTAACACTCCAAACTCACATTGTCACAAATTAAAAAAAGTCAAGAAACCATATAGACACGTGGGAGACCCCTCTCCTCTCCCTTTTGAGATTGAGAACCTTGCCAGCCTTTGGCAGCCAGGGGTGGGGCACAGCACATATGACAGGTCCTCATGAGAGGAGAGATTTTTTTAATGTGAAGGAGGGTCCCTCTCCAGTACTCATGAAGGTTTTTTTTGGGTCCTGCTCATGTTTGTCATACGTAGGGATTGATGGCTCTTGTAGGGACATACATCAAGCAAGGGTCTCCCAAAGTCTACGTACATGTTTCTGTACTAAATAGGAAGCAGGTGCTTGTGATCACACATCCCCCCCCTCGCCCATATGTGATTGTGATCAAGGTACTACTGCACTTTTTTTCGTCATTTGGCAGAGAGCAAAGATTTTTTTCGAATCTTGGATTTTCGGCATTTGGCTGAAGGCAAGATAAATTTTCGTAGCCTACAGAAAAAATTCGTCATTTGGCTAGTAAATGATTTTTTCGTCAAAAAGCAGGAAAATTTTCGTCAAAAAGCAGCCCTACCGTAAAAACAAGAAAAAACTAAGTTCTACGACCTGCGGCGAGGAATTACATAAGATTTTCAAAAATTGGCAAAGTTTCAAAGAATTTTATCAAAAACACCAAAAAGATTCATTGATTTTAAGCAATTTTTGACCTTTTTGACCTTTTTTGACCTTTACATGACCTCAAAACTCAAATTTTAATCTGATCCACCCAACATAATTTGGCCCCCCCCAAGATTTTCAATTTTATACATTTTTCTGTCTGTGCACTCCTTTTACCTTAAATTTCAGACTTAAATCTTTTTGGTGGTGTTCTTGAAACTGGTTGGTCACACAAAGGGGTCATTTAAGAAAAGTTGTCCTAACTTTTGAAGATCTACCTAAGTTATTACTATGACTTTGAGGTATGATGTCATTTAGGTGTTCAAAAAGTACATCCCCCCCCCCAACAACAACAACATCATCAACAACTAGGACCATTACTTGACCAGCCCCGATATAAATTTTTGACCTTTGTAACAATCATTGTAGTTTATTAATTCTTTGTATCAGTGACTAAATCAGAGAAGAAACAAAGCTGACATGTTAGGTGGCGAAAATGATTATACATAAAAGTTTAAAGCAGATAGCGAAGGGAAAAGAACGCTTACAAGTAAACATCAACTTCACGAATACAGGCAGGGGAGAGGGGACATTTCTTGGTATTTTTCTAAGGGACCATGTTCAGCACTTCCAGGATGAATGGGGCCACGGTGGGCACCTCCTCGAGCATGCCCACAACGTCGATGATCTCGTCCATCTCAGCAGCCGGTAAAAGATCGTCCTGAAATCCAGGGGAAAACCGTAACATTTTAACGACAGCAAGAGCGGCCTTTCCTGATTTATTTTACCTGGAAAGTCCTTAGGATCTTGGCCGTGGTCTTCTGGATGGTATCGTCGTTGTTCCTAATCCAGTCTGCCAGGGCGGAGGGCCAGGTCGAGTCCGAGGCGGACGCCGACACGGGAACGAGCCCCAAGATCTGGTCGTAGATCTGGTCGACCAGGGCGAAGAAGAGCACCAGCTGCTTGTAGGTGTCGTACTCTTTGACGGCCCTGTCCCCTAGGGCCCTGGGCGGGCGGGCGGGGTGAACCGCGCGGCAGTGGGCGGCCAGGATCAGCCTCTGCAGGACCCTGAGGCGCATCCTCTTCCACTTCTTTGGCGGCGCCACCAGCATTGCCATGACGGCGTAGTAGACGGGCCCCTCTGCCGCGTAGCACGACTCCAGCCAGCGCTCTCTCGGCTGCTCCATGAAGGCTGCCAGGTTCCTGTCCTCCCTTGGCGCGGAGCGGGTCGTGTTGAGCACGTACAACCCCATGTGCAGCAGGTATGGAAATAAGTGCATGTTGCTCTGTGGGCCGCCGCCACCGCTTTTGTCGCTGAAGCTGGCGTCGCGGGCGAAGCGCAGCAGGAGTAGCTTGGCGTCGTGCACGGTGGACTGGTAGCCGACGTCTGCCACTCGGTGGTGGCGGGCGATCTCAGACAGGTAGGTGTTGTGGCGGGCCAGCGCGGAGGCGAAGGAGGACTCTGGGACGCCCGGGCCCCAGACGGGGAGGAGGCCGTTACAGCGGGTGTTGGCGTTCTGCAAGGCGGCGCTCTCCCACTCGTCGCGGCCGCGCATCTGACGAACGGCCGCGGCGTGGCAGTCAACGTGCACCAGGTTGAAGTGGGACACGGTGCTGTAGCCCATGGTGCGGCCACCGCCCGCCAGGGAGCCGCGACCGGAAGAGGAGGAGGCGGGGACCTCGAATTCCTCCACGGGGCACTCCGTAGAAAAGGTGTAGATGGCCAGCACCTGTACGAAAAAAACCACTTATTAGAAATTCTACATCATAATTCTATACATGAATTTTATACCTTTTGCGGCTGGAACTTGTAGCCCTCTCTGCAGATGCTGCACTGCAGCCCGGACTCCTCTGCCAAGTCAACAAACTTTTGCAGGAGCTTCTGGCTTGCCTTGACCTGTCCAAGATCGTTGGCCTTGAGCCCGAAGGCCTGCAGCTGCTTGGCCCTCATGGCCATGGCCAGTTTCTTCTTCTCTGCCTTAGTCTGGTCGCGAACCTCCTTGATCTTGGCCTCGGCCTCCTCGCAGCCCTGCATGGCCTCCAGGACGGCCTCCGCCAGAGAACCGACGTGCTCCTCAGAGGACACTTGCTCCATCTGTGCGGAGAATGAAAATATGATTAAATAAGAAACTTAAGTTCGGTTCGGTTCGGTTCGGTTACCGAACTGATTAAAAACACTCTTGTACGTACCTGGTGAAGGACTGGAATGCAGTGGCGGGCGACGAGTAGTTGAGTGGGCGGATGGTCCACGGCCAGTCCGGCCAAGATCTGCAGCACGTATCTCAGCGAGGCGCGGGTGACAAACTCCTTCCAGGCGGGGTCTTCGTTCTTCATCAGGACGGACGAAATCGGCGGGGCGTTGTTCTGTAAATAAAAAATCAATTAGTTGTTCACCAACTTCATGTAAATAATTGAAGCAGGAAAAGACGAATGGAAACCAAATCAACTCACCGCGATGTACTTTACGCACTTCTCTACCACGTCCATCATGTGCGCCTTCATGGTGTTTCCGACCTGGTTCCTCTCGATGCCCTCGCACATGGCCACGAACGCCTGGGACTTCTTGGCCAGCGCCTCCTCCAGAGCGATCTCGCCGCCGCTCGAGCCACTCCCTCCGCTCGAGCTGCGAGCCGCCGCCGCTCCTCCCCCGGGCCCGCCGCTCAGACCCGGCGAAGGCGAGGCGGCAGCGGCAGACGCTGAGGAAGCGGCCGTCGCTGCCGCAATCGCCTTTCGCTCGGCAGAGTCGAAGTCTAGGACGTCGTCAAAGTGGCGCACGACGATGGTCATCTTCTCCGGGCAGGCGTAGGTGAGGAAGGGGAGGACCCTCATGAGGCGGGAGTGGAGGTCGGTGCCGGAGCGGAGTCTGACGGCGTGGGCAAGCAGCGAGGAGATGTCCTCCATGGTCACCCCGGAGGTGGCGAAGAGGGCGTAGTCGTTCACGCTCCAGTCCTCTTTCCCGGCGGCCTCAACCAGCAGGCGCTCGGTGATCTGGAGGATTGTCTCAGAGATCGCGGCGATGCCGGAGTCAGGGCCAAGTGTTGCGGCGGCGGAAGATGCAGCCACGGCAGCACCTGAGGTCGCTCCTGCTGATCCGGAAGATTCCTCCGCCTCCAGGCATCTCTTCAAGCACTGCAGCAGGATGGGGATCGAGCAGATGCTTGGATCCAGGAGGCGGTCTCGATTCTTTTGCACCTGGAGAAGAACAGTGTTTCACACAATGTATGGTTCCATTTTCTCAAGGTTTATCTTCAGTCTCACCTTGATGCAGTACCCGAACAGTTTCAGCAAAACCGATAGAAGCTGCTTGGAGTACAGTGCATCCTCAACGGACTCCATTCGAGACAGCATAACTTTCAAGCCGCCGCAGTCGGCCATGACACTGGCCAGCTTGTAGACGTCTTCCTCGTCCTGGTCCTCGCTTTCCTTGTTGTCCAGGGTTTCGATGAATTCTTCTGTGGCGTCTCCCAAGAGGCCTCTCATTCGGTATATGACCCTCATTGGTTCTAGATGAGCAGCGTCTTGCTGGCTGCTGTTTCCTGCTCAAAGATTTTTTCGTTAATTAAGGGATAAATGAGTAGTTACGAATAAAAAAACTTTGAAACTCACCATTGGTGGCCGCCATAAGGTCAGGCAGCCAGACCTTCTGGTACACGTCATTGACGGGAAGGTCTAGCGAGATGATCTTGTTGTTGACGAGCAGCTCCATTCCGTTGTCGTCTTCCAGGAGGGCCACCAGCTCGCAGTCGCGGCAGATCTTATTCTTGATCTCCCTCATGAGGGGCCCCAAGTCGGGATCAAGGCTGCTGTACGGGTTGCCCAGCATTCTTCCCTAAATTTGGATATTTCATTTTTAGTTGGGAGAAGTTGGTTATGAAATTGGGAAATTTAATTATGGCAATTAAGTCAAATTCAAATATATATTTATGGCCAAGTATTTTAATTTTCTCCCGTCAAATCGTGCTACTTTCTTCAGTAAGTTCCGTCAGTGTGATCAGATCTCGTGATTTCGAGCGAAAGGGACGCTTTTTGAAGGTCTCTCGCGCGCCAAAATTTGCTCCCACGCGCATTGCACAAATTTTCACAAACTGGCGCTTTTTTTCTCGCTTTTTGCCGAAAATTCGCGTTTTTCGGGGTCCAAAAATCTGGTCACATTGAGTTCAGTGACTGAACTCAATGTGTCCATATGTTGTGATTTTGCGCGAAAGTGGCGCATTTTAAGAATTTTGAATTCTTATGTAGTAAAATTTAAAATAATTTGATCAAGTTTTTACCTCCAAAATATTCAAAAAAGTAAACCCACCCTGAAACGTCCAAAAATGCAATAACAAATTGACACTTTAGGCTGGTGCATTTTTTCGCGCATTTTGGGCAATAACTAACGCATTTTCACGGAAAAAGTCTGGACACACTGGTTCAGTCAGTTATCAATCGAAATATAAAGAGGAAAAACTTGTCCTGAGCATTTTCTCAGCTAGAGAATGGATATTCCAGTTAAGCCTACCTGTAAGAAGTCTTCCTGCTGTGGATCTTTCTCAAGCGTCATGAGGAACTCGCCAGTGTCCACCTCCTCCGGGAAAATGATGTTGCACAAGCGCTCAAAGATGAAGACGGGAGTGAGCTGGTCGTCGGCAGGATATCGCCTCGTCGTCTGAACGCACACGGACATGAACGACTTCGTCTCTTCCAGGGTGCCGGAGGTCATGTCTTCCAAGAGCTCCAGAAGTTTTTCCTGGTGAAGCGAAGAACGAAATGACTAAGGTCGTGAACTTACAAGCGAAAGCAAAAGTTTCCTCACCTGTGTCTGATCAATGAGTTTTGTCCTTTGGACCACCAACCTGCGAAGAGAGAGGTACCCATGCAAGATACTGGATACGAGCCTCCCCTTGAAGGCCGCCTTGATGCGTTCGATGGAGAGCATGTCAGCCAGGATATCGGTGAGAGCCTTGAGCGAAAAACTGAAAAGAAGATTGACCATTGTCAACTCTGAAGCACGTCTTAAACCAGCATCAAGCTCACCCTTGGGCAAGATCGGAGCTCAGGGTGGTCTCCTCCAGGCGGTTCAAATCTTCAATTTCGTCGGTGATTAGTGAGGCGACAAGGCCCAACGTTCCACGGACAGCGAGGTATTCGCGCCAACTTCCACTGGAAATCAGGGATTGGTACAGGCAGCAGAACTCTCCGGCAGCCTCCCCTGCTGACCTCAGATCCGAGAGGAACCCGCTCAGCATGTCGATGACATCCTTCTTTCTCTGGTGGACGGAGCAGAAGGCCTCAACCATGGAGCAAGCTGTCTGGCGAGCGGATCGTGAAGTCGGGCTGAAGAGCAACGTCCGCAGCCAAGAGGAGTTACTGAGATCAAGTGGGAAGGTGGCCTTCTGGAACGTCCTCTCCAGCCACCTGCTGCCGAATTTTTCGGCCAGATATCCCTTACGGACGTCTTCTTTGCTCTTGGGCTGCGGCTGCGATTGTTGCTGCGGCCTCCGTTTTCCCTTTACTTCGTCTCTTTTTTTTCGTTCTGGTTCACGGGGAGGCCCACTTGCGCGCGATCCCTTGGCCCTCTTGTCCCAGCTGTCGAAGCAGTGGTCTGGGTCGCCGTTCAGCCACTTCGTGATGTCGATCGAGAGTCCCTGGTAAGAGAGAGACTGCCTCTCCTCCCTGGCTCCGGGAGTTTGTTCCCTTTCTCTTCCCTGGGGAGTAACCAAGCCTTGAAGGATCTTCAGGCAGGGAAGGGTGATGCATTCCAGGACCACTGGAGAAGTCTTTTCGTTTTTGGTAGAGAGAAGGAAGATCCTGAAGACGCACTTGAGACGCTCCTCCCAGCAGGTGTCCTCCCTTTGAACAGTATAGGCTAGGAGCGACATCTCATGCCTCACCGACTCCACCATGTCCGGGTAGGGCCTTGACCGGCGGCCAGTCATGGCCAGGCGGACCTTTTCCTCAAGCAGCCTGCTGAGATGGCGAGTGGCACTAAGGTCGTCCTTGGTTAAGAAGGATATGAGCTTCCGCACTTCCTGGCGGACGGTGTTGGATCCTCGACGGAGATTGTGTTCCAGCAGCTCCGAAATGAGTCCCTGCTCAGTCAGCAGATGCCTCGAGCTAGCCTTGGTGGCGAGGGCCCTCAGGAGGGTGAGACAGTGCTCCACTGAAGCCGCCGCGCACCCGTAGCATTTTCCGGCGTTGGGTTTTCCCCTCGCTTGAGATGCGGAGGAAGCATGAGCCTCGTTGGAAACAGAGGAGGCCCTGGAAAGTGCGTTACTTTTCTTCTTCCTGTTATTGTCGAAGGCTAACAGTTCCTTTCTGGTCGACATGATTTTCTGCGATATCTTGCTGAGTTCTTCAAAATTTGCTTTGCAGTCGCCACAGTACTTTTGCGCGAGCTGCTGAATGAAGTAGTTGACGGGGGACCCGACGTTCCCATTGCCTCCTCTCTGTCCTCCCTGGCCGCTGCCACCGACGTCGTGGCTGCTCTCAGAGATCTTGACCAACAGCAGTTCCAAGTGCGGCTTGTTGGATATGAGCTGCTTGTAGACCTTGTCCGCCTTGTCCAGGAGAGAGTTGATGCTAGCCACGGCCTTCTTTCTGTCGTCCTCGCTCTCAATAGGGTCCACAGCGCAGCAGGGTCGGCACGTCAGGGTGTACTCAAACTTGGCGTACTTGCAGAACCCGCAGATGTTGCACAGGAAGGGGTCTTTCTCGTCGTAGTTGATGCTTCGGCACTTGTGGCATTGGAATACGTTCTCGCCGCAGTTGGCGCAGACTCCAGGGTTGGCGGGGACGGATGCGCTGCACCTCGGGCACTGCAAGGTCTCCGACGACGCCTGAATGTTCTCATAAAAGCCGGCGTACTCGATCATCAGGTTGCAGGCGACGATAGGCAGTGGGAATTCCACCTGTAACAAAGACCATTAATTTGTCTTCTTTGAGTAAAAAGTACAGGAAGCATACAAAGTAAAGAGGAAAATGTAGTGTAACTAGTATCCAGAAATTGGTCGCGTAATTAATATCATACCTTGATGTCAGTTTGTCCCGCTGTCAACGAAACTTTTCTCGCCCGGTGCCACATTGTCGGCCTGTTCTTCAGTTCAACGACGGCCTGCACGCTGCGGTTGTTGTAGTAGATGTTGATGGTGCGGACCATCTTTTGTCTCTTCAGATCTCCGATCCTCAGGTTGATCTTGCTGATGGAATGGCTGCTGGAAAGCTTCACGATGTGGGTGGTAGTGGTGTACTTGGTGTCCACCTTCAGCGTCGACAGTTTGAGAGAGGTGTAAGGGACCTCAGGGTTGTTACAGACCAGGCAAGGGTCGCTCTCCAGGTAGTACCTGAAAAAGACATACGATGATAAGTGAAAGGAGTAAAGGACGTATCACGGGCTAAGTGGAAATTAATTTATTTACCCGTTGAAATCGACCATGTGCCCGAGGCTTTCGTAGATGTTGGAATTAGGGTGGTGAGCGAGGATCTCGTTCTGAGCCTTCATGATATCGACCGCCTCTTGGATGTAGCCGGCGATCTTGCCGTCGTCACGCAGAGTCTTCATGCTGAAGTAGCCCAATAGGTCAACGAACTGAGCTGCTTTCCGCCCGTGGTTGGGCAGCCTGTGCCACAGTTTCCAGAGGACGTCGATGATTTCCTCTCTCTTGCTGGATGACGAGTTCCTGTGTAAGAAAGAAAGACCTCTTCAGAACTCTCCATCACATTACTATTTTCGGAATATTTACTTGTGCAATGTGACCACCAGAGAATGGGCTTGCCACCTGACGGCAGTAGAGTTGCACTCCAGGAGGAACTTCTCCACGAATCTCGACAGCATGTCTCGGTTGACACCGTCGTGAATCTTCCTGACAAGGACGGCGTTGAGCATCTCGTGGTCAGCCGCCGAGTCCTCTTTGCTCCCTTGGTCGTCTGGCCTAGATTGCGACGGACTGGATGCTTTGATCCCGCTCCTTCCTCTGGACAAAGATGATCCCGAAGCCTGTACGCTCGCCCCAGGGGTGGAAGCCACGCAGAGGGCGGCCTGGAGCAGCTGCAGGACGATGGGACTGACCCCGTCGTCGAGGATGAAGCTCAGCTGGAAGAGGAAGGCCAGAACGGTCTCGTCCTGGATGCAAAACTTTTGCCAGTTTTGCGTCCTTGAAGTGGCGACGTCAAGGCAGGACTTGAGGTGCTCGATCAGCGAGAGCAGCGTGTCATATGGGAAGCTCATGACAGACTTGGTGGAGGAGGAAGAGGCCGCTGCGACGGCGGCGTTCGACGACTTGCCCAGGTCCTCCTCGACCACTTTGCGAACGTCCTTCATGTGGCTGCTGAGGGTGTGCAGGTCGCGCAGCTCGCGATACTTCTCTTTGCTCCCGCAGACGTATAGGAGCAGCTTCCGCACCTGCCTTCTCACGTAAGGCGTCTGGTGCGTCATCATGTACTCGCAGAGGGTGCGGTGCCACTCCGGTCCAAACAGGGACTCCCCTCCCGCCGGGAGCGGAGGAAGAAGCGGTGGTCCGAGAGAGGGCGGAGGCGAGGAAGGACTTTCCGATATCTTCTTGACCTGGTATGGCAGCCTGAGCGTCATCTCCGTCAGCAGCTGCGGGTATGCCTCGAAGACGTCATGCGCGTGGCCCTTCACGTACTGCTTCAGGAAGAAGGGCGACATGTCGGGCGGACTCAGCAGCGGCTGAGCCTTGAGGAGGCTGCTCCCCACCTTGGCAGCGTTCTCCTCTCGGCCGACGGTCTTCCAGAAGCCAAGGAGGTCTGTCAGGATCTTCAGGCAGTGCTCCATGCAGCCCGAATTGACCAGGGCCGTGGATGTCTTCTTGGACACCAGATTGGACCCGACCTCGGAGTAAGTGCCTCCCTGTTGTGAGTTGGAGCTTGGCGGGACGGAGCTCGAACTCCCGCCGCCGCCGTTCTGCCAAGTCTTTGACCTGGACATGAGGACGCTGAAGAGACGCAGGATGATGAGCTGCATCTCCCGCCTGCTGGACCGTTGAGAGGTCGGCTCACTTTCTTTCTGGTTTATCTCTATCTCGCTCATGAAGGTGTCGAGTAGCTTGCCCAGGAGTGCCCTGTCCTTGTCGTCACTGGCGTCCAGGTCCGCCGTCAGCATGAGGATCACCTGCATGTACGGGATGCACCGTACGCCCCCGACCTCCCTCAGGCGGGGAACGTAGGATAGGAGTTGGTCCAGGATGAGGAGGCGCAGAGAGTGCATTTTGAGCTGGCTGTTTTCCATCTCGTTGTCCTCCTCGGGGACGCTGAAGGTGACGTTGCTGGCCCCCTCCAGATCCCTGGAGGATGGCTCTCTGCTGACGCCGACAGGAGTCTCCACCTCGTACGCGGAGGCCTGGCTGGACAAGGTCTGCTCTCCTGCCAGGCTCTCGACAGCGCTGCCGCCGCTCTCCGATCCGGCGGCGGAACCGGCATCCTGATCCTCTGCTCTCTCCCTCTCCCCTTGATCCACAGCCCCGGCTCCTCCGCCGTGCTCCTCTGCCCCTCCTCCTACAGCGGCTTCGTCGTCACTCCCGGGAGCGGAAGCGGTCGTGTCGGAGAAGTGGCTGGGCTCCTGCTGGTTCGGTTCGTCCTCTGCAGGAGCATTCACTACCTCTTCTTCCTCCTCTTCTTCCTCTTCGTCCTCTTCTTCCTCTTCGTCGGGTATGTTTCCTATGGCCCCTCCCAGCATTCCCGCCATGGCCTGCAGGGCTGGCAACCCGTCCAGGTTAGGGCCCAGGCCCACGAGTTGCTCCAAACCTTGCTGCAGCCCGGCCAGTCCCTGCTGAAGATTCTCTCCCAGCTGTTGGTCACCCTGCTGCTCTTGCAGGCTCAGGGCAATGGCAAGTTCAACCATGGCCTCGTCCTCGGCCATGACTTCACCGGCCATAGCGTCCAGCATGTTTGCGGCCGCCACTGCGGCTCCCCCGGCTTGGCCTTGGCCTTCTTGGTGATTGCCTCCAAGCCCAGGGAGGAGGGCGTCCAAGTTGCCAGCGATGCCTCCCAGTTGAATGCCTCCAGGGCCGACGTTAAGAGCGCCTTCCACATCTTGACCTGTATTGCATTGCAAGAATTGTAAATTTGTATCGTAATTCAAGTGTGAATGGGAAAATTGATGGATACATTGAAAAAGCTTTTCTTTTCCTTTCACCTTGTTGCATAGGAACGGCGTCGTGGAAGTGCAGGTCGTCCTGTCCCTCGTTCTCCTGCTGCTCGGCCGCAGCATCTTGCTGCTGCTGTTCTCTGCTGGAGGAGGGAGGCGGCGACTTGCTGTAGGGCGGAGAGGGTATGAAGACCTTCCTCTTCCTGACTCTGGGCCGCACTGCCCTGATAAGAGCCTGCTTCGCGGCGAAGCTGACCTGGGTGTCGCCGTCCATCAGGAACTGAGCGTACAGCCTAACCACGAAAGGGACGGTGTCGTGGTCAGCCACGGTGAAGGCGTGAAGGACCTCGATTACGGCCTGCACTGAGGCCTCCACGTGAGTGATGCCAGGCTGTCCCAGGGTGCCCAGCACAGAGTTGTCCGGGCGGCATTCCAGCAGGTTCCAGAACCACTTTGTCAACTGCAGCATGAAGCGCTGGCGATCGTTTGAGCTGCCTGCAGCCTCCTCCAACTCGAACAGGGCCTTCTTGTCTTCCTTGGACTCTGGGTCCCCTTCGAAACCTTCCCTGTCTGAGAACCTGACAAGGTTGTACGGCCTCGTCGTGGCCACGGCGCGGGCCGTCAGGAGGAGGCGGTGGAACTGCTCTACGGACCCGCTGGCTCTGCCCAGGTCCGAGGCCACGTGTCTGAGCAGCACCCCATCGACGTGGTTGCAGTAGTCTGCCTTGGACGTGAAGAGGGCGGCCAGGACGGATCGGGAAAGGAACTCAACCTGCTTGGAAGTAGACAGGGTGAGGAACCTGCTCATCAGGTCCTTGGCTCCAAGGCGGAGATCGTCCAGTCCTGTCAGGGTGGCCAGGGCCTCCGTTGACGACTGGGCTCCGAAGGGCGTCGCCAGCTCCCCGGACGAGGCTAGCTGGCTGCAGATCACCTTCATGTGGAAGTAGGCCTTAAGGATCCCCAGTGACTGCGACACCAGCTTCTCCAGCGGTGACATAGGGGCCATGTCCTGCCCGCCGGACCCGTCTCCGTCCCCGTCTGAGCCGTCGTGCCCTTGCGCTCCCCCCGCGCCAGCCACTTGGTAGTCGTCCTGGTCGTCTGGCCAGCCGAACGAGTCCTTGGACTTGCCGTATACCTGCACGCTGTCGATCAGGGAGATACCGGCCGGGTCCATGGAGGGGCCAAAGTTGATGGTGATCTTCTTGTCTGACTGCAGGCTCTCGTCTCTGGTCAGGGGAATGTCGAACCACCTCGGCCGTCTGAAATGGAGTATTGAGTGGAAATGGCCCTTTGTTTCATTGATGTAACATGTTTTGCGGTACGTACCCAGACATCTTGATAGCGACGGACCGTCCCAGAATTTCGATCGTGCTAGGGACCCTGATGATGTCTTGGGTGCCCAAGTGTATCCTCAGTCCCACGATGACTTGATTGGAGTCGTTGTTTGCAACCTCCAGGCTGAAGCCCCCGGGCTTCGTGTTGGCGATGTAAAGTCCGGAGGTCTGAAGTCGGTGGCGGAGCTGTTGCACGCTGTAAATCTGGATAAAGCATACGTGCAAAAACAATTGAGTAACGTACGGTTTTTCAAAACACTAGGGCAGAAACTTAAGTAACAAACCTGTAGCACGTCATTTCCTCCGTATTCCAGGTCTGAGATGAGAGAAGATGATTCGAAAAAGTCCACTGGGAATCCAGAGTTGGTTGCGGCGCCGACGCCCGAGGCAGATCCTCGCTCTCCCGCCGACGTCGGCTGCGATGCCTTGGCGATCCTCCTCCTCCTCGGTGGCTTGATCTGGGAGATGCTGTTGACTGGAGAAGGGCCGAGGCCGCTCAGCCAAAACTCTGTGTGGTCCGGGTTAGCCATATAGATCTTGAGGCTTCCGTCCTCGCACAAAAGGATGAGGGTGGTCCTCAGGCGCTGGTGGCCGCCCCCTGCGGCCGGGCCGCAGACGGCGCTACCCGGGGGAGAGGCGACCGCGTGGCGGATTGCAACCATGTCGATGATCTTGGTCATCCTGGAGGAGGCGACCGAGGAGGCGCTGGCAGAGGCACCACCTGCCCCTGCGCCGGCGGGCGCGCCGGTTGTTGGGTTGTTGGCGTTGGGGCCACCGACGGCCGCGCCGTTTGCGCCGGAGCCGACGCTAGCCGAGACCTTGAGCTCTTGGACGGTGACGAGGTCGGGGCGGACCATGATGACCACGGGGTTGTTAGATATTTGCAGGAAAGCAGTGATAAGTCCTGCAAGAAAGGAGAAAATGGCACTGACAGTGATAAGGAGAGTAATTGAAATTTGGATAATATACCTGGATGATTCTGGATCTCGTTCCACTGGCACAGAGACTGCTGCGACGAATTTCCTCCTTTTCCGTTCCCGCTGCTCTTTATTTCCAGCTTGTGGACATCCCGAAGTTCTTCCGACACCTCTCGCAGCGGGGCCATGAAGCTCTTTCCATGGACGTAGCTGAAGAAGAGCATCTGCAGGGTGTGGCAATAGAAGATGGAGACCCCGCCTCCCCCGATCTGCTCCGAGGAGTCCTCCAGTTCCGGGTGAGACACGTCCATGATGTTGGTGACGTAGAAGGGGCCGTGCTGGGCAGAGGACTCGTCACACAGCGGCTGGTAGTAGATGTGTCCTGCGGACGACATGATGAGGACGTGCTTGCCGCCGTCCGGCATGAAGGTCAGGGTGCAGTCATGGACCTTGCCCGAGGGAACCAGGAAGTAGTACTGCGGGCTGAGGACATCCTTGCCCAGGTCGTAGATCTTGACAAAGTCGGCGGTGATGAGCGCCAGCTCCGTTTGGGATCCCGGCATCCAGAGCGTCTTGACGATAAAGTTGTGGGCGTCCAGCTGCGGATGCAGCACCAGGTGGTCGGAGACGGTACCAGACTGGTTGAAGATCAGGATGTGGCAGTCCTTGAGGCCAGTCACGGCCAGGTAATCCTCATTGATCTGAAATGATTTATTACAGGGGCACAAAAGACAAGACTAAGATTATTTTACCGGGTTTGACGATATGGACAAGACGGTGAATGGCACAGGTGCTGAGGACAGCCTAGTGAGCGTGAGCTTCTTCTGGGCTGAGTCAGCCTGCCTGAGGAGGGCAGAGAGCTGGAGCACCGTGATCTTGCCCTTCTCGTGTGCGACGGCCAGGTGCTGCCTCTTCCTGCCAAGTCCTGAGCTGAGGCAGCACATGACCACCCTCCTCAGCACGTGTGCGTTCATCAGCTGGCGGATGGTGTGGCCCTGGTCGCCGGAGAAGCTCATCCGGACGTTCTCGAAGGCCCCCTCCTGGGATCCAAGGGTGGGGTTCATGAGGACGTCAGACTGTTCGACCATCTTCTTGTCGCTGTGGAGGGCGTTCAGCGCCGCCTGGATCCTCCGAAGACGGCCGACGGGGGAATATCTAGAAAAGCAAATAGCCAATGAAAGAAACATTGTTGAAGCTTGGGAATGAATAAGTCGACTCTGCTCACTTCTCTATTCCCGCGGCCTCCACCATCGGGCTGAGGCTCTCCAGTAGATCGAGCAGCTCTGATGCCACGTGCTGGTGCCTGAAGTGCCCGAGAAGCTGGTCCCTCTGCAGACGAAGCTTCTCATAAATCTCCTTGGTCCGCTTGTGGGACGCAGGGTCGAAGAAGGATTCCTGGTTCTTGAGCTTCTTCTCCTTCTCGGACGAAAGGGCACCGCCGCCGTGATCTTGGCTGCTCCCGCCCTTCCTTCTCATCGAGCTGAGTGAAACAAAATTGGTGTCAGAAAACAGGTGAAAAATGGCTTGAGTGTTTGAGTCGCATCATACCTAGGCAAAATTGAGTCCAGTCCGAAGTTCGATAGCTGGTTGGTTCCGGCGACCGCTGATCGCTGGGAGCCATGGTCCGGCCTGAGCGGCTGTTGCTGTGCCATGCGCTCCTGCTGCTGCCCGGCGGACGATGCTGAATACTGCGGGCTCCTCCTGGTCATAGCCTTGCAGGATCCGTCTTCCTTGTCTCCACAGTCGCAGAAGAACGACCCGTACTTTGAGTATGTGACGTCGTGGTCGGCGTGACACACCTTGGCGCAGATGGAGCAAACGCCGATGCCGTCCACCATCTTGCAAGTGTGACAATGGTACCTGGACATTAAGTTAGTCTGTGAATTTGCATTTTCGATCATGGGATACCCTACATTCTACATTATTGTAGAATGTTTCTACATTCTGTATACCAGTGCTGGTTCATGAATTCCTTCTGTGTCTGCGTGTAGGTGCACAGCTTGTTGCAGAGGCTCTCGTCGTCCGAGTCTTCGCCACCTGAGTCGTCGTCGTCGCCAAGTTCGTCCAGGGTCAGGAAGTCTCCGGCGTAATCCTGTCCATCGCCGTCGGGGCCCTCAGAGGGGGATACAGGCCTGATCAGGGCTCTAAGGGAGGGCTCGTACTCCAGGTACCCAGGGTCGTTCTTGTCCTGATAGCTCGGATCCAGCGAGAGCTGGACGGCCCATGCGAAGTCATTGACCTGTATGGAGAAGCAAGAAATATACTAATTCGTGGTATTTCAGCAAAAGGAAGAGCAACCTTATAGGTTGTAAAATCATACAAAGTGGCAAATGGGCCAATATTCCAAAACTTCATGTCACTCACGTAGCTGAGCAGCTGGCAGGCGTTCTCCACCATAATTCCGTGGCTGCCGTTCTCGATGCCCTGCTCCAGTTTTTCCAGGACGTCCTTCTGCACCAGGTAAGTCTTGCAAGTTTGTAGCCAGTCTTGGCAGCTCTTGAACAGCTAAAAAGAGGACAAAAAATGTTGGAGTGAAATTTTTTTTAAAAAAAATTTCTTACATAAAAATGCCCGAATTCTGCTCCCAACGCCAGGTTGCAAAGTATGGCCATAACGTCTGCGAAGGTCATCCCGTTGGTGGCTGGGTTGAGGATGTCCGGGACGAAGGACATGATGTGCTCCAGCAGCATCACGGACACGGCGCTGCCGTCGTTGGTGGTAGACGCCGAAGCCCCGCCCTCGTCCGCGAGGGAGGAACTCCTCTTCCCGTTGAGGCTGGCCAGGTACTTGGCGAACGAGAGGAGAAAGCAAGAGTTAGAGTTCAAGGTCGCTGCCTGGCGGTCCACGGAAGCAGAGAGCGGCCTTCCGTCGTTGTCAAGGTTGCCTGTCAAAGACAAAGATAACAAATATCGCAAGAAACTTTAAAGACCGTTATCAAATTGATTTAATTCGGAAAAAATTACCTTGCAGCAAGAACTTGATCCACCTCCTAATTTCCTTCGGATTTCTCTCCGAGAGGGTGGCCACGGACTTTTTCAATGCTCCGTGCAAGGTAAGCTTGCCTCCGTTGCCCTCTCCCGGCTCTTCTAGGGCCAGCTCGAACATCCGCCGGAAGAAGCCGAGGACTCTGGCTGAGTACTCGGCCGACACCGGCGGAGTAGACGGCGGAGACTGCTGGTCAGACGCGCCGGAGCAGGAGCCGCTGTTGATTCCGATCAGCACCTGGGCCAGGTCAAAGTCGGGCGTGAAAGAGGAAGAGGTCAGAAGAAGGCCGCTATTGTCATCCTCCATTGAGTCCTGGTTGACGTTGGAGAGGCACACCAGGAAGTCCCTGATGGCGAGGCGCCCCTGGTCGTCCTCCAGGATCAGTTCCAAGAAGTACAGAATCTCGCAGTAGATCTTGTCATCAAACGGTGGCTTCTAGAAAATGAAACCCAATTAGACACGTTATTCTTGCCGTCCGCTTTTCGATTACCTGGAAGCTTCCTGCGTTCTGAATGATGGGAGCGAGGATGTTGAGCGCCCTCTTGTAGACGAGCGAGTCGTACAAGTGCCTGTCTGCCACTACGGGCTCAAATGCGACGGATAGCGCGTCCACCAGCTCCTCCCCCACGGTGTCGGTGAGGAGCGGGAAGAGCGCGCCGGCCAGTGGGGACCTCAGAAGGGACTGGGCAGAGGCAGAAGAACCGCCAGAGTCGGACGACGAGGAGGAGGAGGACACGAAGGAGAGGAGTTCGCAGCCGAACCTCGCCGCCACGTTGAGGCAGCGCTTCAGAGACTTGAGGTCGGCGCAGGTCGAGAGGAACAATTGAGACGAAGTCGTCGACGCGGCGGCGGCGGCGGCGGCGGCGGCGGGGGCGGCCCCCATCTCTGAGGCTGTATGCTCCGCCGTCTTCTTCCTTCCCTTGCTGCCGGAGATGGCAGCGAAGGTCGCGATTTTGGGAAGGGTCTGGAGATGTGTCCTGTGGAAAAAATGAAATGATCAATTAGGGGATTTGAGCTTTTCTCTAAATACTGTAAGGCATAGTACGCAACGTACTTGACGATCATGTTGACGAATGTCTCGAAGGGCAGCAGGTCCGGCAGCGGGTGATTTCTCCAAGACGCCTGCGGAGGGAACCCTACCTGGGCCGTCTCTCCCCAGTCCCTCATCCTCTCCTGGAGGCCTGCCGGGAAGAGCTTGTTCACTCTGCACCCCATGATGCTGACGATGGTCTGCGAGCACTTTCCGCCGCACAGCATCAGGATCTTGTCGAAAGCCTGCTTGGTCGGCTCGTTGATTAGGTCAGCCTCTTTCGGCTGGCTGGAACCGTCCTCGGCGGTGGAGGCAGCGGCCTCGGACAGCCTCAGCCCTCCGGAGAGCACTGCCGCGCGCGATGCCTTCGTAAGCGCCTCAACCAGTCGCACTAGAGGTGCCACCAGGTCGTGGGCGGCGGAAACGGTCTGGGCCAGAAGCTCTGGGTCGTCGGTGGACGCCGGGGATGGCACCGATGTCGCAGCAGAGGAGCGGATGGATGTCCAAGGGGCGACTGGAGTAGCTGTTGCTCCTCCCGTTTGCTTGGACTTGTCGGAAGAGGACGGTGGCGTGCTGGCCTCTCCCAAGGGCTTGTTCAGCAGGAAGTCGAAGGAGATCTGCGCCTTGCTCAGGATGACATCGAGGAGCACCATGTCTACGAAGGAGGGCAGCTCACCGATCGAAATTGACCTGAATGATAAACAAGAACAGACTTTGTTCAAAGACCTGCGGCGTTGACATTGAAATTGAAGATAAAAAAGATCAAGCAAAAATAGAGGGATTTTTCTCATAGGAGAAGTTATAAATATACAAAGAAAAATGAATGGATCAATGGGAGAAAATATAATTTTTCTACATAAACCCCTGGATCCCACCCCAAAGAGAAATCTGATCAGGGAGCGACGGATCTCACCCCGAAGAGAAATCTTATCAGGGAGCGACAGACCCCACCCCTAAGAGAAATCTGGTCAAAGAGCCCTGGATCCCACCCCGAAGGAAATTTAGGGTGGGAAAACAGAATAGAGAAAAAAAAGTGAAGTTGACCTTGACCAAAAAAAGTTGACCTTGGCTTTTAAGGTCATTACCTCAAAGTAATCCCCCCGCCCAACAACAGCAACCACTCTCACCATGCTATGACCTGACAGCTTCGCCGCAGGGAAAAACGCAAAATTAACGCCCGGCCGAAAATAATTTCCTAAA
>JAAUYB010140912.1_pt1 | contig 18506 bp, 20 predicted proteins | sample 7278071 | NCBI WGS metagenome assembly JAAUYB01 (sample SAMN14350121, study PRJNA611818) | marine sediment metagenome | isolation source: surface marine sediment (1.8m) | place: French Polynesia: Moorea | collected 2018-08
CCCGAAATGGCCGACCCCTCGCCTACCTCTACCAGAAAGAAGAAAAAGTTAAGCCCGTTAGGTCCGCATTTCACATTTAGCTTGACCTCGCATTTCAAAACCTAACCTAACCAGAGCCGACATTTTCTTGCTCGTTTACCTCCCTAGCAAAAATTCATCTGTCAAAATCAAATTTGTTGGTCTGCTGTTCTTGTTGCTTTTATCGGCTTCCCATCTTTTTTCCGCTATATTTACCTAACTATAATTAATTAATAAAATATGGGAAGAACAAAAGAAAAGGAAAAAATCACATAAGCAATTGTTGCTGATTCCTAACTATAAAAAATCAAGACCTAGTTTAATCGCTGAAACCGTACGATTTTTCTCCAATGAAATGTCTTTTGTCTCCGAGATATTCAAGGACGTTTGGCTTTCGAATGGATGTTCCCTTGGGAAAAACATTGTAGGAAATACAAAAACTTCTAGAAATCTTCTTTTAAAAAATGTAAAACAGAAGTGTCACGCCGGGAGTCTTCACAGACGGAACCACCACCATGGCTTGGTCGAGAGCCGCCACTTGGCCGCTGGCGGTACTCATTGTTTTGATCACCTGGGCCCCGGAAAGCGATGCCGCCATCAAGGTGGTCTAATGGAAAAGAAAAAAAGAAAAAGAAATGCAAAAATTTTTTTTGTATGTGTAGGTACGTTGCAAGGAATCCTACTCCCTCCTCCGCGAGCACACCATGTCCTGTCCCGTGTACGATATTAGTGTCGTACCGCCGCGTATTCTCGACTACACAATGAGGGTGCCCTGCCTACTGATTGAGTAAGATAATTACGATTTAAAAAGAATTATTTTTTAAGAATAAATTCTCCAGGTGTCGTCCTAAAATTGTGCTTCCTGGCGCGGGCATACTAGTGTTCGACGACGACGAGGAGGAGGATGCCGAGGAGGGGGACGGTGCCGTACCACCTCCCGGCGCAGATTCTGGGTTTGCAACCGACGGCGGCAGCAGCAGGAGGAGAAGCAGCATCAGCAACGACACGAACAGCAGCAGCAGCAACAGCGACGAGGGCAGTGGCGAGGGCAGCGCCAGCAGTGACAGCAGGAGGAGCAGCAACAACAGCGACAGCGACAACAACAGCAGCAGCAACAGCAGCAGCAGCAGCAGCGGTGGCAGCAGCAGGAGCCCGCCTCGAGGAAGGAGCAGGAGGAGGAAAAAGAAGATTCGGCCGAGTACAACGAAAAGTAGCAGCAACGGCAGCAACAACGACAACTACAACAGCAGCAGCAACGGCAGCAACAACGACAACTACAACGGCAGCAGCAGCAGCAGGAGCAGCACCAACAACAACTACAATAGCAGCAGCAGGAACAGAAACAGCAGCAGCGGTACCAGCAGTGGCAGCAGGAGCATTAGGAGGCGAAAAGGAGGAAGCAGCAGGGACAGGAGCAAGAACAGCAGCAACAGCATCAGCAACGACGAGGACTACAGCCGCACCTACATAGCAAACGAGGAAGAGGAGGAAGAGTACTACAACTACGTCCACGGTGGAGAAGATGGGGTAGAAGGAGGCGAGGAAGTCACCCATGATGGTGGCGACGACATAGAGGAGGCGGACGACGAGGAAGAGGAAGAGGAGGAAGAAGATGATCCAGACTGGAGGCCAGTCGAAAACAGAGTAGAGCCAGAGGAAGAGTATGAGGAAGATACAGAATACGATGAAGAGGAGGAGCATTCAGATCTCAATTCGCGACCGTATAAGAGTCATCCTAGGTTCCGTAGCATGCAAAAAAAGGGGTTAAAATACCGAAAGAAAAGGAAAAGGAAAAAAAATCTTCCAAGGAACAGAAGGAAGGAAGACGTGGATGAGGAGGAGGCTGTCGGCGAAGATGAGGATGAGGATGATGATGGCTCCAGCACCACTTCCACAACAACTACCGCTACGACCACTACTACCACTACTACCACTACTACCACTACTACCACTACTACCACCACTACTACCACCGTTACTACCACAACAATAAAAACTACTACTACTACTATTCCTGCCGGAAACGAATCCGATAAGGAAGGCGCGGACGATCTGAACTTTGACGGCGACGAAGTGGGCAGTTCAGATGATGGTGGTGTTGAGGAGGTAATTCCTTCTAGCAGTGATGAGTCTATGTCTCGTACGTCTCTCGGCCTGGCTTCTGCTTGTGGCTGTTCAGGATGTTGAGGCAGGAAGAATTGACGGTGAAACGCCAGAGGCATTTGACAGAGTGCGAAGAGAGCGAATGCGTCGTCTTTTCCATTTACTTGACGGACACGTACAAATGCAAACTGCGGAAGCATTTGCAACTGCGCAGATTAGGCAAGCGAACAGGACTGCTGCTGCATGGGCTATTGTAAGGCAGAGCAGAGATCAAGCAAATCAAGAAGAGCGAATGGGCCAGCCTTTGCATACTTCTTCTCCTAAACACGGAGCAAAACCTGGTACTGTGTCTCGGTATCCTGCCGCTGCTGCTGTGCCAGCACCAGGAACTACAGCAACTAGTAGCGACTCTCCTGCATCTGTCCCTTCAGATACTGCGCCTCTGCCTCCTGCCTTTGGGCAAACTGAACCAGACCGTCCCCTTCGCCCTACGCCAAACGTAGCATCAGCAACTACCATTACTACTACTGCTCAGGTGTACGAAAACTTTGATGACTTACCTCTGCTCCCACCGAAACCTCATTTGCGCCTACCTGTCCTTGTCTCTGACTTAGATACAATTGAAGAAGTGGAAGAGCCTTTGGCAACTCCAGTTTCTCGTCGGACATTACAGCCACGTACCTCTCCGATTCGCTCTCAAAAGCCGCCCACCTACCGCACGCCTCCACTGCCACCAGTTCTTGTCGCGAAAAAAAAGAAAAGGCCTATTCCCCAGCCTAGATTAGACGGTAAAAAGCGCTCGATTTCTCTTCCGACACCTGCTCAGAGATCTGTCTCTCCAGACGTAATTGATGCATGTGCCCTGCTTTCTGTCTCCGGCCCCTCAAGAATTCTGATTCCGTCTGCGCCAACCTCGATAGAACAGTCCGCAATTTTAAGTAGATCTGCACCAGATTTAAGAGATTTATCTCAAACGGTTGTGCCTCAGCTTAGGGCTGTACGTTCGGATGAAAGTGGAAAGAAGAAACAAAGGAGTCGTTTGAAAAAGGTGACAAAGAGTCTTTTCCCAAAAAAGAATGACTCTCTGAAAAAATGGTTTCGATCGTTGTTTGCTAAGGTGGAAAGCTCTCCTCGACCTCGAATTGCTTCTTTGCATACAGAGTCGACCTTGGTTCAAATTAACAGTGCACCTGACATTCTACATTCATTGGCTCTGGAGAGTGCAAGCCCGTCAAATGCTCCCCCAACCACACCTGCCACACCTGACGCACCTAACCCTGCTCGTACAAATGACACTGATTTGCCTCCTACTCCTCCAACTGTTTGTCTAATGAACAATTACTATGAAAGTCTCGGAGCAAGACCGAAAAGAGACACTCAAACCGAAAGCGATCGAACTGAGCAAAAGAAAAAGTTGACGAAAACTGATATCAAGGAAATTGCAAAAAAAGGTGCCATGAACAGCCGTCCTCCGCAAAAGCTTGCCTCCTCAGCGTCCTTGTCAGCCTCCCCAACCTTCTCTAGACGGTCTGAAAAGGCTAAAGGAAAAGAGAAAGAAGAGAAAAAGAAGGTTGGTGGAAACCGTCATTCAATGATGCTTCGCGCACGTTCTAAGTCATCAAACAAATAATTTTAGTCGCGCGTACCCTACTAAGAAATGTATCCGTCAAGTTTTTTTTCGTTTCAACTACCTCCTCGACGGAGTGCCCGTTAGAACACACCCCAATTTTTTGCAAAAAATACCACCCGTCAAGGCGTTTGTTTAAGGTGTTTAGTCGGGTATTTTTGTGACATAAAAACGGGTATCAAAACGGATCCTCTTTTATTAGCGTTTATCTGATGGCAGTTGTTATTTTTGCCCGCCTTCGTTAGTGGGGTATGTCTTTATCGATCTAATAAAGCTTTAAGTGTTCTTTACAACTCTTTTTCTTTTTATTTCTTTGTAGTAAGGAGGTATAAATTATACTGAAATTCTAGAAGAGCGTGATGATTCATAACAAATTGAGTTAGATAAAATTTTCTATCATCATCATTTTCAGCATCTAGTACTGCATTTGCGTCTTCTTCCATCTGTGTGATTTTCGGAAATCCAGCTGAATTATTAATTGTACGTCTTGTAAAAAAATCCATAGTGTCATATTCGCTTTTCGTAGGAGCAACCATCCAAAAGGAAACTTTTCGAATTGCAATTAAAAAAGATAGACACAAGGAAACATCAAATATGATTGCGAACGAACTATTTGCGGTCTGACACTGGAGTTCTCTGTTATCAATGGCAATGTCCATTTTGCCCCAATTGATAGAAAACGACTGAGACGACGATTTGTCTTTTTCTTCTAAAATAACATTTTTTGACAGACACTGTAAAATTTTCATAAAGTCAGAAAGGCGTCTTTGTGGTACGACAGCACTTTTATCTTTGCAGAAAACAACAGCACTGTTGCTATGGACAACTGTACCAAAAATTAAGGCTCCTGGTAAGGACCCAACAACTTTATTCGGGTTAAAAGAAATGTGCATTATACACTTTCTTAAAGAATATTCTTCGTCCATTTTCGAGTAAAAATCGATATTCGTCGACAAAAAGAAAGCCGTTCTTTGGTACCTCAGCTGTGAAAGCGAGCTCGACCACGAAAAGAGCCTCTGACATTTCCTCAAATAAAACTATTTAAAATGGATCAGGAAAACCAGAAAATTTCTGAAAAGTTAAAAGAAAAAATTATTAACTTGTGGAAGACGCCATCATTCTCGGGGAGTTTTGGTGGCTTATCAAATCTACAACTTGCACTAAAGGTCGAAAAACATATAGATATACCAAGACACCAACTTTTAGAAATTATGCATTCAGATCCAAATTTTGTAATTGAGTCAAATAAAATTAAAAAAGAATTTCCACGGAGAAAAATGAATATTCACGGCTTTTGCTCTACTTGGCAAGCCGACGTAGCAATAATGTTTCCGATTGACGCATTTATTGGCTTTCTTCTTTGCATTGATATTTTCTCAAGACGATTGTTTTGTGTAGCAATTAAATCAAAATCAGCAGCTACAATAAGAAAGGCTTTTAACAAAATCTTTTTAAAATGTCAAGACAAACCAAACGTTTTAGAAACTGATCGTGGCAGTGAATTTGTCGGAAACAAAGAGTTTTTCAAGACAAAAAAAATATTTTTTAAATTCAAAACTGGAAAAAATAAGGCCAGTTTTGCAGAACACGGCATATTTTTGGTAAAAAGAAAACTTTTTCGATTAATGAGAACTTTGTTAACAAAAAATTGGCCAAAATATTTATCTTACGTTGTGAAATCGCTGAACAATACACCGAATCAAGCTATTGGAGGACTTAAACCAAGTGCTATTCAATCACGTACTGATACACCACTGGTTGACCGAGCAATTGGATTTCACCCAGATGTGCCATTTCTTGTTCAAAAAGAGGAGCAGCGTAAATATGAATCAAATCCAGAAAAATTACAAATAGGATCGTACGTTTACGTTAATTATCCTCCAAGTTCCTTAGAAAAATCATTTGACTCACCTAATTACCAACTTTTTATTGTTTGCCGTGTGGACGCTGGAAAAGAACCTCCTTTATTTCAAGTAAAAGATCTAAAAGGAGAAATTAGGCCCGGTTTTTTTATAGGGAGCAATTACTAAAAGGTGAAAAACCAAAACCAAATGCTTTTTTTCAAGTAGAAAAAATTCTTGGAAAGAGAAAAAAGAAGAAAAAACTTGAGTATTTGGTTAAGTTTTTGCATTATCCCCACAAATTCAATGAATGGCTCCCAAAAGAAAATATTATTGAAGGGAAAAAGTAAGTGGTTAGCTTCTCCGTCTTTCTGAAGCGGCTGCGTCTTCTCATTTTCCTTTCCTTTTACTCTCTTAATATCGATCGAAAGAAGAGAAAGAAGAAAGAAAATTGGGTATTACGTCTCAAAGGCATCATTATTTCTGTCGGTCTCTTGCCACTATTAAGGTGAATATGAAGCTTATTCCAGTCCTTGTTGAAGGTTTTTTAAAAGAACCTCTGAGCTATAATTTCGGCTCTTTATATCCGATTACACAAGGGGATTGGGAACTTTGCCTAAATACCATAGCATTGTTTTACACAAAGTCAAAAAATCCTCCCGATCCGCCAAATATTAACCGCTTTATACGTACTACGTGTAACTGTGTTCAAAATCTCGCATTTGAACATTCACAAACCCAATCTTCGCTTTGTGAGAGCGTATTAGCACTACATCGTCTAAAGCTGAAAGCAGGCCAGAAAGAGATATTTAATTTTTCAGAAAATATTTTTTTTCTGTGTCGGAACCTACGCAGAAATTTCAAATTAACATAACAAATGCTGATGGTTCAAGTTTACCAACAGAAATAACAAATCACCTCAAAGTATCAGTACTTATTTTCTTTCGTAGAAGAAGCTAAATGGATTGTAAAGAAGAACTCCAAGAAGAAATGAAAACAAATCACCAGTTCTTATGGGAATTATATGTCGAAAAAGCCCACACAATTAGACGCAGACTTTTAAAAGCAACAAATAGTGAATTATGTATTCTTATCAAGATTGTATATTGCATAGAGCAAGGATATATCCCAATCAAGAAAGTAAATTTTGAGCGTCTCGTTCAAAGAAGACGTATGAAACCAATATTAGGACTAAAGTACAAGATTAAAAAGTTATTACGCAGTCCCCTTGAAGAGAAAAGAAAATGGGCTACCCAGTTATCATCCCAATATAAATACTTATTGTATTCTCTTTTTGAAAAAGAAAAACCGAAATCAAAATAAAATGGTATTTTTTCCAGATTGCCGATGTCATCCAATATTGTGTGACAATAGTTTTTTGCGCCATGAGTGTAATAACAAAAATTATTTTGGATACAAATGAGTACAATCGCCTTTTAGCCATTGAAAAAGCTTATAACGAATTAAAAACACATCAAGTCCAAGGTGGTAGTGGTAAAGAAAAATGCACTTGCGTATCACAAAGTAGTACTCCACCGTTATCAGAAATTATTGCAAAAAATGAGTTGGCTCACACTGTGGATATTCCACCAAGAGGCATTCTTCCTTCTATTACGGATCCAAATGATACAACCAATCCGACGGGCTCTGGAAAACCAAAAAACACCGAAGAAAACTTTGACGCTAATAATTTTCGAGCTCTAGGAAACGAGAAAGACGCTTGGTACTTCCTCGGTCATTTTGAGGAAAAATAAAAATATGTATGCAAATGAAATTCAAGAATTGATAAACAAGTATCCTCAAATTTCAAGACATCTGAAGAAAATTTGCGCTATCAATGACATTCCAAATAAATTGGAGATACTTGAGAGCCTAATTATAAATACTGAGTAAGTATAAAAAATATTTTACTTTACTGTCGTGAATGCGTCTTGGCAAGACAGTTCAGATAGGGCTTTGGTCATACGTGGGCGTGGGGTTGGGCGGCAGCGGGGGGGAACAGCGGCTCTCAGCTAGGGGAGGGGAGAAACTTTTGACCTGGCAGGGGGGGGGACAAATATTTTTGTCAGGGGGCGATAGCCAGAAAAAACGGGAGGGCTTTGGTGTAGGCTGCCAAACACGAGGATGAAACACAGGGATGCCTTCAAAGCGCTTTTAAATGCTACCAACTATTTATTTTTTTACAGCGTTTCATCCGGTGAAGGAAAGCACTGGTTTGCTCTCTTGCGCACAAGCCAAGATACCTATGAGGTGTTTGATTCCCTTGGTATCTCACTACGATATATAAAGCAAAACATTCCTTTTCACGGCGTTTTTGAATTTAATACTTTTCCTGTTCAATGTTCTGATAGTTATTATTGTGGAGGATTTGTTGTTTATTATTTAATAGAAAGATATTCTAATTTGGATATTGAATTTGAGGAGCTCATAAATGACATTTTTGGTTTAAATTGTGAGGAAAATCAGTCTAATGTGAAATCTTTTTTACATTTATTAAAAAAGAAATAAAATGGCTCATTCCCAACCACCTTTACTTTTAATCAAAGAAAATGCAACAATTCAAGAAATTAAAGTCCCACCAAAATTTGGAAAAATAAGTTGTCCGTCGCGAATGCTTATTTGTGGGCCTAGTATGGCAGGCAAAAGTACATTTGTTTTAAATCTTGTGAAACATAGAGATTTAGTGTATGATCAAACTTTTGAACGAATTATATATTGTATTCCAGATGATTCTATTCACCTTCATCAAAATTTTATTAAAGAAATGGAAACTGCTTTTCCTAATTTAGAAATTATTGAAGGAATTCCACGTATACAGGACCTTCATATAAAGGATAACAAAAATCACAAGTTATTAATTTTAGATGATCTTATGATATCAATTTTTGATACACAAACTATGGTAGATTTAATTACGAAAGACTCACATCACTGCAATTGTAGCGTAATAATTACCTCTCAAAATTTTTTTCATCCTTCTAAATATGGCCGGACTTTTGTAAGAAACTGTTCTGAAAAAGTTCTTTTTTTTGACAAAACTGATGCAAAGCAGTTGTCAATGTTATCAATGCAAATATATCCTACAAAACCTTGTTTTTTAAAGTCATGTTTTGACTGGATATTTAAGTATCATTCACATGAAAAGCTCAAATACCTTCTTATTGATTCATCAGTCATTAGTCTCTTTCCTCACAATGCTCTAGTACGAACTTTTATTTTGCCAAACTCGGCTGGACGTGTAGAGCCTATTTTATTTTTTCCGCCGGAAGAAAGTAAGCAATAAAGAAATATAAAGAGATAAACAAGCCGTTGCGGTTCTTCAACTTTATTTTTCCGTATACCCAAAAGGTAATGTTTCAGACATTATTGAGTCTACTACTCTTTGAATATCTATGGTGTTACTTATATGATGGTTTGAAATTTTGTGGTTAATTGTTCTATCTTTTCGATTTAAAACCTTTCGAAGTTGGGGAATTTCTACTGTCATTTCTTTTTCATGCCAGTTTTGCAGCAAAACTTCAAAGTCCTTTGAGCTAATACATTTTTTGACAATATTGCTAGAAAGTGACAAACCACTACTCTTTATAGAAATCTCTTCGGTGTTACTTTCTTGATTTAAAAAGGAAATTGAATATGATTTTCGTGCCAAACAAGCAAAAGTTTGGATGATTGATTGTGGGCCCAACTCATGCTTATAATCCCCAAAGCAGGGACTCAGTGATAATGGTAGGGGGCGGGAAACAGCGGGTAAAGGGTCTGTAAAGATAATGGCATCAGTATCCGCATAATATAATTCATAGCCTCGTAAAAATAAAGACATTAAATCTTTATGGAGCTCAATTCTAGCATAAGCTGTAACAAAGGCCCCAATAATACAATTTCCTGAACGAGGCTTTCTTTCTCCATTTGCTGTCAAAATTTCCAGTTCACACACTTTTTCTGATATGGGAAGTACATCAATTACTTCATGTTCCGCAAAATATTTTTCCATTTCGTCTTGAGAATTCACAAATACATTTTGAGAATATTGGGATCTTTGGGAAAACTTGCCCAACATTGAATTGCCTAAAAGTTTAAAACTTAACCTCTTTTCTTTATTTTCGCGCACATTTTCTTCAGTTAATCTAAGGTTGTCCTTAAACTGCATTTTTCTATTTACAAAGGATAACGTTGCTCTTCTTTCTTCAGGTGTAGAACACTTTGCCAAAATGTTAGAATGCTGAAATTAAATAGGACGGTATAAAATTAAGTGATGGGTTAAAAAGTATTGTAGTAGGAACAAGTGTTATAAGTACCGCATTCGGAATAAGTGTAGAGAAATCATGGAGGAATAAGTACCGTATAGGGAACAAGTGCATAAGAAATAATACAGGATAAGGAATAAGTATCGCACTGGGAACAAGTCTAGTAAAGAAATCATGGAGGATTGACTATTGTTCTCAAAACAAGTGTAGAAGAAATAATGGAGAATAAGTATCGTTCTCGGATAAGTCTAGAAGAAATGATGAAGGAATATGTATCGTACTGGAACAAGTATAGAAGAAATCATGGAGGAATAAGTATCGAACTAGGACGAAGTGTAGAATGAATAATAGGAGAATGGAGGAATAAGTATCGTCGGAATAAGTGTAGAATCAAAGATAGGGGAATAAGTATCGTACGGGATCGTACGGGAACGTACACGAGGAATAGGTATCCTAGTTCACAAGTATTTGAAACAGTGTTTTCATGTACAAATAAGCTATTGAGGAAGTAACGCTATTTAAGATTACTGACCCGCAAATTGTAGGAGGCCAGTAGTCGCATATATTTTTCAAGAATTTTTGACTTTTTGTGATAATTATACACTTCAAATACATCAAGTACCTTAAAAGCAAAAATAGTTTAGTCATAGGAGATAGGCACAAATTTGACGGCCGTAACGCGACTGAGCAATTTTACCTCGTATCCTAGGCTTGCACAATATTCCAGTTCTGGTGTTGTAAATACACTAATCCAACTTCGTTCACTGAAATCCATGTAATAATTATGCTAATATCGATTGCAAAACTACATTAACTTACAATTTTGTATGAAGACATGTTAGATCTCCTGTATCAGCACAACTTCGACAGCATGGTAAACAGTTTCTCTTAGAAACTGGACTGCGATAGGGCAGGAATGGTATTTTCAGATTTTGAGGGCAAGCAACACGCACAAGAGCAAGGCCAAAAATTAGGGTACCGTCTTTCAGTTCAAATTTACTGCCATTGAAAAATATGCCTTGTAATTCATAGAATCCCAAAATAGAGTAACTGCCAATAGGAAAGAAATTCATCATTGCCATGTAAGAATAGAATGCATTTTTGTCGAGGTAGAACATCTTTTCTTTCTTCGCTTCATTTTTAGACCAAAAAAGACGGTATATTTCATTAATACCGCCTCGCACTAAAACACAATTTCAAAAACATGATTGGAATAGATTAAAATAAAACACTTACCAGCTTCCCTTGCATCAAGCCTTGACATTGGCGGATTGCGATAAATATTTTTTATAAAATGTTGAACATCTTTGTCTGTTTTCTTTAAATGCCTCCAAGTGCATTCCCACATTATAGTAATATCTTCAATGTTTGAATTTTTTTGCATTTTTTGAAGTTTAACTTCAAAGTCTTCATACTTTTTTTGTCTGCTTTTATACGATTCCTTTGTCTTAAATTTGCATTCTGTTTGCTTATGGCCGTGATAAAAACAGCCATGGTAGTACCATACTTTACCATTAAAATATCCGTCTGGTTTTGTATATTGAAAGTTTTTTTGACCTTCAGAACTCCATGCCATTTGAATCTTATTTTCAGGATTTTTCCAGATTTGATACATAATAAATTCAATTTCGCCTTTCGAACTTTGAAAGGGAATTGGAGTTCCAACCGTCCGTAAATTATTTGATTCATCAGTTATCCGCAAAAATAATTGGAAAGAATACGTTGCAGTCGTAAAAATAGGAGGATTTGCTGGATGTAAAAAGTTCCAGTTTTCATTTGGTTTTAATGGTTTTAAGTTTGTATAAAGTACACGTTGACAATGAAATGCTTCTTGAAAAAAATCTAACATTGCAGTGGCAATTATTTTTACTTTCTGCTCCAAAAACGCAATCAATTCTTTTTGAAAATCCCACATTTTGTTTTTTTCAAATTTTTTTATTTTGTCTTCTTTTTCCATCAAATCTTGTTTTGTGTCCTCAAAATCAAAAAAATCTTTTAAAGTAGGAGGGGATCCTTTATATTCGAAATATTTGCTTTGAATCCACTTATGAGGAAAAAACGGAATTGGGCAATGGATCCTTTTGCATAACTCTCTAAATGTACAGTGTAAGTAATTTTGCACCTCTACAAACCGTAAGCTTAATTTTTTTTCGTCAATCATCATAATTTGGTTTTGATTTTTTACTACTTTTGGTACATAGCCATTGTCTAGAAGACCTTGCAATATAAAAAACATATCTTTTGAACTACCGCTAAACACAAAAATGGTAGAGTTTGAAAAGTTATTATTTATTAAAAAGTCAAAAAAATATCCATAAAAGTCATTGTTGTTTTTGAAAAAGCATCGTTACACTTTCTTTTTTGTGTTTCTCTTTTGCCAAATCTTGTTTTTCTACCCTCGGGTGACAACTTAGGAGACTGATGTACAAAGGATGGAATATATGAATACTCTAAAAATGACTGTTGCTTTGAGACTGGTTCAAATAGTTTAGATTGGAAAGTAGGGTCATTCAGAATAAGGGAAGAAAAAGATTTTCTATTTAATTCTTCCTGGAAAACAATACAAGAAATGGGTTTTTCCTGCATTGTAGGACAAAAAGAGCAAGGTTTTTTGTCATTTTTCATGTAACATTCGAAACATTTTGATATATTAAAGCCTGAATAAGCAAAGGAGACAAAAGCTAAATTTGTAAATTCATTTTGATGCTTATATTCTTTCAAAGTACACAAATGCTGTTTGTCCCTCTTTTCACCGCAAAAATTGCAATTTCGTTGTCCACAAATGTGTTTTGACTTTATTTCGTCTTGTGTTTTGAAAAAACCATTACGACCTTGATAAATTTCACATTTAGGGCATTTCCAACCCCAACAACAAACTTTTTTTTTGTGTTCGTTAAAGCATTCTTGCGAATAGTAAAGTATATTGCATTTTGGACATTTTTGTGTAAAAGAAGGACTTAAACTTCCGGTGCAAAAAAAGGAAGCAGTTTCTGACGTAACAAAAGTATCAATTTGTTTGAAAGGGCGCTTACATGAAAAACAGTTTGTAACTTTTGAACATTTGTGATTACAACCTCTAGAAGTAAAAGTTCTTTTGCAATAAAAACAGAATTTTCCAAATCGTTCGAAAAAAACATTTAGTGAAAAAATAGGGTAGAGATACTTGATCAAATTTTCGCATTTTTCAATAGCAAAATATATTTGACGCAATTTAGAGTTGAATTCCGAGGGTATGCTTTGGACATAGTTACCCGTCTTAAAATGAAACAAATGAACTTGAAAAGCTAACTGAATTTTTTGGCAAGGTTCGATTTCAATTTTGTAGTTTGGCAGGCACTCAAAAAGTTCTTCAATAGGTTTGTTTAGATTTTCAGAACCTAAACTGTTAAGGAGTTGAGAAGTCATTTCAAAAAGAAATTCCGCATCATTTTCTATATGAAATTTTTTGCACTTGCCTTCTTTTCCAAGAGAACTCAAAATAGCAGCAACAATAGCAAAAATTGAATAATTTTTCGTTGGCGCGGTAATAATTGAATACCACAAATTCCCTAGAAAAAAATATCAGTTTATTAACCATACATGTGTTTTCGTCTAAATTTGTTTGGATGTTTCTGGCTCATTTTTTCCATATGAGCCATATGTGGTACCGACAGCACTTTGACTTGTATTTTAAAGCTAGGATTTATCCTTAATGTTTGAAAAGATTTTAAATAATTATATAACATTGACAAAACCCTATTTGCAATAATTTCACTTGGTGTATTTATATCATAATTTCCCGAGTTCAAGCCATGCAAAATTTTATGTTCAATTATAGTAACATATACTTGGTGATGTAGGTCTTTTCCGTATGACGCTTTTAAAGTAGTTAAAATATTTTTTAGGGCTTCTTTAATTGCTTTGGAAACATTTAGAACAAGTGGTGCTTTCCCAGCAGAAATATTTGATATTTCTAAATTAAATAAATGATCATTAAGGGCAAATCTTGTAAATCTTTTGTGAGCAACAGCTTTAGCTGTGACATTAAGAGAACTATCAGAATAAACAATTGTACCTTGATCTTTGGTAAAAGGAGGAGATGAAATTCTTGCGCGTTTAGTTTTCTTAACTTCTGTATCTGGCGAGGAAGAATTTTTTCTTCGACGACTAGTACTTGGTCTTGGTTCATCTTCTTCATCTTCATTATTAAAATCTGTTTGCTCTTCGCTTAATATAGAAGGAGTATTGGCATCTAAAGAAACTTAAAAGAACTAATTGCTCTTATTTTTGAACAATATAATACCTGCTATGCGATGGCGAAACTGTTCTTCATTTAGATCTTCCATTTTGAAAGACGGTTTTTTTGACACAAAAAGAAAGCCCTGTAATTCTCGTCGGGAAAGCAAGTCTTCTTCTCTTTTTTCATTACGGCGAGAAAAAGAAAGCAAGTATTGATAAAACAGCCATTTCCTCTTATCATCGTTACATAGCTCCAGGTAAATATGATAAATTCTCGGCGGCAAAACATACTTATTCTTAAGACTTCAACTCCAAGATTTACAAGCCAGCCAGCTCGTCCTTTGATTAATAGATGCTTAGGAGGCATAACTCGTACAAATGCCATTTATGTTCCTAAATTTCCGAGTCAAAAAAATTTGCGAGAGGTTGAGAAAATTATGAGCGAAAGTACAAATGCAGTAATGGATCTTACAGCAAAAAACATGAAGAAGCCAAGGAAGCCAAAAGTTTTGCGTCCAAGTAAACCTCCGATAATTCCTACAATATTAAAAGGAGGAGCAAAAGACCACAAAAACCGAAAGAGAACTAAACTTGCAGAAAAATCACAAGCTGCGCCTGAAAAAAAGCAACAAATGAATTGTAAAGTTTCAGAAGCATTCGAAGAAGAAAAAACAGCAAAAAGTACTTACCCGCTTGAGAAAAATGATGAGGCGATAGAAGCTATGGTTGAAACAAAGACGACGACAACGCGCAATCAAAAAGGCGGCAAGAACCTAGCTAATGACAAGAACCTAGCTCATGACATTTCTACGGATACTCATACAATTGCAAACAAAAAAGACAGTAAAAAAAATAAGCAGGGCCGAAATAAGTTAGACAACGGAAAAGAGGAACATTCTAATAAGGAAGGTAATTCTCAACAAAAGCTTACGGAAAACAAAGAAGAAGAAGAAGACAAAGAAGAAGAAGAAGAAGAAGAAGAAGAAGAAGAAGAAGAAGAAGAAGAAGTGAAAGATGATGAATCTGAAGAAGATGGAGAAGATGATGATACTGACAATGAAACAGAATCTGAAATGTCGGAGGACAATGAATATTCAGAAAATGAAGAAAAAGCTCTGGCAGCTGCCTTAATGCATCCGTTAAAGGTATAAATTTTATGTTTTAATTTCTTTTCTATCTCCTTTTTCCTAGGTTTCATCTTCCGAATTTCGCGAACTCTTAAAGAATCGTCGCAAAGAAGCTCTAAAGGGAGGTTTCAAAATTATTCCTTAGCTTCACAAAAATGGCATCCGGGTACGTATACGAGCGTAGTTCCTTTTGATATAACCGCTTGTAGTTTCTCGATTTCGTATTTTCGTCAATACTTGATATATGTTCTTGCACCTATGGCTTCGGGTATATAAATACTTGTTGTGCCGTTTAATATCTCTATCTATTCTATCATTATTCTACGCTTAACCCTTAACGTCTTATCTTGATTATATTATAGGATCCTCATCGAGCCGGACACCATTATCGCTGAAAATTGGGCTGACTCTCTCTTTGAAGCAAGAGTCCGTGACTCAAGATTTGACTCCGTAGAGTTTCAACAATTCTGGCCAAAGAATAGTTTAAGCCATGCAAAGAAGATCGAATTCATGCTCCCAAGATACACCGGACCTAATGTATATGTTCCCAAGGATATGTTTTTAAAAGTAGACCTTGTGTTAACAAAAGCAGATGGTACAAGCCCTCCCGATCCGCAAAAAAAGGTTAGCCCTATTAACAACGTGCTTCATTCCCTTTTTAGTGAGTGCAAAGTGTCATTGGAAGATTATGCCATTAATGATAGTAATGATAACTATCATTACAAAGCATTCATTATTGATACCCTTTCTTACGATATGAATGCGAAGTTTAGCTTTCTGCAAGCACAAGGATTTTATCAAGATGCCCCAAACAATATGGATTCGGCTGGTAATTCCTCTTTTGGACTTAGGAGCAATCTTTTTAAAAATTCTGCAAAATCTGCTTACACTACTGACCCTGTAACATTTGTGGGCAAACTTCACTCAGATTTGATGTCAACGGATGCTACTATTATTCCCGGAATTGGACTTAAAGTAGAACTTACCCGTGCAGATATTGACTTTGTCTTGATGGTTCCAGAAATTACAGACACTGAAAGCTACCAACTCCAAATTAAAGAGGCTTCTTTGTTTTGTTCAGTAGCTACACTTTCTCCAGACAGCTACATGAAATTGCAAAAAAATTTGGAGTCAAAAAGTGCTGCTATTTATTACAAAAGGGTACAAGTTCAAAATAAGGCAATTAGCGCAAACAGCAAAACATTTGTATCAGAAAATCTTTTTTCTTCTACATTGCTCCCTTCAAGATTAATTTTAGGCTTTATGCCAACGACAACATACCTAGGGAGCAGAACAAAAAACTCTTATAATTTTGGCAGAAAATGGACATACACTACTGTGGGAGAAGGGGGAGAAGGAGTATGGTTGCCCCTCATTAGCGCAGGTAACGTACAAGGTACTAAAACTCTTTATCTAGAAAAAATAAACTTAACACTCAATGGCAAAAGTGTGGATGGATGGGATTCTGTAGCAACCCGTGACAAGGACCCAATGATGTTTATGAGATTGCACCATTATTTAGGCTTTACTAATAGTGCCACTGGAAATAATCTTACCTTTGATGAATTCCACGGTGGCGCCTTTTTTTGTGTTTTTGATCTCTCGACTTGTGCAGAAAGCTTTATTGACTATGTGGTACCAGCAGTTAGGCTAGGTGCTCTAAGATTAAAAGTAGAATTTTCAAGCCCGACTGTGGAAGAATTAACACTTCTTATGTATGCAGAGTTTCCCTCTCTTATTCAAATCGATAAATATCGGCGTATAAAGATGAGCTTTTTGTAGGTAACGTATATGAGAAATAAAAAAGTCAACTGTTGTTGTACATCGTTTTCGTATATTCTAGTCTTGCGGTAATTTTCGAAAGAGAATGGTAGTTTACTGACAGTGCCGGAGATTTTTCTAAATAACAATTGCTATGCTGGGTCGTAGTTAGAGACTTATGACAGTAGCGACAGTAGCGACAATATATACTCAAAGATACAAGAAAGGCAGTCAAGTCAATGAGAACAGTGAGAACAGTGAGAACAGGACGAATAGTGGCGGCTGTAGCAACTTTCTCCATGTAGAATATCGTGTAGGGTGTTGTGGATAAAGGAGGTAGCGGCAACTGTAAAAAGATAGAAAAATATATACGAATTATTTTTTTGCGGAAACAACGATTTAAAAAAAAAGGATTAAATAAAAATAAACGACAAAAAAAATAAACAAAGAAGTGACATTCTCTCAAAATAAGCTGTAGTCGAGGCGACTCGAACATGGTCCTCCAAGGATCTCTCTATCTTCCTCTTTTGCTTGTCTATTCCTAAAGGCTGATGAGGTCTTCCGGCATCTCGCTTCTAGAACATCCTTTCTCCTAAAGGCCGGAAAGGACGGCCGGCAGAAGGAGGCTGCCAAGGACGGCCTACCCAGCCCCTCTCTGCCTTTAGGGGCTGCTAACAGTGACAACGACGACCAAGACCGCGGCGACGAGTAGAAATCCTTTTCCTCTGGCTCGAGTCCACGAAACTACGCAAGGTCCAACAAAAACCGGACGGAGCCTTTTTGGATCCAAGCGCCCCATCATGAAGCCCCATCGTTCTTGTCTTGAAAAGCATGAAGCACCTTTTTAAAAGGACAATAATGCATTCTCCCGCATAGTGTTTTCTTATGTGTAACAAAGTAACTCTTCTGTCTAGTAGTCTGTTTGCCGAATAGGTATTTCGTCGGGGGCCATCGGTTCCCACGGCCTATTTTCCCGAAAGGAAAACGGAGGAGGAGAGAAACACGAAATTCACTGTGGGAAAAGAGGGGACAGCCAGGCGCGCACCACCAACTGCGTGAATTTCGCCAGTTTTAAACTTGAAAAACGAGCAAACATACTATGCGCTATTTAATGTAGACGTTCGAAACTATAGTAGACCTATTTTCATAAATAACAATTTCTTGCGGAAATGGTGAATTTCGCACCGTGTTCTGAATCGTCCCTCATTGTAATAACCCCCCTTGCCGTTTAAAAAATGGAAGGAGAGAGGGGGGTAAAAATCTTTGCATTCACGGCGCCACTTTTACCTCCTTTTTTTTCTTGCACGGCGGCGGCACAGGTCTGTTGCTCCTTCTTCCTCCTTTCTTCTCTCGCCCTTGGCTAAATGTGTGTCTGAAGACGTCGTTCGGGGGAAAATCACGTGCCTGTGTTTAGTGCGCGAGGGAAAATTGTTGCTGCTACATTTGCCTGCAATTGATACACTTAAAAGTCCAAGAAACCTCTTCGAATCTTTTCTTCACATGCAGACCAACAGCTATGGAGGAATTCTGAATGAACATTCCGCGCACGCGTCTCCCCTTTTCCTAC